>Ga0209610_1001474_pt1 | contig 12095 bp, 13 predicted proteins | sample LakKivw275mmetaG_FD_184137 | JGI IMG/M metagenome (GOLD analysis project Ga0209610, IMG submission 184137) | Anoxic lake water microbial communities from Lake Kivu, Rwanda to study Microbial Dark Matter (Phase II) - Lake Kivu water 275m metaG... | ecosystem: Environmental > Aquatic > Freshwater...
TTTAAAAATAATATATAGGCTAAATTTCTTTAATTTCCAACTCAGGGAAGGGATAATGCTTTGTATTTTTTGTAATCAGCGTTAAACCTCATTTTTCGCACCCTTTTTGAAAAAAATCTTGTATTTTTTATCGTCAGATATTCAACCAAAACTACCCACGATCTTTTGTGCTTTCCCTGTAATCCGCAATTTTCATTTTAATGATTTTTTCAGAGACCTCTTCCATCAGTTTTAACTTTGACTTAAGTAAATGATAGTTATCAATATAGCCCTCTATCTCAGGTACCATATCTCTGGGCACTGAAAATGTTTTGGTCTTGGCCTTATCTTTTGTAGTAAGAAGATAGTAGGGTCCATGCCGATATTTTCTATCCTTATGGCATCTGCAGCCAGCGCTTCTGCACTCCTGGTAACACTTGCTGATAGAGCCCTTCTTAAATAATCCTATAGAAGCTATCTCCTCTCTTAGGCTGTAAAAGTCTTTCTGCAGTTTTTCTATCTTTTGCATAAATACTTTGTGTTTTAACTAAACACTAAGTATAATATACTTAGTATAACAACTTGTCAAGGAGAAGGTAATGAACATAGAAGAAAGCTTAAGAGACATTGAAAGCTTTGATGTATGCCACCTGCCCATCGTAAGCGCTTTTTGTGATAAGATCGGCTTATCTAACCTCATCGATAATGCCCTTAATACCCATATGGACATAAGCCCGGGAAAAATCATAAAAGGGCTTGTACTTAATACTTTATCAGGAAGAGATCCCCTTTACCGGGTGGAGGATTTTTTCTCCCACCAGGACACCGAGCTTTTAGTGGGAAGGGGCATATCCAGCGCCTCATTTAGCGATGATAACATCGGAAGAGTGTTTGATAAGATATACTCCTATGGCTCAAGCAAGCTCTTTTCTAACATAAGCCTTGAAGCGGTAAAAGAATTTAACATAGAAACAACAAAGATTCACCAGGATGCAACTTCAGTAAGTGTATGGGGCCAGTATGAAGGAGACACCCCCTTCAAGATCAATTACGGACACAGCAAGGATAAGCGCCCCGATCTTTACCAGTTTGTCATCTCGCTGCTGTGTACCGAAAGGGATATCCCACTGGCCTCAAAGATATATAGCGGAAGCGACAGTGATAAGCGCATATCAGCCGGGATACTAAGGAGGGTGTCAGATTATATCGCAAGATACGCAAAGGATAAAAAATTTATCTATGTTGCCGACTCTGCACTCATAAACAAGGCCAATCTTGCCTTTATGGGAGGGGTTGAAAACCCCAGTATCGAGTTTGTGTCCAGAATGCCTGCCAATTTCTCACTGGTAGATTCACTTATAAGTGAAGCGGTATCCAGGGAAAACTGGACAGATATCGGTATCCTATCAGAGAAGACAAACAGGCTAAATGCTTATTACAAAAGCTATGAAAAAAGCGTTGATATTGACGGTACCCCCTACAGGGCAATTGTCATCCATTCAAACTTCTATGACAAGCGAAAGAAGAAAAAGATTCAAAAGGAAATACAAAAAGACCTTGAGGCTGCAAAAGAGGTAAAAAAGAAACTGGAATCTATAGAATACTACTGCTACAAAGACGCCAAGGTTGCAAAAGAGAAAGCCGCCCTTCCCTGGTACCACAGACTTAATATTAATATAGGCCATAAACAGATCTATAAAAGGGGAAGGCCTAAAAACGGGCAAAAAGAGCTCGCTGGTATCCGCTACAGGCTGGATGTTTCTGCAGAGCCCGATCAAAAGAAAATCGATTGTCTTACCCGGAAGGCAGGATGCTTTGTGATGATTACCAACATCAAAGAGGGCCAAAAGGACGCTGGCGGAATCCTGTCAATCTACAAGGAACAGCACGGCATTGAAAAGAACTTTGGCTTCCTAAAAGACCCGCTTATTGTAAATGACCTTTTTTTAAAAAAGAAGGAAAGGATTGAAGCACTTGGTTTTGTCCTGGTCCTCTCCTTGCTGATCTGGAGGATAATCGAAAGGTTGCTGAGGGGTTATATTAAAGAAAAAGACACCACCATTACTGGATGGAACAAACAGCAGACAGAAAAACCTACTGCATTTATGATGAGCACCAAATTCTGCTCTGTTCATGTTTTAAAAAAAGGCAATACAAGGTGGCTATCAAGAAAGATCACTGATGTGCAGAGCCAGTACCTTGAGGCACTGGGCCTTGAGGAGAAAATATTTTATACAATCAGGGAATAGATTCGTATTCATTGTAATTAATATGACTGCGGTAAAAGAGAAGATTATTTTATATTGTTCTATTAGGGAAGATCTTTAAATCTTTCCGGTAGATTTTTAAAAAATATAGCAGGCGCTATCATTTTATATGATTGATGTGGGATTTGATGATAAAATTAATAAATTACTAACAAACATCAAAAATAGTGCGAAAAGTGAGTTAAACCATATACCATAGCTGCAGCTGCAATAATCACATCAGTAGTAGCCAATGTCTTACCTTTTTTAACATACTTTTGCTTTAGTCCCCCGGCTAATCTGGCAATTTCTTTAGTTACATCATAATAATAAAGGCTTTCAATAAATCTATCTGTCTTCTCTTTTTCTTTTTCTTTTACTCCTGTATAAACTTCAGTAATATTTATACAACAGCAGCCAGCAATGTCACCCCGCATCCCAATTTCTTCCAGATAGGAGCTTACTTTTTTATCACCACGCAAGTGATCAATTATTGTGGTTGTATCCAATAGATATTCAGCCATTACATTATTTCCTTAAGTCTCTTTTCATCTTCCTTTCGCAGGCTCCTTACCCACCTGCCTACTCCTTTCTTAAATTCGGGATGATCTTCATCGTTCCAGGTTCCGGCTGTTTCCTTTACCGCATTAAGAAAGTTTAATCTCTGTATCTCTTTTCTTACAGCCTGAGTTATGAACCAGCTGCGCTTTCTTTTCCCAGAAAGCCTATCTATTTCTTCTACCAATTCCTCAGGTACCACAACATGTGTTCTTTTTTTTGTATCCATGTTAATCTTTAAATTAATTATTAATTATATATTTTATGTTAACATATTATGGGACTTTGTCAATATAACAAAAGATTAATTAATTCATAAACAGCTTTACGAATTCTTTAAAAGGCTGCAGATAAAGCCTGCTTCACTTTCAAAATAATAAGGCATTATTTCAAAGTAGACTTCTTCTCCTGTACCGGCATCATTTTTTTTAAGGTTTAAAGCTGATATTAATCTGTCAGGGATGTTTGGCTTTTCTACTACGTACTCCCCTTTAAATTCTTTTAAAAACCTGCCTACTACCTGCTGATTTTCTACAGGTGATAGAGTGCAGGTATAAAAAACAAGCTTTCCACCCACTTTTAGATATTTATCACAATTTACCATCATCCCGTAAGATATTTCAGAAAGGCGGATAATGTCGTCCATCACCTTATTGTATTTTACGTCCGGATTTTTAGAAATGGTTCCAAAAGCGCTGCAGGGAGCGTCTATTAAAATCTTATCAAAATATCCGGTAATGTTTTTTAAGCTTTTTTTATCCGAAGCTTTGGTACGGCATTCCAAACCTTTACTGATTAAAATATCCATACTTTTATCTAAAAAATCCGGTTCGGTTGCATCTGCTTCTATAATTTTTATATTCCTTATGTTTAACCTGTCCAGATTATCTTTCAATAACTTCAGTCTTTTTCTGCTTATATCAATCGATACTACTTCTTCCTCATCTCTAACCAGTTCGGCAATATAGGCAGTTTTCCCGCCTGGCGCGGCGCATACATCCAGTACTTTTTCAGCCTTCCGTGGCCGTAGAAAATACTTTACCGCTATTTGAGAGGAAATATCCTGAATCGAAACTAGACCTTTCTTGTAAACATCAGTTTCTGAAATATCCTGAACGCTGGAAACCTCTATAGCATCTTCTAATATATTATCCTGTGACACGAATTGTTTATTATTATCACCCTTTGTTTCAATATTATCTGATATAGGTTCATGTATGGCTTTAATATTTTGACTGCGGGGTTTTCCATCGATTGACTTTGTACCTAACCCTTTAGACAGTTCCTCCCTGGTAATTTTACTTTTATTAAACCTCAGATAAATATGTGGATTCTCATTCAGTGACTGACAGATTAAAATTGTTTTTTCTTTCCCGTACCAGTCAAACCAGTATTTTACCAGCCAGCCCGGATAAGAGTAATCTATGCTGATTTTATCAATCTCATCTTCCACCAACCTATCAATCTTATCTTTTGCAAATGAATCTATGTTTGGAACTGAACTGACTTTACGCAGTACTGCATTCACAAATTTAGAAGAAGATAAAGTTACGTTTTTCTTGGCCAATTCCACACTTTCATTTACTATTGAATAAGACGGAACCTTATCCATATACATGAACTGAAAAATTCCCATACGGAGAATATTAAGCACTGCAAAATCGATATCTTTTATTTTTTTATCTGAAAGAAAAGAGAGTAAAAAATCAATTTTTAGATAATACCTTACTGTACCCTTAACTATATTGAAAATAAAGCGCTTATCAAGCCCGGATAGCCTGTAATTTTTAAAATAAAAGTTTATTATGTCTTTTAGAGATTTTTTTTTCTTGAAATATTCATTCAATATAAGAAGGGTAATTCTGCGGGGATTGACACTACTGCTTTTTTCAATCAAAATTCTCACCGGCCTCCAGTCTGTATCCATTAATAAAATCCGCTGCAGACATTACTTTTCCACCCTGGGGCTTCAGTCTTTCAATTTTTACCATTTCATTTTTATTACAACTAACTAAAATACCTGTTTTTTTATCAGCTTCCACTACAAGTCCATTTTTCTCATTTTCACCAAACTTAAGCTTATCCAGGTGTGCATCGCTCGCAGCTCCACTTAAGACACCTGCCTTAAGGATTTTAATCCTCAAACCTTTCCAGAGACAATAAGCGCCGGGTTTTGAACTGAAAGCTCTAACTTTATTAACTATTTCCATTGCGCTACTATTCCAGTTAATTTTTAAGTCTTCTTTTGCAATCTTATAACTATAGATTACATTTTTCTCATCCTGTGGGTAGGGATTTATATTTTTATCTTCTATAAGGTCAAGTACTGCCATCAGAATGGGTTTTCCAAATTTTATTGATTTCTGCTCAAGACTATCTTTATTATCATCTTCTTCCACTCCAAACTTTACCTGAGCATATATCTTGCCGGCATCCACTTCATATACTACCTCGATTATACTCACACCACCGACTTTATCGCCATTCAAAAGAGCGCTTATAATAGGTGTAGGACCCCTATACCTGGGCAGCAGTGATGGGTGCACATTCAGCCACCTGGCAGTAGTAGGTTTAAATATCCTTTCAGGAAGTATCTTTCCGAAAGAAGCTACCACCGCAGTATCAAATTCTAATTTTTTAAACTCATTAAAAAAATTATCGTCAAACCCTTCAACCTGCATAAAATCGATCCCCAGCTCAGCAGCTTTGCTTTTTACTATATTGGGGGTAGTCCTTCTTCCTCTTCCTGCCGGCTTATCGGTAGTAGTTACAACTGAGGTTATACTATGCCGGGATTTATATATTTCTTCCAGAAAAGGAACTGAAATTTCCGAAGAGCCAAAAAAAAGTATTTTCAATGGAAGTCTCCTTTTACTTTTAAATATTTAATTTTATCTCATTAATCTTAGAGAGCAGTTCTCTCTTTGATTTGCGGTCAAGAAGGTCTATATACAATATCCCGTTCAGATGGTCAATCTCATGCTGAAATATTCTTGCCAGCAGGTCTTCAACTATGAGTGTGACATCATTGCCTTTTAGATCTTTTGCCTTTACTTTAACTCTGGGAAATCTTTTAACGAAAAAACCCTTTATAGAATATATGCTCAGGCAGCCCTCATCACTCTCTATTTTTTTATTGTCCAGAACTTCTATCACCGGATTTATAAATGTCTGAATCTTATCGTCAAAATTAACAATAATTACTCTTCTGGTTATTCCTATTTGGGGAGCGGCCAGGCCTACTCCACCCTCGCTACTTAATGTATCTATCATATCTTTGACGAGCTCCAGGAGCTTGCTGTCTATTTTTTCCACGTTTTTGCTTTTCTCCCTTAAAACCGGATCCCCGATCTTTCTAATTTTTTTAACTGACATCTTATACCTTTCACAAATTTACAATATCCATACCGGATCTACATCAATAATTATCTTATTTTCATCAAATTTTTTAAATCTCTTTAATATTTTAGTCAATATTTTATTTGAATATTCAATATTTTTAGACTTTATTATTATATGCCATCTGTAAAATAAATTTATTTTATAAAAAGGAGCAGGGGCAGGACCCAGTATGCTGCTGCCAGTCCTGATATCTTTGCTTATTTCTGCAAATAATTCTTTTATATCTTTCTTTACTTTATTTTCTTCTTTCCCTGAAATTATAATATTTACTAGATTGGAAAAAGGAGGATAGCAAAGCTCTTTTCTGCTGGCCAGCTCCTGGCGGTAAAATGATTCATAATCACTTCCCAGTACGTTCTTCATAACACTGCTTTCTGGATTATAGGTCTGGATTATTACCCTGCCCTTCTTTCTCTTCCTGCCAGCTCTTCCCGATACCTGAGTAATAAGCTGATAAACTCTTTCATTCATATGATAATCAGGAAGCCCCAGCATACTATCACAATTAATAACCCCTACAAGTGTTACATCTTCAATATCCAGGCCCTTGGCTACCATCTGAGTGCCGATAAGGATTGACCCGCCAGGGGAAATAAATTTGCTTAGTATTTCCTGGTGTGATTTCTTCTTTACAGTTATATCCGAATCCATTCTAAGTATGGGTGTGTTTTTAAATCTCATCTGGAGCTTGGACTGCACCCTCTGAATTCCGGTACCGCATAAAAAGATATTATCTGCGCCGCAAACAGGGCACCTTCCGGTATAATTTTGCTCCCTGCCGCAATGATGGCATACCAGTTTCCTGCGATCACTGTGGTAATTATAGGAAAGATCACAGGCAGAACATTTAGGCACGCTGCCGCATTTATTGCATATAACAAAATTACTGTATCCCCTTCTATTTAAAAAAATGATTACCTTATTATTTTTTTCTAATTCCTCCCTGATTGCAGTAAATAATTTAGCGGTTATAGCCGTATCTTCTTTCAAGCGGTCTATTTTTTTTAAGTCAACTACTTGCGTTTCCAGTGGACTGCTGCTCTGGGCTTTAACCGGAATCTTTAGAAGTGTAAAATCATTTTCTTTTTCTGCTATGTACCTGGTAACAATATTGGGAGTTGCGCTTCCCATAACCACAGGAATATTCAGTATTTCCCCCAGTTTTATTGCTACATCCTGGGCATTATATCTGACCCTTGTCCCTTCCTTATAGGATGGGTCATGCTCCTCATCCAGTATTATCATGCCCAGGTTACCTATAGGAGTAAAAATTGAAGATCTTGTCCCTATTATTACATCAAACTCATTTTCCCATATACCAAGCCATCTTTCATATCTTTCCGCTTCACTCATATTAGAATGATACACACAGACCCTGGATCCCAACTCGGATTCAAATCTTGAAAATAGCTGGGGAATTAAGAAAATTTCAGGTGTAAGAATAAGCGCTCTTTTTTTCTTTTCTATCACTTTCCTGCAGGCAGCTATATAAATATCGGTCTTTCCACTGCCTGTTACGCCTTCTATCAGAAACTTGTGAAAAATGTTTTTCTGTATGGCATTATCTATACTGCACAGGGCATTTTTTTGATAGGAGTTTAAAATTATCTTTTTTTTCTTTAAATCCTTATCAGGCCGGTATTCATATCTAAAATCCCTTTTTTGTCTTTTTTTAACTATGGATATAATATTTTTATCTGCAAGACTGGCCATGCTCGAGTAGCTTGAGCCGGTATCTTTTACCAATTTTTCTTTTAAAACTTCACCGCCTGAAATTAAATAATCAATTATTTTTTTTTGTGAAGAATTTCTTTTCCAGTTTATCTTATCTTTTATCTCGTTATATCTGTTCCGGTTTAAAGTTATGAAATCCTTAAATTTTAGTTGAACCCTGTGACTGGTAATCGCCTGCTTGTACTTTCCCCCGGGGGGCAGGAAAAACTTAATAACACTTCCCAGCGGCTGTATATAATACTTACTAATCCAATTAATAAGCTCGAGTCTCTCCGGGTTAAAAACAGGTCTCTTTTCTACTATTTTTAAAATATCTTTTATTTCCCTGTCTTTAAGTTCTGACTCGTCTTTGACTTTTACAATGTAGCCAACTTCAATTCTATTTTTAAAGGGAACCTGAACAATTCTGCCAGTATCAATATCGGAAGATAAATCCGGTGGTATCCTGTAGTCAAAAGCATGATCAATATCAAAGGCTTTTATATCTATATAAACCTCTGCATATTTGTTATTTCTACCCATTTAAAACACAATAATTATTTAAGACCCAGAAAACTTTTAATTTCATCAACTTTATCCAGTTTTTCCCAGGTGAAATCTCTGTCATGCCTCCCGAAATGCCCGTAAGCAGCAGTCTTTTTATAAATTGGCCTGAGTAGATTCAGGTTTTTAATAATTGCTGCCGGCCTTAAGTCAAATATTTCTTTTACTGCCTTTTCAATTTTTTTAACATCTACCTTTTCAGTGCTAAATGTTTCTACCATAACTGATACCGGGTGCGAAACACCTATGGCATAAGCTACTTCTATTTCCAGCTTATCAGCAGCTCCGCTTGCCACCAGATTTTTGGCAACATATCTTACCGCATAGCTAGCAGACCTATCAACTTTAGAAGGATCTTTTCCTGAAAAACACCCTCCGCCATGTCTTGCCATTCCACCATAGGTATCTACAATTATTTTCCTGCCGGTAACCCCTGTATCACCCATAGGACCTCCGATAGTAAATTCCCCGGTTGGATTTACAAATAACTTTAAATCCTTGCTTAAATATTCCTGTGGAACAATTGGTTTTATTACGAATTCTTTGATATCCGGTTTTATCTGTGCTTCTATGTCAATATTTGGAGCATGTTGAGTAGCTATTACAATTGTTTCAACTAAAACCGGCCTGTCATTTTCATATCTTACCGTTACCTGCGTTTTACCGTCAGGCCTCAGGTATGGCAGTATCCCTGCCTTTCTAACCTCAGATAACCTGTGAGCCAGCCTGTGAGCCAACTGAATGGGAAGGGGCATAAGCTCCTCTGTTTCATTACATGCATAACCGAACATCATTCCCTGGTCTCCAGCACCCTGGGTATCAAATTCATTTTCATATCCATTCCCCATTCTGGCCTCATAAGCTTTATTCACACCCTGGGCGATATTATTAGACTGTTTCCCAATAGAAGAAATAACGCCGCAGGTTTCATAATCAAAACCATATTTTGCCCTGGTATAGCCAATATTTTTAATAACTTCTCTAACAATATCAGGAATTTCTACATAAGTAGAGGTAGTAACTTCACCTGCTACTACTACAATTCCTGTTTTAAGCAATGTCTCGATGGCGGTCCTGCATTTGGGATCATCAGCTATCATAGCATCAAGAATTGCATCTGAAATTTGATCAGCCATCTTGTCCGGGTGACCTTCGGTAACTGATTCCGAAGTAAATAAGAAATCCCTTTTCTTTGACATTATTCCTCCTATCAAAACTTTTACAGCTCCATTGAACTTTTTACAATTTCATCCCAGATTCCTCTGGCAATAATTCTTTTTTTATCCCTGGCTAATTTCTTTACAGTCCCATCCTGTCTTACTATATCAACTTCATTATAATCGCTTTCTATTCCTATATCCTCTCTGGAGATATCATTGGCAACAATCATATCAATATTTTTATCCTTAATCTTTTCTAAAACATCTCTCAAGTTATGACCACTTTCAGCAGCAAAACCAACCAGATACTGATTCTTTTTCTTTTCTTTAGCTAAATACTTAAGGATATTTTCATTTTCTTTAAAACTTATGCTGGATAATATATCATTTTTTTTCTTTAACTTAAAATCATATTTTTTAAGCGGGATTATATCGCTTACAGCAGCTGACATTATAGCAATATCACTGCTGCTAAAAAATTTATCCAGCACTTTCTTCATCCCGCTTGTATCTTCAACATATTTGACATCTACGCCATATGGCCGCGGCAGGCTCCTCGCGGTGCTTATAAGGATTACCTTTTCAGCACCTCTGAAATAAGCTTCTTCAGCCAGAGCGTAACCCATTTTCCCACTGGACCTGTTGGATATATATCTTACAGTATCAATAAACTCCCTGGTGCCGCCGGCTGTAATTACAACTTTTTTTCCTTTAAGATCAGAACTATAATTAAGAAGCTCTCCCAGTCTTTCAATTATGATATCTTCATCTTCCAGCCTTCCCAGACCTTCCTCACCACAGGCCAGATTGCCGCTCTTTGGTCCTACGAAAAAATATTTTCCTGACTTTCGCAGCCGCAGAATATTTTTCTGAATTATTGGGTCAAGATACATACTTTCATTCATAGCCGGCGCAATAAGCACAGGGCAGGTAGCAGAAACCGCTGAAGTGGTAAGGAAATTATCACAAATTCCATAAGATAATTTTGAAATGGTATCAGCTGAAGCAGGCGCAATCAAAAAAATATCCGCACTATGAGAAAGTGAGATATGGTAAATTTTCTTCTCGTCTACAAACTGCTCCACAATAGTTTTATTTCCAGAGATTGAGCTGAAAGTAATGGGAGTTATAAAATTTAGAGCATTAGGAGTCATTACAGGAACTACATCAGCACTCATACCAGTCAGCCTGCTGCAAATTGAAGCTGCCTTATAAGCTGCGATAGACGCAGTAATTCCCAGAACTATCTTTTTTTTTAAAAATATTGATTTATTCAAAACCAAAATTATATAGATTCCTTTTTCTTTTTGAAAATTATTTTTCCTTCTTTTATTTCATTAAAGGCAATTTCCAGTGGATCATGTGATTCTACATCAACAAGCGGTTTTACCACATTTATTCTTTCCATATTTTTTTGCGCAGAAAGATACTCTCCCAGTTCTCTGGCTCTTTTAGCCACCAATATACATAGTTTATATTTGCTGTCTGTACTTTCTTTGTATTCATCAACATACTGCACCTTCATTTATGTCGTTTCCTCCCTTTTTGAGAATCTAGAACTTTCTTTAAATTAAGCAAAGCCTCATTATAATTATTATTTATAATTATGCAATCATAATATTTCTTATAATTCAGTTCACTTTTTGCAATTTCCAACCTTTTATTCATTTCTTCCAGACTGTCGGTTCTCCTTTTTTTGATTCTCTCTTCCAGTTCCTTAAATGAAGAAGTAGCAATAAAGATTAAATAGGTATCTTTCATTTTTTTTATAACCTGTATGGCGCCCTGGACCTCGATTACCAGAATTACATTTTTACCTTTACTTAATTTTTCTGTTACAAATTTTTTTGGAGTGCCATACAGATAACCGGCATAAGCTGACCATTCAAGCAGCATATCTTTTTCTATAAGTTCCTCAAATTCATCCTTGCTTATAAAATGATACTGTCTGCCGCTAGTTTCATCTTTTCTTTTCGGTCTGGTGGTAACTGAGATAGATCTGACAAAATCGTCCGATTCATTTACTATATCATTAATCAGGCTACTTTTTCCTGAACCTGAGGGTCCTGAGACAATAAATAATTTTCCTCTACCTGCCATAAAATATTGAAAACTTGTCAGCCTAAGCTATGTTAAAAAACTTGTAAAAACTGTTTTTCTGATTCTTACCCAGCCCACCAACTTTTTTATTAGGGCTTATTTTTAAATCCTTTAAGATTTTCAGGGCATTAACTCTTCCATTTCCAGGGAGTGCGCTTACTAGATTTATAACCTTCATATTTATTACATATTTTTTAAAGAGCTTGCCATCTTTAAAAAGTGACCGTATATCGAGCTTACCTTTTTTTATCAAATCCTTGATTTCAGCTCTCTTTTTTCTTACCTGCCGGGCTTTCTCCAACCCCTTTTTTCTGTCTTTGTCACTTAAGTTTTTTAAAGCCATAGAGCTCTCTTTATTAAAATAAAATTAGAT
>Ga0209610_1001479_pt1 | contig 12074 bp, 11 predicted proteins | sample LakKivw275mmetaG_FD_184137 | JGI IMG/M metagenome (GOLD analysis project Ga0209610, IMG submission 184137) | Anoxic lake water microbial communities from Lake Kivu, Rwanda to study Microbial Dark Matter (Phase II) - Lake Kivu water 275m metaG... | ecosystem: Environmental > Aquatic > Freshwater...
CCCTTGTGATCGCAGTTCCTGCTTTGCCTTCAAGAGCATCCGTCGCCTTGTCGAGCGACGTGATGATCGCCTTCTCGCCGCCCGACTCGATGAACCGGATCGCGGCGCGCACCTTGGGCTCCATCGAGCCCTTGGCGAAGTGCCCCTCGGCGGCGTACTTCTTCGCCTCGGCCACGGTCATCCGGGCGAGGCTCTTCTCCTGCGGCGTCCTGTAGTGGAGCTTCACCTGCGCCACGTCGGTCAGGATCATGAAGATCGACGCCTTGACGTCGGCGGCCAGGCGCTCGCCGGCGAGGTCCTTGTCGATCACGGCGTCGACGCCTTTCAACCCTCCGTTCTCACGGACGACGGGGATGCCGCCGCCCCCGGAGGCGACAACGATCGTGCGGGCATCGACAAGCTGTCGGATGGCCACCTTTTCGAAGATCTCCACCGGATCGGGGGACGGGACGACGCGGCGCCATCCGCGCCCGGCGTCCTCCTTGACGTCGTACCCCTTCTCCCTCTTCAAACGAGCGGCCTCCTCCGCGCTGTAGAACGGGCCCACCGGCTTTGTCGGGTTGGCGAAGGCGGGATCGGCCTTGTCGACAACGACTTGCGTGACGATGGTGGCCACGGGGATGTCCGGTCGCCCCTTGGCGACGAAGAGGTTCGTCAAGCTCTGCTGGATCATGTACCCAATCAGCCCCTGGCTCTCCGCACCACAGACGTAGAGCGGCATCGGCGCCGCGACCTCCTTGCCGACTTCGTTCTGAAGCAGGATGTTGCCGACCTGCGGGCCGTTCCCGTGCGTCACGACGATCTTGTACTTGCCCGACTCCACCATGGCTGCGAGCTGCTCGCAGGTGGTGTGGACGTTTTTCATCTGCTCTTCGAAGGTTCCACGCTGCCCCGGTTGAAGAATGGCGTTTCCGCCGAGGGCAACGACGACCAGCTTCTTCTCGACTTGCATTCCATCACCCTTTCGATCGTGCGGCCGGGACCGAGGCGCTACCCCTCCCAGATCTCCCGCATCCGCGTCCAGTGCTCGACCATCTTCGCGAACGCTGCCTCCTCGTCCTGCTCCTCCACCGCATCGAGGATCTCGCGGTGCAGGTCGGCGACGTGCTGCAGATCGCTCACGTTCTTCAAGTAGTAGTGCCGTGTGAACTCCCGGTACACCTTCTGATCCATCGTGTCGATCAACGGAACGAGCGCCGACCCCACGAGGGGGTTCCCCGCGGCATCGGCGAGGGCACGGTGAAACGCCTTGTCCGCGGCGAAGTATGCGTCGAAGTCGTTTTCCGCCGCGCGGGCGCTCATCGTCCCCAAGATCTCGCGCAGCTGCTCGACAGCGGCCGCATCGGACTTCCCGGCCGCCATCGCTGCGACGGGCGGTTCGAGCGCCTCGCGAGCCTCCATCACCTCGAGGCAGCCTGCCTCGCTCTCGATCAGATGGAGGGTGCTCGTCTCCTCCATCGTCGACGGCGACCGGAGCACGTAGTTGCCGCTTCCGGGACGCGACTCGATGATCGCCATCGCCTGCAACGCCGACAGAGCCTCACGAATCGACGGCCGACTCACTCCCATCTGCTCGGCCAACTCGAACTCGGACGGAAGGCGGCTTCCCACGGGGAAGTCGCCTCGGTGAATCGCCTCGACGATCTGCTCGGCGGCGATCGCCGAAACCTTCCGCGACTGCACCCTACTGAACCGCATTGCCGTCTCCTTCTCCGTTCGATGACGTCCCACTTCCGCCGATGATACCCCTGCCCGCGCGGGCGGGCCCACCGCCTCCTCTGCAAGGATCCCGGGCATACGGGCTCGTGGGCCGCATCAGCGCCCCTCCTTCCCCAGGGCGAGGGGCCCCACCGGGCACAACGAAGAACAGGGACGCCACAGGTCGCCCGCCGGCAGAACTGGGACCGACCCGCGATCTACGAGGAGGTGAACCAGCCTCTCGCCGCAGCCGCGCACCACCACTGCGTCGAAGCCGCACGCTTCGAGGAACGGGCCGAGCTTGCCGCCGGCGTTCGCGTATCCGTAGCAGCCCGTCAGCGGCGAGCGGAAGGTGATAGCGGGAGGCGGCCGGCCAGGGGGTGTTGGAGAAGAGGCCCGACGTGAGGATGACGGCGTTGTCCGGGTCGAGCAGAGCAGAGCGACGCCCGACGGCACGAGATCGCAGGTTCGCCCCGTAGCCTCGGCTGCCGAGGAACTGGTCGAGCCGATCCTCCGACGTCTCGACCACCTTCGTCGTGCCGAAAGGCAGATCCGCGTACGCCGTCTTGCGCATCTTCAACACCACAGCACGCCCGTCGGACGTTCCACCGAGCCTGCAATGACCGCGACGCAGCATCTCCCTCCTGTCTGTCCTGTTTGGCTGTCAGCTTGTCAGACTGGATTGTACCCAGAACGTCCATCCGTCTACAGCACCAAAAGCGGAGTGAGTCGCGGCGTTTCCGACTTCGAGAGACCCTACTGCTCTGCGGTGCATACTGACTGGCATGCAGAGATCATGCTCAAGGGCTACAAGTGCGAGCGGTGCGGGCATAGGTGGGTTCCCCGCGACTGGAAGGAGAAGCCGCGAGTCTGCCCGAAGCGCATGAACCCCTACTGGAACGAGCCACGTAACAGCGGCGATACGGCCAAGCGTCGAACGAAGCTGGGACAGAACAGCCCGTGTTGCCTCACATAAGAAGGTACCCGTAGGTTGACTGGTTGCCTCACGTAGAAATGTACTCCAACGTGGCACATGATTCAGCCTCCGCCTTGTGCTCTCCCAGCGAGTGCAGCCTGTCGACAAGCCGATCGATGTCTCGTCGCAGCGTGGCCGGGTTGAGTTCGTTGTAGCGGCGGCGAAGATCTTCCTTCACGCGCTTCCGACGTGGCGCGACTGCAGAACCCGGGCGTACGGCGTCTTTGCCTTGTCATATCTCTTGGTCACATGACTGCCCGTTCTCGTCTTCTTCACCAGCTTCATCACCGGCTGGAAGTAGTTCGTGTACAGGCGCAGCCGCGAGTACAGCTCGTTCAGCAACTCCACTTCCGCGGGCGTGTCGTACCGAGCGTAGCCTACCGTTCGTCGAACGACTGAGAAGTTCTTCTGCTCGACGAAGCAGTTGTCGTTCTTGCGGTACGGCCGGCTGCGCGTGAACGTGATCTTGTGCTCGATACAGTATCGCACGAGGTGGTGGTTGATGAACTCGCTGCCGTTGTCCGAGTCGATACCGTGGATCGGGAACGGGAACCCCGCCCGAGCCTCCTTCAGCCCGGCGAACACCCACCGCTCGGCACGGTTCCGCACCGCCACCGTCTCCGTCCACGCCGTGCAGATGTCGGTCGTATCCAGCGTGTACGCGAAGTCACCCCGCGGATCTCCCCCTTCGTGCGACACCAGGTCGATCTCGAGGAATCCAGGACGGTCTTCGTTCCAGTCGCTGAATGTTCGGATCGGAATCTGATGCTTGAGCAGCGTCCCCGGCTTGGTCCGCGACCGCGCTCGCAGCTGGTAGCGCTGGCGTGCTGGAGCCAGTAGCCGATCGACCGTCGCCGGACTGATCTGGATCAGCTTGCGACGCACCTCAGCGTCGAGCGTCAACTCTCCCCACCGCTCCAGAGTCGGAACGATCTCCGCCAGGTACGGAGCGAGACGCTTGCCGCAGATCCCGTCGCAGATCACCCACACTCGATGCAGCGCGGCGAGAACATCCTTCCCGTACACCCGTGAACGTTTGCGCCGTCTCTTGCGAGGCGATCGCTGATCCTCAACCAGAGTGAACTGGACACCGCCGACCCGCCCCGAACCCACGACCGCCTCACGCGCCCGTTGGCGCAGCACCCGGGCAGCGTACGAGCGGCTGTACTCGCTGAGTTCGACCAACGTGTCGAGGATCTCGCCCTTCCGCCTCTTCGGCGCCCGCTGGTACTCCTTAGCCAACTCTCGCGTCACGGCCTGCTTCTGTCTCATCGTCAGGGCCATCGGTATCTCCTGCTCTTCCCTCCGAGCAGGACACCGTAGCGTCACCTCCCGTTTCGAGTACCTTTTTCGTGAGGCAATGCGCAGCCTTGACTGGATTGCCGAAACCCCTATAATGAGATCCACAAACAAAGCCCGTAAGACCACTCGGCAGGGCGAATGGGCCTGGCCTTGAGCCGGGCCTGTCATTTTGAGATGTGAGATCGGATTCCCGATAGAGACTGGAAGTTGCCCCGTGACTCCAACCGGAGTTCCTTGTTGGACTTCTTGGGGCCTACTACGTGGACGGTCTTGCCGCGACCGCGCATGTACTTCACTAGGCGAATGAAATCTCCGTCTCCGCTCGCCAGAACAAAGATGTCATAGTTCGCTATCTGGTCGACAGCGTCGATTGTTAGCTCCACGTCGAAGTTGCACTTGTTGGTGCCGTTGATGGTCGCAACTGGCTTGTGCCTTACGATGTAGCCATATGACCTTAGCTCAGCGAACCGCCTTGTCTTCTCGCCTCGGATGTCGTCTATGTCATCGAGCGTGGCACCTGGTGTGTTGAGTCTGATACTACGTTCTGTCGGCATCCCCTCATAGAGGTACGCGACCCTGATACCGAACTCCTTCGTTATGTGGCTGATGAACTTCTGCCAGTCTATCTCCCAGCCTTCCTTCTTGGCTGCTAGGTACAGGTTTGCTTCGTCTACGAATAGGAAGGCACGAGACATGCGCGTAGTATCTGGCACTTCATGGTGAAAGGCAACCCTATGCTATCCTTTATGGTAGGAGGTCAGCATGACGCCAGATAAGAAGCTTAGCGAATCCGGGCGAGTCGTCAGCAAAGCCCGCAATACTGAGTATGCATTGGCGAGCGCGCGCAACGTTGCTGACGACTTCCGTGCAGCCATGGAGAAGGCTCAGGTACTACTCAGGCAGACAGCTGCAGCATCAAGGGCAGAAAGAAACAGGCTCATGGACAGACACGCATCTACCGTAAGGAACGCCGAAAGAGAAATGAGATGATCACTCCCCCCGCAAGACTGACCTCCTGTGATCGCGGGATAGACGGTGTACACGGTCTTCCGTGGGCCGCAACGCCGAGACCCTGTCAGCTACCGGCCCTTGGAGGTACACAAATCCCCTCCGGCATAGACATGGCGTCCTCGACCCGGAGTGGCCACGATGCGCCCCTTCTCGCACACGACCTCGCCCCTCGACAGGGTGGCGACCACGCGGCCGACGACGGGCCTTCCTTCGTACGGCGAGAAGTCCGTCCGTGAATGCAGATCCTCTACCGCCACCTTGGACTCCCCGTTCGGGTCGTAGAGGACGACGTCGGCGTCCGATCCAACCTCGAGCGCGCCCTTGCGGGGGTAGAGGCCGAGGCGCTTTGCCGGGCGCTCCGAGAGGACCCGCGCCAGGTCGGTCAGATGCAGGCGTCCCTTGGCGACCCCCTCAGTGTAGAGAAGCGGCAACAGGGTCTCGACCCCTGGAAGTCCGTACGGAAGCTCCGCGAACGAGCCCCGCCACGTCTTCTGTTCACGGGTGAACGGGCAGTGGTCCGTGGCCACGTAGTCGATGTCCTGGCTGCGGAGGGCGCCCCACAGCGCGTCGCCATCGCGCTCCGTCCGCAGCGGCGGCGACGCCGAGAAGAGGTGGCCGTCGTCGCGATCGTAGACGGCGCTCGTGAGGAGCAGGTACTGCGGACACGTCTCTGCGGTGACGGAGGCTCCGTCGGATCGTGCCGCGCGCACCGCGTCGAGCCCGATGCGCGAGCTCACGTGCACGATGTGCAGGAAGCAACCGGTTGTGCGGGCGAGCCCCGCGACCTGGGAGATCGCTGCCTGCTCGGCGAGGTCGGGGCGCGCTACGGCCAAGGTTCGCATGCGGGCGCGGTCTTCGCTCGTCAAGCGCTCGACAATCGACTGGATGAGCCCGTCGTCCTCGGCGTGAACGAGCGCAACGGCCCCGAGTCGAGCCAGTTCGTGGAATGCCGCCGTCATGTCGTGCCGCATCGTGCGTCGGCCCGACGCGCCGTACGTCGTGTAGAACTTGAAGCTCGCGACGCCAAGATCGATCGCGTCGCGGAATTCGGTTTCCCGCCCGGCGTGCCACCCGACAACTTCTCCGTGGAGGGCGTAATCGACGATCGACGGAGCCGCCTCCACAAGACGTGCTTCGATCGCCTGCGGGATCGTCCGGTCCGGGGCGCCGACCGTGAAGTCGACGATCGTCGTGACCCCGCCGCACGCCGCCGCCTGGGTGCCGGACAAGAAGTCGTCGCTCGAGCGCGTTCCGGCGACGGGAAGCGCCATGTGGACGTGTGCGTCGATCACTCCCGGAAAGACAAGCAGGCCGGCGGCATCGATCTCGCGGTGGCCGCGCAGCGAGGACTCGACCGCGGCGATCCGCTCCCCGTCAACGGCCACGTCCGCCGAGAGCACGGCAAGCGGAGTGACCAGCGTTCCGTTGCGGATGACAAGCTCGTGCATGCTTCCTCTTTTCGCGTCTGGATCCGTGATCCCGCAAACCGGTCAGGCGGCATGATAGCACGGGAGCGGCCGAACGGCGATCTACCTGAATCGACACGAACGGAGCCGCCGCCCGCCGCGCCTGCACGGCGGCCCGTCGAGAGCCTGCCCCCGTCACAGCAGCCGACGCAGCCGCGGATCCAGGCGATCGCGCAGCGCGTCTCCGAGCAGGTTGAACGAGAGCACAGTCAGCGCCAGGAAGATCCCCGGGAAAAGGATGATCCATGGGGCGCGGACGACGTACATCCTCCCCTCGTTCATCATGGTTCCCCAACTAGGGATGGTCGGGGGAATGCCCACTCCGAGGAAGTCCAACGCGGCGGCACCAAGGATCGACAGGGCGAACGAGAAGGTCGCCTGGACGATCACCGGGGAGAGGAGGTTCGGCGCCACGTGGTGAAGGAGAATCTGAACGGGACCCGTGCCGATAGCGCGCGCGGCCTCAATGTAGCCGGCCTCACGAATGGAGAGGGTCGAGCTGTATACGACCCGAATCATCTGCGGGGTCCAGACGAGACCGAGAGCGATAATCACGTTCAGGATGCCGGGCCTCCCGAAGATGGCCATGAAGGCGAGGGCAAGGATGATGGCCGGGAACGCCATGAGCGCATCGATGAGTCGCATCACGACAAGTCCGACGCGATCGTAGTAGCCCGAGACGATGCCGATAGGGACTCCGAAGAAAAGCGCGAACAGCGAGATCGAGATGCCGAGGAGAAAGGTGATGCGCGACCCGATCAGAGTTCGGCTCAGGATGTCCCGTCCGAAGTGGTCTGTGCCGAAGGGGTGCACAGAGCGCGGAGACAGAAGCCTGTGGGAAAGCTCGAGCGCGCCCGCTGGATACGGAACGACCCACGGGGACACCGCCGCAATGAGAAGGAGAAGGATGAGGAGAACCAGGGCGAAGGTCGTCGCCTTCCGTCGGAACATGCTGCGCAGAAGCGTCACGGCCTGACTCCATGGGGCGGGGCGAAGACAAGACTCGTCGAATGTACGTATAGGAAGGTCATCGATAACGGATTCTCGGATCCAGAAACGCGTAGAGCATGTCGGTAGCGAAGTTCACGAGGACGTAGAAGATGGCGACGGCCAGCATGACACCCTGAATCGTCGGGTAGTCCCGCTTGAGGACCGACTGCACGATGAGACTCCCAACGCCAGGAAGGGCAAACACGTTCTCCGTGACGACCGCGCCGGACACGAGGGAGGCAAACGTGAACGATACGACCGTGAGGATCGGGATCGCGGCATTCCGCAGCGCGTGCTTGGCGATCACCACGTTCTCCGCGAGGCCCTTCGCCCTCGCGGTGGTCACGTACTCGGCCTGGAGGACATCGAGCATGCTCGACCGCGACGTACGGGCAACCAGGGCGGCGTTCACGAACCCGAGCGATAGCGCCGGAAGGACAAGATTGCGCAGATTGGCGAGCCCCCCGGCCCCGAAGATCGACGAGAATCCCGAGCTGGGAAACCAGTGAAGCCGGCCCGCGAAGGCGATCATCAGCATGAGGCCGAGCCAGAAACTGGGGAGGGAAGCGCCCAGGAGGGCGACGAACAAGAGAGCGCTGTCGGTCCACGTGCGAGGCCGTAGGGCAGCGGTAATCCCTGCCGACACCCCGAGACCGACCACCACGAGAAGAGACAGCAGACCGAGGAGGAGGCTCGTCTCAGCTCGTTCGCCGATCATCTTGAGCACGGGCTGATCGAGGAAGACGGAGCGACCTAGTTCACCGCGCAGGATGTTGCGGATGTAGAAGCCGTATCGGACGATCCCCGGTCGATCGAGGCCCCACGACGCGCGGAGCGCGTCGACCTGTTCCGGCGTCGCATCCGGACCGAGGAGAACCGCCGCCGGATCCCCCGGGATCAGCTCCATGAGGAGAAACGTGATCGTGATCACCAAGACACAGCTGACAAGCATGCCGGCCCCGCGGCGAAGGAGGTACGGCCCCATCTTCCCTCCGTTCCACGTCGGGTGACACGAAGCCGGCTCCCCGCCTTGCGGCGGGGAGCCGGCCACGCTGCGCTAGTCTTCCCAGAGGTTGTAGAAGTAGCCGTGGATCATGACCACGTGCTGGGATGTACCGTACCCTCCGCCAATATCGCTACGAATCAGGTGAAGCTGGAATGCATCTCCGAACTTGAGGGCCGGGATCTCCTCGTACCAGAGATCCATGATCTCCTGCCACTTCGCGTAGCGCGCCCCAAAGTCGGTCAGCTGGTTGACCTCCGTGCGCAGGACCTGGATCCTCGGGGAGTCCCACCATCCGGCGTACGTCGGACTCAGCATGAGCACGAGGGATGGGTCGGGAGTTGTGCTGTAGAACGAGAACGCCAGCTCCCACTCCGGATTGTCCTTGGCGTTGCGCCGCGCCATGAAGGTCGCCTTGTCGTACACCTGGAGCGATACGTTGAATCCCGCAGCGACCAGTTGGCTCGTCACGACGACGGCCTGGTTGTACTGAGCCGTCATGTCGCCCGCGACGATGATCCTGATCGGCTCGCCTTTGTAGCCGGCGGCCTGGGCCATCGTGCGCGCCTTGGCCGGATCGGCGACGTTGTAAAGCCCCACCCCTTCGTCGGGCGTGTACCAGCGAATTCCCGGCGCGAAGTAGCTTGGGTTCAAGCTCCAGAACTGGGGATCCCCGTACCCGGCAAGCATGATATCGCTCATGTCGAGAGCGGTGAGCATGGCCTGCTTAATCCCGATGTTCGTGCAGATCCCCTGCTTGTTGTTGACCAGCGCGATCGGGTAGATCGGCGGGTGGTTGATGGTGATCGGAAGGATGTTCTTGTCCCCTTGGACGCTCGCAAGAAGATCGTTGGGGATATCGACGACGTAGTCGTACGTGCCGGCCTGGATTCCGACCAGGCGGGCGTTGTCGTCAGGCACAAAGAAGAACTGCAGCTTGTCGAAGTACGCCGCCTTCTTCCCCGCGTGGCCGCTGGACGGCGTGTCGAGACTAACGAAGCGATCGTACCGCTCGAGAAGGATGTAGTCTCCCGACTTCCACTCCACGAACCGATAGGGGCCGGTCCCGATGTAGCTTGCCGGCGGCAGCGGCTTGTTCCCCGCCGCCTCGACAAGTGCCTTGGGGTAGATGAACGGACCGCCGACGTCGTTCGCGAGGTATGTGGTCAGCGGACCAAACGGTTGAGAGAGCGTGAGCACAACCGTGTACTCGTCCAGCGCGTTGACCGCGGTCACCAGGCTCCACAGCGCCTTGGCCGTGGCTCCGTACTGCCCCCACCGGGTGAGAGAAGCAACGACGTCCTCAGCCTTCATCTCCTGCCCGTTGTGGAAGAAGACTCCCTGGCGGATGTGGATCGTGGCCACGGTTCCCGACGGGTCGAGCTCCAAACCTGTTGCCAGCTCTGGCTGCGGGGCGAAGTCGGCATCGAACGAAAACAGCCCCTGGAAGACATTGCAGGCGATCGTCCCCTCATTGACGCCCGTGGACATCTGCATGTCAAGGGTTCCGGGCTCCGAAGCGATCGCGCAGCGGAAGGTTCCGCCATAGCGCGGCTCGCTCGCACCCGCGACAACGAGAGAAGCCAAAGCCAACCCCACAACTACGAGCACTATGCCTCTCAAGCGCACAGCAACACCTCCTTGCGGTCTTCTGCTCCTCGAAGGGTGTAGTCGCACCTCGTTTCTTGGTAGAGTGATCACCCCCTCGCCCGCGATGGGCCAGCCACAGCCAGTGCCACCGCAGGCGAACCCAACGATGCATCGGCTGTCTTCTGTGGCGGCTGACAACCAGGTTGTCAGGCAGCCTGACTGCAGGCTACCATGGCCTCTGGTGGAAATCAAGGGGAGGCGGCGCTGGTCGCCGCCGTCAGAGTGGGCAGAAAGGAGACCCGAAGATGATGGATCTGGCCGTCAACAAACCACAGCTTGAGCGAACCGTCGAGCGAGCGCGAGAGCGAGGGATCGTCGTCCCGACGTTCGCCGAGATGAAGGACCCGCGGAAGATCCCGCCGGCCATCGTCAAGAAGCTTGGGTCCATCGGACTGTGGGATCTCCATCCGCTGAACCTGTTCCGCATCACGTGGAAAAACGATCCAGTGCAGCGGGGCGGCGGGTTCGGCGGCGTGAACGTGCTCGAGTTCCCGGCCGAACTCACGGGGATCCGAGCGAGGATCCTCGCCCTCGTCGGCAAGTGGTTCCCGACGGGCGCCCACAAGGTCGGCGCAACCTTCGGATGTCTCGTTCCCCGCCTCGTGACCGGCCAGTTCGATCCCACGTTCCACAAAGCCGTCTGGCCGTCGACGGGCAACTACTGCCGCGGCGGGGCGTACGACGCGAACCTCCTGGCATGTCAATCGATCGCCATCTTGCCGGAGGGGATGTCGCGCGAGCGGTTCGAGTGGCTGGCGAAGATCGCGGGCGAGGTCATCGCGACACCCGGGTCGGAGTCGAACGTCTGGGAGATCTTCCAGAAGTGCAAGGAGCTCGAGGCGACGCGCGACAACATCATGATCTTCAACCAGTTCGATGAGCCCGGGAACCACCTGTGGCACTACGAAGTCACGGGACACGCGATGGAGGAGGTCCTCGAGGCCAAGCTGGACGGGGGACGCTACGCCGGCGTTGTGCTCACCTCGGGATCGTCGGGGACGATGGGATGCGGCGACTACCTCAAGGAGCGGTATCCCGAGAGCAAGCTCGTCGTCTCGGAGGCGCTGCAGTGCCCGACGCTCCTCGAGAACGGCTTCGGCGCGCACCGGATCGAGGGGATCGGCGACAAGCACGTTCCATGGATCCACAACGTCCGCAACACGGACATGGTCGTAGCCATCGACGACGCCGACACGATGGCGCTCCTCCGGCTGTTCAACGAGCCCGTGGGACGAGCGTACTTGAAGCGCCAGGGCGTCGATGCCCGGCTCGTCGATCAACTCGACCTCCTCGGGATCTCGGGCGTCGCCAACCTCCTCTCCTCGATCAAGTTTGCCAAGTACTACGAACTCGCGGAGCGCGACGTCGTCCTCACGGTGCTGACCGACTCGATGGAGCTGTATCGGACCCGCCTCGCCGAGCTGGAAGAGGCCCACGGCCGCTATACGGAGACGCAGGCCGCCATCGACCTCCACGCCCACCTGTACGGCATCAAGACCGACTACGCCCTCGAGCTAGGCTACCGCGAGCGAAAGCGGATCCACAACCTGAAGTACTTCACGTGGGTCGAGCAGCTCGGCCACTCCCTCGACGAGCTGAACGCCCAGTGGTACGACTACCCCGCCTACTGGGATCGTATCCATGAGTCCGTGACCGCGATCGACGAACGGATCGAGGCGTTCAACGACCGCGTCGGGCTCCGGAAGGACCTGGCGCGCGCATGACGACACCCGAGGCGACGGGCGACGAAGTCGAGCGCCTCGCCCTCGAGGTCGCTCGTGCGATCCAGGCCAAGCTCGGCGCATCGCCGCGGACGTCGGTGATCCTCGCGGGAGGCATTGCCGCGGGGAAGACGCGAACCGCGGAAGAGGCTGCACGACACCTGCGGGACTGGGGAATCTCCGTCGGCGGGGTCGTCGCGCCGCGTCGCCTCCTGGACGACGTGACCGTTGGGTACGACGTGGTCGACCTCGAGACG
>Ga0209610_1001485_pt1 | contig 12042 bp, 4 predicted proteins | sample LakKivw275mmetaG_FD_184137 | JGI IMG/M metagenome (GOLD analysis project Ga0209610, IMG submission 184137) | Anoxic lake water microbial communities from Lake Kivu, Rwanda to study Microbial Dark Matter (Phase II) - Lake Kivu water 275m metaG... | ecosystem: Environmental > Aquatic > Freshwater >...
GGCTTACCTGACCTGGGATTATACCTATGCCAGCACCTCGCCGGGATGCTATGCGGTGGGCGTAGACGGACCGGGTGCGATCGGGACTTCCACCGTTTTTTACATTTCCGGCCTCGCATCAGAGGTTACGGCTCCGGATTATCTGAAGTACACGCGCGAGATCTACAAGTACGGCTACGTGCGTCACGAGTGGAACCAATATGGCGGCTCGAGATCGTATGAGTATGACGAGCTGGGCCGAATAATGAAGATCGAGTGGCGGCACGCCTGGCCGTCGCCTGAAGTGCCTGGCGGCCTCATGCTAACCGTGAATTACGACTGGCGGCCGAACGGCCAGAACAAGGTCGTCATCACCCAAGGCGGCAATACGATCACCCGCTTTTGGGACGGCTTCGGACGCGACTTGGGCTCGACGGAAAGCGGCGACGGGACGACCCTCTATTACCTCAAAGAGCTCGATGCCGAAGGCCGGGTCAAGACCGAAACGAACGGTAGCGTCTCGGAAAGTCATAAGTATACCTATGTTTACGATGCCGCCGGACGGGTCACCCAGGTGACGGACCCGGTGAGCGAGACCACGACGATACAGTATTTGGCGAACCGCACGAAAACGATCACCGACCCGGAAAGCCACTTCACGACCTATGCCTACAACGACCTGCCGGGCCTGCCGACGCGGCTGACCGACGCCCAAGGCCACATCGCCGACTACACCTATGACGCGATGGGGAGGCTGATCACGGTCGCTTACGGCGCCAGGACCCAGAGCTATGTCTACGACCCTCTGGACCGCGTCACGTCGGAAACCCATCCCGAGACCGGAACTATCAGCTACGCTTATAATCCCGAAAACCTACTCTCGAGCAAGACCTGGGGCGGGACACAAACCTCCTTCAACTACAACACGTCCGGCCAGCTCGCGAGCTTCACCGGGGCGGAGACCGTTACCTACGGCTTCAACGATAAAGGGGCCATGGAGAGCGTCACCGGCTCGACCGGCTGGAGCCGGACCGGGATCGCCTACGACGACTTCGGTCATGTCACCGCGGAGACCGTCACCATTCCCGGCCTGGGTTCCAAGAGCTTGGCCTACGCATACGACGATGAAGGGCGCCTGACCGAGACCACCTATCCCGATGGCAACAAATCTATCCTGACCTCCAATGGCCTCGGCAGGCCCGAAACGTTAAGATTCGGTCAGGGGACTCAGCCGCCGTCCCTTGTCAATTCCGCTACTTATGGTCCGAACAAGATCCCCGCTGCCATAAACTACAATAACAACACTTCGTGGAACTCGACCTTCTACGCCAACGGGACGCCGAACACCGTCTCGCTCATGACGGTCTCGACGTCGCTCTACGACGCCACCTATGTCTATAACGGCGCCGGGAACATCACCTCCATCACGAGCACGGCGCCAGCCATGACCTCAGCCTTCGGCTACGATTCGCTCAATCGGCTCACGTCCGCTTCCTATTCAACCGCGAATCCAGGTGTCCCCACGGCCTATAGTTATGAATACGACGCCAACGGGAACATGCTGACCGTCAGACACGACGGGAACATCGCCTTCAGTAAGACGTATAAGACCTCTAACCAAATAGACGATTCCAATTTTCAATACGATTCGCGAGGCAATCTAACGGCCAAGCCCGGGGCATTCTACGATTGGGACGCTGAAAACCGCCTTCGGACCATCAGGGACGCGACTGGGCAATATGTGGCCGATTACAGATACGATGGCCAAGGGCGGCGCATAATTTCGTTCCCTCCTCTGCCTGATATCACCGTCGCCGGCTGTCCCTTTGGTTCGAACGCCGATTTCACGGCCAGCCTTCAGTCGCCGGGCGACCGGACCTTCACGATCACCAATACGTCCCTGCTGGCGAGCCTGAATATTGGCGCTCTCACCATAGGTGGAACGGACAAGGACATGTTCAGCGTCACCCAAGCACCCGCGTCGATCGTCCCGCCAGGCCAGTCGACCACGTTCACCATCCGGTTCCTGCCCACTTCGACAGGTGACAAGACCGCTACGCTCTCAATCGCCTCAGACGATCCCGACGAGAATCCCTATGACATCAATCTCCGCGGGTTCTGTGAGCCGGAGATCGAGATCGGAGGTGTCCCGAACGGCGGGACGTTCGATTTCGGCGATGTGATCATCGGCCAGTCTGCGTCGGAGACGCTCTATATCCACAACGATGGCACCGCTACGCTCGTGCTCTACGGCTGGCCCATCGAGATCGAGCAGCCCGGCGGCCAATCCGACTTCTTTCTCGAAGGCTATTCGGGTAGCAGCGAGATCGGCGTCAACAACAGCAACTCCTTTACGGTCCGCTTCGCCCCCACGGCAGAGGGGCTGAGAACCGCCACAGTGACGGTCGGAAACAACGACCTCAACGAAGATCCCTATACGATCACACTCGCCGGGACAGGCCTTAATGGGCCTGAAAAAATTACCGATGGCTCCGAGCTGACGCTCCTCGCCCCCAATGGCGGCGAGAAGCTAGAGGCAGGCTCCCTCCGGCCCATCACCTGGAACGGGGGGGAGCGCGTCAAGGACGTGAAACTCGAGTACTCGACCGACAACGGGACGACGTACCGCACTATCGTCGAGCGGTTCGCCAACGTCGGCACCTATCCCTGGCGCGTCCCGGAGGAGCTCTCGGGGTCGTGCCTCGTCAGGATCAGCGACGCCGACGGCACTCCCACCTCACCGGTCATCGTATCCTTCGAGTTCAACTTCAGGATATCGGCGGCAGGGGAGGCCCCCCAGGACAGGCCGCACTTCGTTTTCCGGGCCGGATTACCGGACCTGAAAACACAGACATTCCAGGTGGCCGAGGTGGCCTTCGCTCCGGACGGTGTGCGGGGCTCGGAGAACCTGCTCTTCAACCACGCCCTAGGCGAAATCCAGCCCCGAGAACGGTTCCTCGGCCGCTGGCACCGGGCCCGGATCACCTACGATCTGGGCACCTATACCGGGTCTGTCTGGATCGATAACGAGCCCATTTTGAGCGGCGTCCCGCTTCGGACCGATCTAGATATTCAGCGCCCGGCCGAGATCTCCCTGGAGCTCGGCCAGGAAGTCCCGGTCAAGCTATGGGTCGATGACATCGATGTGAGGTTCGTCGATCAGAGCTCAGTCGGGCAGGATCCGGAGAGAGTTGCTTTACGGCCGCTCATCAGGGATAATTTTAATAGATACGAGAGCGCCCTTTTCCCCAGGGAGGGCGGCTGGCTCTCCGGCCGGGAGAGAGCCCGGCGCCAGGGGGAGACCGCCGAGGCAGGCGCAGAGATGCTACGGGCGGCACAGACGGAAGAAACGACTCAAAGCTCCGGTATAGACGATCAGGCGTTCGCTTCGAGCGCCCGGTCGTTCAAGCTCGAGGCGTCCGAGGAAGAGCCGGGAACCGTCACGAAGCGTTTCTCCCTTCCGGAGAGGATCCCCTATTGCGTCAGCGCCGAGAATTTCTCAATTGTCGGCACTGATGGGGAGTTCGAGGTGGCTCGGATCGGCAGGGACAGCTCAGAGAGGGAGGGGGGCGAAAAACGGCAGAAGCGGGGAGACAGGAGTACGCCCGAGACTGGGCGCGGCCGGACGGCGGACAAGCGCCAAGCTGACCGCTCAACGAGCTCGGATTCCATCAGAAGGAATGTTTCCAAGGACTCGGGAGACGCGAAGATGCTCGCTGGGCCATTGCCGAGCGGCACCTACTACATCTATTCCTTCGACGGGCGTCTGCTAGCGGAATATGGCCTGGCTGGGAATTGGATCAAGGATTACATCTACTTCGGCGGTCAGCTCATCGCCGAATACAGATCGGACACTCCGCTGCCGAAATACTTTTACTATGCCTCGGATCAGATCAACTCGACCCGGATTGTGACCGATAGCACGGGGGCCGTGGTCTACTCGGCGGCACATGAGCCGTACGGGGGGATTCAGAAGACGTGGGTCACAACCGCCTTTGATCCGGAGCCCAAGTTTTCGGGTAAGCCGCGCGACGCGGAATCGGAGCTCGATTACTTCGGGGCGAGGTATTATGACCGGGCGCAGTATAGGTTTTTGAGCGTAGACCCGGTGATTCCAGCGGGTAAAGCTATAGCTAATCCCCAGCGGTGGGATTTGTATGCGTACTGCCTTGGCAATCCGGTGAATTATGTGGACACAACCGGCGCGGATCCCCAAAAGATTACTATTGAAATCAATAGATATAAGGAGGGGTCGGGCCTCTGCACTGGTCAGCTTTCCGTTAATCGCACAGAAGTTTGTTATACTCTTGAAAACAGTGAATATAAACTTACCCCAGGAACCTACGCTGCCTATTTAACCACGTATAAAGGCGAACAAGTGCTCAGATTTATAGATGGGAGAGTGCATGTTATTGATTCAAATAGAAATCTTACGATATACGACGCTGCCATTAAGATGGGCCTTAACCCTAAGAATGCGCATGGTTGTATATATGTGAGCTTGTTTGAACCGACTAACGGGATAACAATCGAGTCTGGGCAGGCTTGGAACCTTCTAATAGATCACATCAATAAGTGCCAAGAAGACATGGCCAGGCATGCCGCTGAAGCAATGTATTATATAGAGAGAAGCTCTTATGGAGGTCCGTCCGACATGTTCTTTGATTCTATGACAGGTCTAGAGGCACTAAGTTGGGTGCTAGATGACTGGTATAGAATGCAAATCGAAGTCGTAATAAAGGAAGATATATGAAATCGGATATCTTGACACGGTCAATGGGCTTGGCATTCTTGGTCTCAATTGTTCTTCTTTGTTGTGCATTCCTGCGGCAACCTGAAACAAACGATCAAACGAGCCTTCCCTCCGCTTTAATCAGGGCAAGGGGTGCCCTTGAGCGATTCGTCCAGAAGCCATCATCACAAACTGGCAGCGAGTTCTATGCTTCGATATCAGGCGGCAAAGGGACGGAGAGTTTTAAGACGGGAATCCTGGACCATATCTTTGGACGAAGACGCACTGAGGTATCAATTGGCCCCTATAGGACTATCGCCATAGAAATGCTCCAAGGGAATATTTATTCGGCCAAAGCTGCGATTAGGCTTCTTGAATTCGTTGATAGCAGATGGCAGCGGCCTCGTTCCGAGACAATCCGTGTGGCCGGGTGGATCGGGGAATCCTTAGGTGACTTGGCCAGAGTGAATCCCGCCCTTTTTTTAAGAGCTTGTTATGAAGAAAGGGAGAATCCTTATGTCAAACATAGGGGATTCCCTATCGGCTTTATCCCCGATATCATGAAAGAGAAGACAACAAGAGTCGTTTATGAGCTTGAGATGCGGAAGAAAGCCTTGTGGTCGGTTGAAGACCTGGAGTTGTGGCCCGTCAGGGCTGAATGCATTGAAGCGATTGATAGGGAAATCATAATAGCCGGATCGGACAGTCCGGGCTTTGGAGAAATTAAGAGGAAGCCTCCTGAAGATCCGAGAGCGGAGATCATAAGCGTCTTTGCTGAGATGCAAAGCAGACCGAATCCGGAAAATATGAAACGGGTTCTGTCCTTATTCTCTGAAGTTCCAAGGAAAGATTTGGCCTATCTCCTTGACACTATGTTTCCTGAAACAGTCAGGCGCGACGCCGAGATTCCCTTAGTAATTATTAGCCGGGAAGCCAGATGCTGCAATGAATATGCGATCGAGGTTCTGTTCCGGGCTTTGGTTCATTTTTTGGGTTTACAGTCAGACCTAATCTTAGAAGAGATTAGCAATCTCATTTTGATCAAGCCCGCCTTGTTCATCGAGAAATTAGCAAAATATAGACAACTCCTGGACGACGTGGATTCCACTAGTAAGCTGGATCAACATTATTTTGAGTGGGCATGCACCCACATTAGTACACGTGACTATTGGGACGTTTGTGAGGATGTAATCCTGAGAAGGAGAATTGATGCCTTAGTGGCACTGAACATTCCAGAATATAATGAACTGATCGGCCGTTGCATTCGCGTGATAGAGAAAAGACTGAATAATACAGAATCAGTTTGGACTGCGATGCATAACATCTCGTAGAAGGAAAGCGGCAGACGGTGAGGATAGCCAGGACGGGCCGAAATCTGTTTTCAGGGATGGGTCGCTGGACCTGAGGACGCAGAACTCTGAGGGGCCTCATCCCTAGAGTAGGCATGACTCGAAAATGAGAGAGAAAAATAGGCGGCAGCTATTGTCGACTCTGCAATATTTTCGGTGGCCCATTCTAGACTTTAGATCTTGCCTTAGGCTGGATATCAAAAAAATGCCCACAAATTAGGGATTTTTACCTTAATCCTCAATAATCCACCTTAGCTATCCAAGGAGCAGCATTTTGGGACTTCCTTACCAATATTCCTTGCATATCTGAGGGCAGAGCTATCTGGATTTTTCGGATGCTTTATTTTGACTGATTTTCGACAGTTGATTTTGCGAACTTATTGTTAACAGATAAATTACGGGCGCCCAAAAAGACTTTGGCACTACGCTTGCTCATCTCAGCCCGTCATCGTCACCGGGGAGGGAGGCCGGACGCCGGCGGCCAGGAAGGCCTGATGGGCCGTGCCCTCGAGATCCGTCCGTAACACGTAGGATTGTCCGTCCGCCTCCAGCCGAACCGCCTGAACCCGGCTGAGATCTCTCATCAATGTCGGCCAGGTAACCTCGAGGCCGCGAGATCCGAGCCTTCTCTGCAAGTCCACCTCCAGGCGCAGGGCCAGGAACCCGGCCACGATATGGCCGATCGACGTGTCGTCGCGATGATGGAAGATCGGCCGGACCTGCAGCGTGCTTTTCGTCTCCCGAAACGCCCGCTCCACCCGCCAAAGGCTCTTGTAGGTCCGGGCGACTTCCTCGGCCGGAAGCTCGGTATTGGTCCGCAGGACATATTTACCGTCGTAGCGGGCCTCGGCGGCCACCTTGGCCTCATCGATCCGCATCGCGCCTTTCGTCACCCGGAGATAGCGGGCATAGCCCTTGTTCGCCACCAGGCTCTTCACCCCGCCCGCAAGCTTCTCCCGGAGATGGTCGAGGATGGCCTCCCGCGCCGCCTCGTCCTTCCTCTCTTCTTCTTCGTTCAGGCAGATGATATAGCGGCGCTCCCCGACCAGGACTTCCTTGACCTTGAGGTTCTCGGCGACCTCCTGGTAACGCCCGCCGCGGCCCAAGACCTCCGCCCCGATCTCCTTCTGTTTCCTCATCCGGCAGCCCAGGATGTAGTCGAAGGGAGCTTCGCCTGCGGCCAGAAGATCGAGGCTCTTTTTCCCCATCATCCCCCGGTCGGCCACCACCACCACCCGCCCGATCCGGAACCGCCGCCGCAGCTTCGTGACCATGGCCTCGAACGCCTCCGGGTCGGCCGTGTTCCCCGGAAATACCTCCCACGACACCGGCCGGCCCTCCCGGTCCACGGCCACGCCCAGGACAAGTTGCGGAAGATCGGGCCGATGGTCCCTCGAGTAGCCCCGCTTGCGCCACTCGGTCTCCGTGTCCCTGTAGACGTAGACGCTGGTCGTGTCCATGAAGACCAGATCCAGCTCCTGGGAAAAAAGATCCCGGTCCCGGGCGAAGAGCTCCGTTTCCAGCTCCTCACGGACCTCGGCCAGAAAGCCGTTGGTCCGATAGAGATGCTGCAAGGCGATCTCCGGCAGGCCCTCGACCGTCTCCAGCCAGCCGGACGCTTGAAGGTCCGAACCCGGAGCGCACAACCGCTGCAGGGTCATGGCGAAGGCGACGCGCTCGACATCAAAGCCGAACTTCCGGCCCCCGGCCAGGCGCCGCAGGATATCCGCAATCCCTTGTTCCTCCCACAGCCGTCCGAAGATCAGGGTTGGGCCCCAGGCCTTGGAGGACCGGGCCGCCAGCGACCGGTCCTTGAGAACCCGGTATTTTTGGCTGAACTTGGCCAGGCTTTCGACCAGCGTGTCGATCGTGCCGTCGGCTTCCAGCCGGTCCCTGCGTCCGAGCGTGGCCAGGACGCGCTGTCGCGGCTTGCCATCCTTGCGGAAGGACTCGGCGATCTGGAGATACTCGTAGAGGACCCCGTTCTGGATGCTACGCTTGAAGCGGAAGAACATACCACAATCATAACTATCATATGGCTATTGTCAAGAGGCTCTAGAAACTATTTAGGCACTACTTTTTCGAGTCGGGCCGACTTTTTCAAGCGTAAGTCGCTGATTTAATGAGAGCGGATTTTTAAGATGGCCTCACAACTGTCGAAAATGAGCTTCACCGTCAACCTGATCAACTCGTCGGGGTCGATGGTCTTCTTTTTCCTGTCGCTCTATCTGACCCGTAAGATCGGGCTCACGCCGGCGCGGGCCGGGCAGGCGTTGAGCCTCTACGGGTTCGGATCGCTCGCCGGGGCTTATGTAGGAGGCTGGCTGGCCGACCGGATCGGCTCGATCCTCGTCCAGAAGATCAGCCTGGCCCTGTGCGGAGTGCTCCTTATCGCCTTGGGCCAGGTCAAGACGTTGGCTGGGATCCTGCCTCTGCTTTTCGCCATGGCTCTTGCCGCCGGCACGCTCTTCCCGGCCAACGCGACATCGATGTCGAGGATCTGCCCGCCCGATCTCCAGGTCAAGGGCTTTGCGCTGAACAGGCTGGCCAACAACCTGGGCGCCACGATCGGGCCGGCCGTGGGAGGCATCCTGGCCCTTCGCAGCTACGGGCTCCTCTTCTGGGCCGACGGGCTGACGTCGCTCGCGGCGGCGGCGGTGTTCGCACTGCTATGGACCGGAGCGAGAGTCGAAGGGGAAGGGAGGCAGAGGCCGGCGGGAGCGGGCGAATCAAGCGCGCACGAGACGCCAGCCCGGGTCGTTGAGGGTGAGGCGGCGAACGCGCCCAAGAGCCGATCCCCCTGGCGCGATATCCCCTTCCTGCTCATGATGGTCATTTTCTTCGTCTGGAGCGTCGTCTTCATCCAGGTCCTGACGACCCTGCCCATCTATATGCGGAACGTCTACGGCCTGGCCGAGAACAGGATCGGTCAGCTCTATCCGATCAACACGATCATGATCGTCGTCCTCGAGATGATCCTGATGGAGAAGATCCGGAAGTATCCGCTGGCCCGGACGATCAACATCTCGTTCGTGCTGCTGGGGATCGGCCTGGGGCTGATGCCGCTCGGCCGAGGGTATGCGTTCGGCGCCCTGACCGTGGCCATCTGGACGTTCGGCGAGATGCTGAGCATGCCGCTGGTGACGGCCCTTATCGCGGAGCGGGCCGACGACTCGAACCGCGGCCGCTATATGGGCTTAAACAGCTTCGCTTTCTCGTTGGCTTTTATTGTCGGACCGGCGGCCGGCACGGCCATCTACGACGGCCTGGGCCCCGACGCCGTCTGGTATGTCTGCGCGGCGACGTGCGTGGTCATAACTGTAGCCTTTTCCTTATTGCGCCCCCATCTCGCGAAGCCGCGAACATAAGATGGTGTCAGACCTACCTTTTACCCAAAACGGGTAAAAGGTAGGTCTGACACCATCAGGAAGACGAAGCTTTGTTTCCTTTTCAAACTCGCGCCCTGACGCCTTATCGGCCCTAAACCCCTCCCTGCCCCCCCCTGTCCCTATTAAGATCGAATTAGTGCCTCTGGCGCCTTCCTGAGCGCAAATTCGCCTATGTTTGATGTGCTGCGCGGCGATATTCCCGCGCCCTGTGCCCTCCATGAGAATCCGCATGAGTTTTTGCGTCTTTTTATATGAACCATAAGAATCGCCAGAGGCACATAATTGGGAAGACCTATAAGGATCGAATTTTCCGGAGCCTTTTACCATGTCTTCTCGAGGGGCAACCAAAAGCACCCTATCTTCTTTTCAGATGAAGACAGATGTTACTTTATCGATTGCCTAAGATCGGCATGCAAGAAGTTCGGCGTCGTTGTTCACGCTTATTGCCTGATGCCAAATCATTTTCACCTATTTCCGGAGACCTCAATGGCGAACCTGTCGGGGATGATGCAATACCTGATTACCAATTACGTCCGGTATTTCAATAAAAGGCATGAGCGTTGTGGTCATCTATTCCAAAGCAGGTTCCGTTCAGTCCTTGTTGATGCTGAAGGCTACGCGAAGGAGCTATCCAGGTACATCCATCTGAACCCCGTGCGATCAGGCATCGTCGAACGGCCCGAACTCTACGCATGGTCATCCTATGGATATTACGTTGGCAAAGCGGAGCCTGAACGATGGCTGGAGACGGCCCGAGTTCTGAGGCTCTTTAAAGGACGGCGGAGAGAGGCTCAAGCAGCCTACTCGGAGTTTGTCAGAGACGGCATTGGAAAGAATATCGCCGTCCCGATTCAAGAATCAGTAAAGTATGGGATTCTCGGAGACCAAGAGTTCATTAATAAGATAAAGAGCGACCAACTCGGGGACGACCTTAGAAATCCGGACAGGGAGAAGCCTCAGTTGAATGAACTCCGCAAGAAGCCCGACCTTCAGCGGATACGAGCCAAATGCGAAAAAGTTCTCGGGGCCGGAAACAAGTGGACGATGCCAATCGCTATCCTTATCGGTCATAGATGCACCGCGGCCAAGCTCAAGGATCTTGGAGCTCTGTATTCCTTGAGCGTGTCTGGAGCCTCGAATGCCTGCGCGAGAGCACGCGAGGCTATTACCAACAACGAGACGCTTTCAAGGGCGGTTCGCGAGATCGAGAAGGAAATCGAGGCAGGTTGACGGTGTCAGACCTACCTTTTACCTTTTTTGGGTAAAAGGTAGGTCTGACACCGTCTTGCTACATGTTCCAGCGGTACGAGACCTTGAGCAGGAAGATGTTGTCGCCGGGGGCGGAGAACAGGGCGCCCAGGTCCCGCCCGAGCCGCAGCTCGCCCGGGTTGGCGTAATCCGCGCGGTTCTGCGTCCAGACGAGGTAGAGCAGGCTGCCCGGCCGGTACTCCCACCTCAACACCACCGTTCCTCTTAGCGACTTGTAGTTGAAGTCCGGGTTCCAGATCGTGAACGGCGCGGCCGCGCCCGCCGCCCCGTCCGGATCGACCGTGTAGGCGTCGCTCTCCGCGTCATAGCCGATCGTCGACCCGTTCGCGCCGCCCCCGCCCGCCGGCACGTCGCCCCACGCGCCGCCGCCGTAGAGGTTGTACAGGAACGACTTCGGCGCGGCCAGCTCCTTGAAGGCGTCGTAATGCCCTACCGCTAAAAACGGCTGCAAATAGGCCTGAAGCGTCAGCCTGGGCGTGAACGTCCAGTCGACCCTCAGCTCGGCCCCCAGCACCTTCTGGTCGATCCTCCCGAACACGTATCTCCGGCCGTATGTAGCCGTCATCAACGGGTCATCCACCCGCTCGACCCATTGCTGGTGGTTCCGGTCCAACGCGAACGTCGGCCCGAGCGACACGTTGATGTTCGTCGCCGGCTTCCACCGCGCCGAGAGCGACGCCTCCCATTCGTTCCTGACCGCCGGCCGCTGGTACGTCGTGCCCTGGAACTCGAACACGACCGGCTTGCGGCTGTCGGTCGCCAGCATCAGGTCGAACTGGTACCCCGCCGGCGTCACCGCCAGCGGCCCGCCCCGCGTCAGGTTCTTGCTGACCGTGTCCGGGTTGTAGGCGACCATGACCTGCGTCTGCCAGAAGTTCTTGAGCTGCCCCTGGAACATGGCCAGCCCGCCGTCCCAGTTCTTGTTGCCGTCGAAGTCGTAGCTCCTGAACACCCCGCCCGCCACGAGCGCGTAAAGGAACGTCTTGCCCGGCTTCGTCCACTGATACGCGGGCACGAGCTGCATCTGGATGATGTCGGACGCGCCGTACTGGAAGCCGGTGTCGTTCGGGTCGAACCCGGGCGACAGCACGCCCACGCTGGCCAGAAAGAGCACGCTGCCCTGCTGCTTGGCCAGGTTCAGCCGCCCGCCCCAGCCGCTCAGGCTCGTCGCCGTCGGGTCGACTGAGAGGTGGACCGCGTCCGGCCTCTGGAAGTAGTGCATGGACGACTGCTGCAGCCGCAGGATGTCCTCGACGCTCCCCGCGACCCGCGTCGCTCCCACCCATCCGCCCAGCACCCAATCTTTCTTCTTGTCGAACCCGAT
>Ga0209610_1001488_pt1 | contig 12034 bp, 9 predicted proteins | sample LakKivw275mmetaG_FD_184137 | JGI IMG/M metagenome (GOLD analysis project Ga0209610, IMG submission 184137) | Anoxic lake water microbial communities from Lake Kivu, Rwanda to study Microbial Dark Matter (Phase II) - Lake Kivu water 275m metaG... | ecosystem: Environmental > Aquatic > Freshwater >...
GCTTTCACCAGTCTTGTATCATACCCCATGGCTGACAATTCATCGATAGTTCTATTATCCTCAATGTATGCAGTCAGTATGGGGTCGAGTATTTTGTATGGTGGGAGGGTATCGGTATCTTTCTGGTCTGGTTTCAGTTCAGCCGAAGGGGCTTTTTTAAAAACTCTCTCTGGCATTAACGGATACCTTTCCTTTTTGTTTCTCCACATTGCGAGTTTATACACAAAGGTTTTTGAAACATCTTTAAGGACAGCGAAACCTCCTGTAGTATCGCCATATAACGTTGAATAACCTGTGCCAATTTCAGATTTATTTCCACTATTTAAAACGAGCCAGCCGAATTTGTTCGAAAAGGCCATTAAAATATTTGCCCTGATACGTGGCTGGATATTTTCTTCAGTTATATCAACAGGTAAGTTTTTAAAATGGGTTTTGAATAGATTCATATATGTCCTGAATAATGGAGCTATAGGAGTTTCAATAATCTTTATATTGAGATTTTTTGCAAGTTGATAGGCATCCTCTTTACTTTCTATTGATGTATAGTGTGATGGCATAAAGATACCTGTCACGCTATCTTTGCCGATTGCATCTTTTGCAATCAATGCTGCAAGGGAAGAATCGATCCCACCGCTTAAGCCTAATACTACCCTCTTAAAACCATTTTTTCTCACATAATCCTTTACTCCCAGGACGAGTACTTTGTAAATCTCTTCTAATGGTTTAAGCCTTTTCGTTATTTTTTCCTGAACCGCCTTCTTTTTTTGTTTAAGTTGAAAGGAGATATTAATCGTTTTTGTTTTTCTATCAATACTTGCCTTATTTGTTTGTTTATACATTAAATCAGCCACAACAAGGTCTTCTTCAAAAGGTGTACCTCTCGATATAATTTCCCCCTCCTCATTAATGATGAAACTCTCTCCATTAAACACAACCTCATCCTGTCCCCCTACCATATTTACGCAGGCTAAAACAGCATGGTTCTCATAAGCTTTTTGAGAGGCTGATTTTTCCTTTTGTATATTCCCCCCGATATAGTACGGGGATGCATCAATGTTTATGATGAATTTTGTACCGGGATGTGCTTTTAAGTGTAAAATATCATCACCAATAGACATCGAGAAATAGACGCCGTCAAGGTTGTATAATGGATAACCTTCACCTTTCTGGAAGTATTTGAATTCGTCGAATATACTACTTCTTATGAAATTGGCTTTATGATAGACATCGATTAATTTATTGTTAGAGATAATGGCAGCCCCGTTGTATATATTATCTCGTGCATCCACAAAACCGACAATAGAGGTAATTCCCTTCGTGTGGGGTACAATTTTTTTTAAGCAGATCATATTGTCCTTTAAAAAACTGGCATTTAATAGAAGGTCTTCAGGCGGATAACCCGTAATTGAAAGCTCTGGAAATGCTATAACATCTGCCCCGGATGTTCTTGCTTTTTCTATATATTCGATAATTTTCTCTGTGTTACCTCTTAAATCTCCAACAGTTGGGTTAATCTGTGCAAGAGCAATCCTTAATGTCTTCATAATCAATTTTTATCATACTCAATTAAGAAAATATAGGTAAAAGTTATTTATAAAGAACGTGGGCTATTATACCCTCCATGGTGGTGGAAAAACTGGATAATTAAATTCTATCAAAAAGGGTTCATCCCATGTAATGTCATGGAGAAATATTTTCTTTAGCCCCTCTAAGGTTTTAGTCCTTTTTGCCTTGATACCAAAGGCATGGGCAAGCTTTATAAAATCAGGATTTGTTAGCTTCATAGAATCTTTTATTCCATACGTTGTGTTCATATAATCCTCAAGTATACCAAAACTGTTGTTGTTATAGACCAGGAATACGACAGGGATATTGTATTTTTTTATCGTTGAAAGCTCGCCTATGGTGGGTAAGGCGCTTCCATCACCGCATATTGAAAGACACGGCCTATCAGGTCTCCCTATCTTTGCACCAATGCTTGCAGGCAGGGCATAAAAGATTGGTGATATTCCTCGTGGCATGATAAAAGTATTCTGGTAATAGACTGGAAAGTAATACTCTGCCCAGTAAGAGGGTAAACTCAAATCCCATACTGTTATCGTATCTTCCGGAATAGCCTCTCTAATAAGTTCTATGATCTTAAAACCTTTGGATGTTTTTTTTAATGTTGCGTATTCCTTTTTCTGTGTCTTTTTCAGTTCTTTGAGGTCCCATTCAAACCTTCTTCCCCTTAGGGTTTGGTGAAGACCTTCTAAAGCCTTTTTTATATCTCCTATGATTTTCAACTTTGTAAAATAATTTTTACCAATCCATTGCTCGTCTATATCAATATGGATGAGTTCCTTTACTTTTACCCCTCTTCGCTTTGCATCAATATCACGCAGCCGCGTCCCGATTGCTATTAAAATATCAGATGATGCGATAATATCCTTTACAATCCCCTTTTGCATGATGCTGCCAAAGGCATATGTGCTGTCTTCACGGATTATACCCTTGCCCCCTGTACTTGTGAGGAAAGGCATTGATGTACCCATACAGATACTATTCAAAATTGGTTTTATGTCTTCGAACATCAGGGATTTGCCACCTATGATTATCGGTTTTTTCTTGCCCTGTAATACTTCTTCAACCATACTTAAATCAGGCTCAATATCTTTTTGTTTCCCACCAATAACCTGAAAAGGGACTTCTTCTTCAAAAAATGTATGGGGGATAGAGATAACTACAGGTCCCCTTCTCTTAGAAAACGCAGTAAGATACGCATCATCAAGGGTTGGGATGAGGTCATTTTTATCTGAGACAAAGAAAGTCCTTTTTGTGAAATGTTTGAAGATATTCTCGGGTTCCTCAAGCTCGTGTAATATACCTTTACCTGTTTGTCTTCTATCCGTATCAATATGGATGATAAGAAGGGGAACATCATCGCCATAGGCTTCCATACACCCTGATACTACGTTGCCGAGCCCGGGTCCCGGTGTAACAATGACTATTCCGGCTTTGCCAGATGACCTTGCATATCCATCAGCCATAAAGGCGATGTTTGACTCGTGTCTACCTATAAAAACATTAATACTGTGTTTTATAAGGCTCTCATTGAGAGGAAGCGTATGGATTCCGGGCAGATGGAAAATGTTGTGAATGCCCTTTCTCTCAAAATAGTGTAATATTGCCTCTTTTCCCAGCATAAAAGGACACTTTTCGGAAGTTTAACATAGTGGTACTAAAAGTTAAATAAAATTTTACTTGACAAAAATTTAGTTTTTTTTTAGTTTAATACTATAAACTTCTTGTGAGCGTATATTGTTATGAAATTTGATGAGGCGAGTATAGGGGAAAGGATAAAGATGTTAAGACAGGCTAAGTCTCTTACACAGGAAGAACTTGCTTCAAGGGCTGGACTCACCAAGGGATTCATATCACAGATAGAGAGAAATCTTACTTCATTATCTGTAGAGAGCCTTATAGGTATCCTCGATGCCCTCGATGAGAAGCCTTCAAGGTTTTTTGACGGAGCCTTTGATGAAAAGGTCGTATTTAAGTTGAAAGACAGGGTGAATCTGGAAAGGGAAGATGTAAAAAAATTTCAGATACTTGTTGCCGCTGCGCAAAACAGGTTAATGGATCCGGCATTGCTTGAACTGGATGAGGGTGAAAGGACAGCTGAGGAAAAACCACATGAGGGTGAGGAATTTGGTTTTGTTGTATCAGGGAGTATTGAGCTTGTGTTTGGTGAAAAGGCATACAAACTAAAGAAGGGAGAGTGCTTTTATTTTAAAGCAACAAAAAAGCATTATATAGCAAACAGGCGAGGGAACAAGGCCTTTGTTCTATGGGTATCTTCGCCTCCTAATTTTTAGTGCCCTTTTGGGTAAAAAAAAATTATAAGGAGGACCATGGAGTGAAAACATTAGGAAGAAACGTATTGCCAGATGGGATTAGATTGGATTGGAGGATACAAAAATGACCCCAAAAAAAGTTTTCTTTACGAAAGGAGTGGGTGTCCATAAAGACAAACTGTCATCTTTCGAGGTTGCGTTAAGAAATGCGGGTATTGAGAAGTGTAATCTTGTTTATGTATCAAGCATACTCCCGCCCGGGTGCAAGATTCTCTCAAGGGGTGCCGGTCTAAAACTTCTCAATCCCGGTCAAATTACTTATTGCGTAATGTCTCGAAATGAAACAAATGAACCGAACCGCCTTATTTCTGCATCAATTGGTTTTGCCATGCCGAAGGATTTTACCAACTACGGTTATATTTCTGAACACCATGCTTTCGGTGAAAAAGCCGTTGTTTCTGGGGAATACGCAGAAGATCTTGCGGCTACAATGCTTGCAACGACACTCGGCATTCCTTTCGATCCGAACCAGGCATGGGATGAGCGTAAGCAGTTTTACAGAGCGAGCGGCAATATATTCAAAACAAAACATATTTGCCAGTCCTCGGAGGGAAATAAAGATGGTTTCTGGACCACAGTATTAGCGTCAGCAGTGTTTGTTATAGACTGAAATGCCAAAACATCCATTTAGTTTTTGTGGATTGCCCAACAATAATACTGATTATGCGAGTGCCTCTATAGTCATACTACCGATTCCTTTTGACAAAACCAGCACATGGATTAAAGGTGCCGACAAAGGCCCTGCAGCGATAATTGAGGCATCCGGATATCTCGAACTCTACGATATAGAGACCGATAGCGAGGTTTTTAAGAAGGGAATTTTTACTGCCAAACCGATCCATTCGGCCTCCTCTTCTCTTTTGATAGAAAAAACCGATTCGGCAGTCTCAAAATATCTTAAGGACAACAAGTTTGTAGTAACCCTTGGGGGCGAACACTCGGTTTCTATTGGCGTTATCAAGTCCTATGTCAAGCACTATAAGGATCTAAGCATATTGCACCTTGATGCCCACACCGACTCTCGCGACTCATATCAGGGAACCCGTTATAATCATGCCTGCGTTATAACACGTGTTCGGGAATTTACTAAGAACATTGTTTCCGTAGGAATACGAAGCATGGATGTCTCGGAGTGCTCTAACTTTGACAATAAAAAGATATTTTTTGCACACAAGATACACGATTCTGACAAATGGATAAACAATGCAGTTAGCTTGCTGACTGATAGCGTTTATATCACCATTGATCTTGATGTCTTCGATCCGGGTGTCATGCCGTCAACAGGGACTCCCGAGCCGGGCGGTTTAGGTTGGTATCAGGTTATGAAGCTCCTCTTTGCTGTCTCGAAGTCAAAACGAATCGTCGGGTTTGATGTCGTTGAGCTTTGTCCATCAAATTCTAAAACTCCCGATTTTCTTGCCGCTAAATTAATCTACACGCTCTTAAGTTATATCGATGTGAACAAAACACGTCATGCACTGTGAGTTCAATCGTGTAATCTGGAAATTGATATTAAGCTAAAAAATAGTATAAAATAACGCAAATGCAATTTGTTGCCCAGGAGAGCGTTTATGAATAATATAAGGAACCGTGGAAGAATAATGATAATAGGGGCCGGAGGTGTAGCGACCGTTGCAGTGCATAAATGCGCGCAGATTCCTGAAGTCTTCACGGAAATACTGGTTGGAAGCAGGACACTCTCCAAGTGTGAGGCGATCAAGAAAGATATCAATGAGCGATATGGCAGGGACATTCAAATAGCACAGGTGGATGCTGACAATGTATCAGAACTCACCGCTCTCATAAATAAATTTCAACCGGACCTTGTCCTTAATCTTGCGCTTCCCTATCAGGATCTGCATATTATGGATGCCTGCCTGGCCATAGGAGTCCACTACATAGATACCGCCAATTATGAACCGCTGGATGAAGCCCACTTTGAATACAGTTGGCAATGGGCATACCAGGAGAGGTTCAGACAGAAAGGGATCATGGCAGTTCTCAGTTCAGGATTCGACCCGGGTGTAACGAATGTCTTTACAGCCTATGCTCAGAAGCATCTCTTTGACGAGATAAATTATCTGGACATACTGGACTGCAATGCCGGAACCCACGGTCATGTGTTTGCGACAAACTTCAATCCTGAGATTAATATCCGGGAAGTAACACAGATAGTACGACACTGGGAAAAAGGGAAATGGATAGAGACGCCCGCCATAATCGAGGAAGGCAGCGTGCATTTCAGCTTTGATTACCCGGTAGCAGAAGCAAAGGAAAGCTATCTTCTCTACCACGAAGAACTGGAGTCACTTGTTCTAAATATAAAAGGACTGAAAAGGGCCAGGTTCTGGATGACATTCTCTGATAATTACCTCAACCACTTGAGGGTGCTCAGGAACGTCGGCATGACACGAATAGACGAGGTTGACTACGAGGGGCACAAGATTGTTCCGGTAAGGTTTCTTAAGGCTCTGCTTCCCGAACCTGCTTCCCTTGGAACAAAATATACAGGGAAGACAGTCATTGGCAACATTATGAGCGGGAAAAAGGATGGAAAGACTATTACCAGATATATATACAATGTCTGTGACCATGAAGAGGCATTTAACGAGACCGGAACACAGGCAATTGCCTATACGACCGGCGTCCCTGCAATGATCGGAGCGATGATGATGCTCACGGGAGTCTGGCAAGGGGCGGGGGTATATAATATAGAACAGCTGGATCCTGACAAGTTCATGGAGGCATTGAATAAATACGGTCTTTCCTGGCAGGTCGTTGAGCATGCAGCGCTTCCAGACAAGGTGTGAAGCCGTCGTGCCGGGGCGCTTAACAGTAAAGAATAGAGGGGTAGTAGCTGTGAATACATCTATTATGCCGAAACGCTGTTTTGCTCGTTGCTCCGCTGTGCGCGCTTTACCCACTGAATGCCCCGCCTCCATTCAATGGGCTAATTCGGCCTCGCGGCCTACGCCCATTGCCTTTCAGATCATTCCTGCGTGTCATAGTGGGTACCCAAACCGTGCTCGAAGTCGCTACTCGCAAAAAGCTCTTTTCGGCATCTTGCCGTTACTGAAGATTTTTTCTGCGCTATGCTCTATGCCCTATGCTTAATTGCCGGAGTAGTATCTGATGGATGCTGACAGACAGATTGAAGAAACAATCCGGGCAATTTTGGCAAAAGATGCAGGTGCCGCAGCCGCTTATCACGCCTTATCCGACAGCGCGAGAAAGAGGGTGCTTAACGCACTGAGCTACGACGGGCTTAAAACGCTCACCCGTCTCATTAAGACCGCTAAGAAACGGAGTTTTGCGGCGGCAAACAAAAGATTCCTCAATATCGCAAGTGGTGCTATAGAAACCCCTGTTTATATTATCGACGAAACTCTCATCGAAGAAAACATGCGGATCTTGCAATATGTAAAAGATCGCACAGGCTGCAAGGTATTACACGCCTTGAAATCATACGCTTCATTCGCTACTTTTCCGATGATGAGCAGGTATCTGGACGGAACGTGTACGAGTGGTCTCCTTGAAGCCAGACTTGGCTATGAAGAATTCGGTGGTGAGGTACACACCTTCGGGGCAGCATACAGAGAAAAAGAAATCAGGCAGATACTGAAGTATTCTGACTCCATCATATTCAATTCCTTTTATCAACTTCATAAATACGGGAAAATGGCAAGGGAAAGCGACTTGGAAATAGGCTTGAGAGTGAATCCGGGACACGCCGAGGTCGCGACCGACATGTACAACCCATGCGCGCCATATTCGAGGCTGGGAATAGTCTACGACGCATTCAGCGAGGAATTCCCGAAGCATAAGAACATAGTGGATGGGCTACACTTTCATGCGATGTGTGAGCAAAATTCAGACGTCCTTGAAAGAATTCTGAAATCCTTCGAAAAACTCTATGGACAATACATTAAGGGACTGAAATGGGTGAATTTCGGAGGCGGCCACCACATAACACGTGACGATTATGATCTGGAGCTTCTCATTAAGCTCATAAACGCATTCAAGAAAAGGTACGGAGTGCAGGTATATCTCGAACCTGGTGAAGCCAGCGTCTACAATGCGGGAGTCTTGATCTCCTCTGTTCTGGATATTATAAACAACAAGGTGAAGATCGCGATAATAGATGCATCGGCAGAAACGCATATGCCGGATGTGCTGCTTATGCCTTACAGACCGCATATAATGAAGTCAGGCCAGCCGAATAAGAAGAAATATACATATAGAGTCGCAGGACCAAGCTGTCTTGCGGGGGATGTTATGGGCGATTATTCCTTCGATGAGCCTCTAAAAAGAGGAGACAAGCTGGTTTTTACCGACATGGCCCTATATAGCATAGTGAAAAGCACTACCTTTAATGGAATCAATCTCCCGGATATCGCAGTGATAAGGGGCGGAGGAAAGATAGAGGTAGTGAAGAAGTTTGGGTACAAGGATTACAGGGATAGGCAATCCTAACTTAGCTGTGGCCGGAACACTATTTCCCTCGTGCTTCCGCTCCGTGCGCTTTCATCCCGCCTATAGCGGGATTTACCCACTAAATGTCCCGTCATCGTTCAAGTCGCAAACTCATCCCGCAGTAGCGGGACTCAGACAGTGCGAATTGTCCTTTAGAGACTCTCATCCTTCAGCCGGGTACTCATGGAGGTACGACATGGGTGGCCACCAAACCGTACTTGTCGCACTCAGGTAATGGTTTCCGGCGATGAAAGAAGCCGCAGAGTTCTTCCGGCTCATCTGAAAATATTTTATTCTATGCTATCTGGACGAGAAGCCGTCAATTTCTGAATTTCCTCTGGATCTCAGACAGCAAAAATTGGCCTGAACGCGGCCTGGTCGCAGTTAGCCAAGTGCCTCCAGCCCTTTACGATCAATGAGATCAAGAAGTCGTTGCGCCGGGCCGCTTGGTTTCTTCTGACCCTGTTCCCACTGTTGCACTGTTGTCTTGCCAATACCGAGGATTGCTGCGAACACAGCTTGACTTACATGGTTAGTAGTTCGAATTCGCCGTATGTCCTCGGGCTTAAACGGCCGCTTCTTCGGCAGACAAAGCGCATCAACCTTGCGCAAGGTAATTTCATCCATGGCCCCGACCTTGAACAGATCACGCGCCATTTCGTTTGCAATATCCAGAATTTCACTCATGTTGTACCTCCCATATAGAGCCTTCCGATAGAAGCTCGTTGATTTGCCTATCGGTTGCGGAAATAAAAGCCTCAGCAACAAGGTTTAAGGCAGCTTCTTCCTTGTCGGAGATATTTGTCTTCTCGTTCTTGGCAAAGCCGTAAAGAAAAATAATTCGTTCCGAGTTTGGCTTTCTATATCCTACTATTGTGCGGTATCCTCCACGCTTCCCGCTGCCTGCCCGTGCTAACCGTTTCTTAAAAAGATAACCGCCAAGATCAGCTTCAAATTTCCCGTCAATGATCTCTGTTGCCGCATTGAATAAAACAGAATCCGAAATATCCTCACTGCGCGCCCAACGGTTGAACCATTTGTTTTTGAAAACTCTCACTGAAATAACTATATCACATAGTGAGATAGTTTGCAAGGTAATTTTGTAAGGCGCTTAAACAGGCGAGATTAACTACGACTTAATGGGTTCGCCGCATATTTCATTGACCAGTCGGAAGAATGCAGCGGAAGAATGGGGTCAGGTCTTGAAATATCAGTTTTTTATAACCCATTCTTCCGACTGTTTCCTTTATATTCCTGCTATTTTAATAAGTTGTCAAGGGATTTTAGCTACAAGCTATCAGCTATTAGCTTTCAGCAATCAGCCTTTTTTATTTAAAGTTCGATGTTCTATGTTCAACGTTCAATGTTCTACTTTCCACGCTCTCTGCCCTCTGCCCCATGCCCTATGCGCCATGCCTATATATTCTCGTCGGTCATTTTAAGCCTTGAGGTCATTTCTTTAAGAATAGAGAGAACAATCTTGGGATTTTCCCTCAATATGACATCAAAATTATCATGGGAGATACTTACAAGCTGTGTGTCAGGTTCTGCGGCAATCGCTGTAGCTGTCCTCAGGGTATTGACGAGCATTGACATCTCGCCAAAGTATTCACCCTTCTTCATAACCTTGATAATCTGCTCCTTTTTGCAAATATTGATAGAACCGGAGATAATATAGAACATACTATTTCCCCTTTCGCCTTCTGTAAAAACTATCTCCCCTGTGTTATAGCGTTTTATAAACTTCTTTATAAGCATCTTTGGTGCTTTAAGAGAAGTTGAGTCATCAAGAAAAAGTCCCTTCAGCAGGAGTGCATCTCTTTTACTAATATTTACCATGATCTCAGCGCCGAAGAGGATTACCAGGAAGCAATAATAGACCCATATAATTATTATGAACAGGGTTTTTAGAGAACCAAAGGCTAAGCCATAGTTGGGATTGAGGGTAATAAAGATTGAAAACAAATCTCTCATGAAGATTATAAGGAAAGCAGAGACAAGGGAAACTGTAAGGAGCCGGTTTATCCTCAATTTTACAGGTAAAAAGGTGATATAGAAAATGCACATACACAAAGTTGCTACAATCAGAGAGGTAATAATCTCTGTAATATTGATTAATGACGGAGCACTTTTTAATAACATACCTGCAATGGAGGAATACAATATTTCGCCTACCATGAGCACAAAGAATAGAATAAGTATAATGAGGGCTGCCACGGCGTTAAGGAACTGTGACCGTATCAAAGATATTTCCCTGTCTATATTAAAAATTTTGATGAATGCAGTTCTTAGCGAGTCTGTGAGAGACATGATTGATACAAAAACTATTGAAAGGCTGACAACTCCCCATGTTACTTTATATTCCGTTAAGAAGTAGAATTCTTTGGTAGTGAATTTATTAAGTTGTGGGAACAGGTGGGCTATGAGATTTTCTATACCACTCATGATTGTCTGTGACAGAAAAGCGTAATTCCCAAGCAGATATGCAATGAAGAAGAAAAGCGGTATGAGAGAAAAAAATCCATAGGTAGCGAGAGCTGCTGACATTTCGAAATTATTGTTTTTCAGAAAAGAGTTTATCGATTCTCTCATTATCAAAAGAGCAATGCCTATGATCTTTTTTATTCTTTCAAATTTCATACGAGTAGGTTTACCTTATCGAAATTAAGTTTCCCAGTCAATAGATAAATTGTAATCTCAAAATTACTAAACATTTTATATTTTACAAGATGCAATATCATAATAGATACATTATGTCATAACCTTAAAGTATTTAAAATATTTCTATTAATACAGCAACTGGAAAACCCTATGAACCAAATAGCTTGGGTTAGCCGCTATTGGAAGCCAAGGTCCACACAAAAGCCGAAACATCTTGAATATTTGAGATGTAAAAGTTATAATAAAAAAACTGGGAGGGAGAAAGGCAAAACTCCTCTCTCTTATTTTCTGGAGGATAGAATGAAAGTCGAGGTAGAGACTCTTGATAGTGTGAGGAAAAGGGTGGAGGTTATCCTTCCGGAAGAAAAGATAACAGAAATAGAAGAAAAGATATACGAAGAGCTTAAGAAAGGGGCCAAAGTAAAAGGTTTTAGACCCGGGAAAATTCCAAGATCTATTATTACACACTATTATAAGGATTATATTGATGAAGAGTTAAAGAAAAGGATGGTTCAATCCACAATGGCAGATGCCCTTAGTATGGCCAAGGTCGAACCCATTATAGAACCCTATGTGGATTTTTTGGAAGAAGAGGGGCGCCATGGTTACAAACTTGAGTGTGAGGTCCTGCCTGAGATAGAACTGCCTTCCTATAAAGGGGTAGGGGTAGAGGTAGAGGCAATCAAAGTAACAGATGAGGATGTAGAGAAAAAAATTGAAAGTTTACGACAAATGCACGCAGAAATGATAACAAAAGAAGGGGACATCGGGGCGCAGAAAGGAGATTTTGTTGTTATTAAATATCAAGGTTATATGAATGGAAAACCGGTAAAAGATATTGCTACGGAAGCATATCCACTGGAAATAGGTGCTACTACACTTATGCCGGAGTTTGAGAATACACTCATCGGGATGAAAGCGGGTGATGAAAGAGAAGTAGAGATAAAGTTTCCTGAAGATTATCCCGATAAAGAAATTGCATCAAAAACAATACTTTTTAAGGT
>Ga0209610_1001491_pt1 | contig 12025 bp, 9 predicted proteins | sample LakKivw275mmetaG_FD_184137 | JGI IMG/M metagenome (GOLD analysis project Ga0209610, IMG submission 184137) | Anoxic lake water microbial communities from Lake Kivu, Rwanda to study Microbial Dark Matter (Phase II) - Lake Kivu water 275m metaG... | ecosystem: Environmental > Aquatic > Freshwater >...
CTGCCTTATGTTTTGAAGAGGCTGCACAACTGTACGGGATAAACCCGAATCTTCTCAAAAGTATCGCAAGGGTTGAGTCAAATTTTAACACGGGTGCGATAAACAGAAATAAAGATGGTTCATTCGATATGGGTGTTATGCAGATAAACTCCGGCTGGATTAAGACCCTCGAGCTTAACCCTGATGAGCTTGTAAAGAACCCGTGCTATAATGTGATGACCGGTGCAAGAATCTTGAGGAAATGTATAGACAGGCATGGATACACCTGGGAGGCTGTAGGTTGTTACAATGCAGTAAGCCCCAATTACAGGGTGAAATATTCGTGGAGAATATTTGACGAGTTGAAAAAAGGAGCCAAACAGGAGGCTTCTTCCCGATCGCCATATAAAAACTCATCGCTCTTTTTCAGCGTAAGGGATAAAGTAGAGATGGAGCAATAGATTCTATGAGCCTGATTATGGATTTACTTTCAAAAGCAAAAACCGATGATAAGAAAACAGGTATCCCGCCTGATTTGAGAAAGACCATAGTTGATTCAACATTTAAAAGAAAGACACGCAAAAAAATCATTATCTTATCTGCGATTGTTTTATTTGCCTTTGTTGCGGGATTTGGGGTTATCTATTATATGGAATCCTATACAAAGTCTGTAATACCTGTAGTGGCAAAGAAAACCCCTCCAGTCGTGCAAAAAGAGGCTACTCCCCCTTCGCAGGTGCCTGAAGAGAGGGCAAAGATAGAGACAAAATTAGAAGTAAAACCAGAAGTAAAACCAGAGCAGAAAATGGAGCAAGTATCCCGGCCAGTTTCTAAAAGGCATGAGGAGACAGTTCTTCCTAAAACCAAAACCTTGAAGAAGGATGTTACGGCAATCCCGGACAAGAAGGAGAAACAATTTCGTAGAGAAAGCGATACCATGAAAGCCTTTGCTAAGGATACAACAAAGAGTAGTTCGGTGGATCGTGAAAACAAGGATATATATCTCTATACAGCGAGGACCTATGAATCAAGAAATGATTACAACCTGGCCCTTTCTAACTATAAGAAGGCCCTGGAACTGGATTCAAGAAACTACATAATAATGAACAATATTTCGGGTGTGCTTATCCGTTTGGGTTTGTATGAAGAGGCAATGTGGTATGCAAAAAGCGCCCTGAATGTAAAGGCTAATTATGTGCCTTCCCTCATAAATACAGGCATTGCCTATCTATCCCTTAAAAATTTTACAGAGGGAGAGGCTTATTTATCAAAGGCATTGACTATGGAACCCTCAAATAGGGCCGCCCTATTCAATTTAGGAATTCTTTATGAAAAACAAAAGGAATATGATAAGGCCTACAACTATTACATCAAGATTTATGGGATGGGGGATTTAGAAGGTCACCTGGGTCTTGCCCGTATTCTCGAAAGACAGGGAAGAAATATAGAGGCAGCCCGATTCTACAGAGAAATATTATCAATCGATAATGCCGATCCATCAATTAAAAGATTTGCGAATGAGAAATTAACCCAGCTATTGCAGTAGACCTTAATATAAGGACTCAAGGGGTCCAGGATTTAAGGGTTCTAGTGAAGTGAAGAAACTCGATCCCTTGACCCCTCGAATCCTCGAACCCTTTATTCTATTGAACTTAACTGCATACTGCCTACTCCTTACTACCTACTGTTTCCTCTAAGCTTCTTATCTCTTTAATTTTCAAGTGTTCTTTGAGTAAAAACAGAAAACCCAATATGTTATACGGTATATACCATGTTGCGTGGTACAGAATGGAAACCGTGAAACCCTCGGATTTTGGGACGTTAAAAATAGCCAGCAGATATACAAGCAAAAACTGGTAAACACCCACATAACCCGGAGATGACGGTACAGTGAGCCCCATATTTAGAAGTGCGCAAACGAAGGGTATGTAGAATGGTTTTATAGAAATACCGAGGGTTAATATTACAAAATATAGCGCAGTACTCATAGCAAGCCACTGGATTGAAGAGATTAAAACGAAAAAAATTAGGTTTAGCGGAGAGTTTATGCGCTTGAGGTTTTCCTGAATCTCGATTATTCTTTTTGCAAATTTTATAAAAAGTGGTTTCTCAATTTTCGTGAGCTTATCTGCAATAATATTTGCAATGTTTTTTTTGCTCATTATAATCATCATTATGATGCATACTATAAGCAGGGCTATGAGTATGTATATTGCCTGCGATACCCTTGGTGGAAGGCTATGTTTTGGAAAAAAAAGGAAGGTTATTACCAGTAATCCTGTGAGGTCGAAAAACCTGTCCACAAAGACTGTGGAAACAGCAAATGTAAAAGAAAGCCCCTTTTTTTTCGATAAGACGTAACCCCTTGCTATTTCTCCAATCCTTGCTGGTAGCACGTTGTTTATAAATAAACCAATGAAAAGCGCTACGAATGTTTCACGTAATCTTACATTGTTACCTGTTATCTTTGACCATTTATAGGCAGAGAGGGTGGCTGCAACAAAGATGAATAACATGGAGATAAGCACAAGCCTGTAATCTGTCTTTTTCAGGGTTATCAGAATTTCATGGAATTGTATATCCTTCATGGAAAAGTAAAGAAGAAGGATACTTATGACAAACCCGGCTACTGTAATAAAGTGATTCTTTTTCACCCCTGAACCCTCCTGCCTGTGCCAGCACGGCAGACAGGTTTTGTATAATTTGCACAATATATGCCGATGCAAACAAGTATAAGCCCTGATATCAGTCCAATTGTCAGCTGTTCTTTCAGTATAAAAATGCCGGAAAACACACCAAAGATAGGCGTGAGAAACGTAAAAACAGAAAGTTTTCCCACAGGGTAGGCGTGTATTAACTTGAACCACATGAGATAGGAGGCAAAGGCGACGATTACAGACTGGTATACAATAGATCCGATAACGAGGGGGTTGATGTCTCTTATCCATACATCTTCGAGTACGTATGCGCATACAAATATTACGGGTATTGAGAATACAAGTTGATAGAGAAATGTATTGATAGGGTGAACCTTTTGAGCTAAATATTTCTTTATGTAAAGGGTTGTGGCTCCCCAGAATATGGCTGCCATAATCTCAAGTATATCACCGAGTAGCATAAGTCTGCTGTGTGTGGCAGGTTTTCCTTTGAATACGAGGTAAATTCCGAGAAAGGCAAGTATCAAACCTATAGTCTTTATTGTGTTGAGCCTTTCTTTAAGAAATATGTGTGCACCTATAGCAACCACAAAGGGCGAGAGGTAGATAAATATGACCGACCTTGCTGCATCAGTGTAAAGCATTCCAAGATAGAGGCATACGAATTCTAACCCGAAAAGCATGCCCACAATAAATCCGTGGAATAAGGTTATACCTTTGTGGAAGAGGGGTTGTTTTATAATTATGCAATAGACTATGCCGAAGAATGATGCGATGGATGACCTGAGGAAGGTGGTAAAAATTGGTGAAAGACCAGTATTTGAAAATTTTATAGCGGGGTAGTTTAGCCCCCATAAGAGGGTTAGCACCAGAATTGTGATAAAGCCTCTCAGATCTATGTAATCTTTCGTCATTGTTTGATCGTCCCTTTGCTGTAAGGGTAGTAGCTTAATTATTCCTTGACAACCTTATACCTTTTTTGTTCTATTAAATCAACGAAAAGTCAGGGTTTAACTGTGATTCAGACAGTAGACCATAGACATAAGGCAATAGACATTAGACTATAGACTTCAGACAACAGAAGGGAATGGGCAGAGATTACACAAAAATAAAGGCCTGGCAAATAGCAGATGAATTAGCTCTTTTGGTATATAAGTCTACGAAAAAATTTCCAAAGAGCGAGATTTGGGGGTTAACATCTCAGATGAGAAGAGCTGCTGTATCAGTACCAGCAAATATAGTAGAAGGTTCAGCCAGGAAAAGCAGGAATGAATATTTGCAATTTTTATACATAGCTATATCATCGTTAGCAGAATTGAATTACTATATCAGGTTTACAAAGGAATTGGGATATTTAGACACCAATGAATATGAAGAACTATGGACAAAAGGTCAGGAGAGTTTGAGGATACTCCAAGGGCTAATTTCTTACATAGAAAAGTCTGATGTCTAAAGTCTTGAGTCCAGTGTCTGAATTGCAGCAGGGTTTAAAGGGGTTTTGATGAAAAGGATTGGAATTGTTGGGACAGGTTCATATCTGCCCGAAAAGGTTATGACCAACTATGATTTTGAGAAATTTCTCGATACATCAGACGAGTGGATTTACACGAGAACGGGTATAAAAGAGAGAAGAATAGCTGATAAGAATGTTGCAACATCTGATTTATGCAAGATAGCAAGTGAAAAGGCCATGGATATGGCTGGTGTGAAACCGGAAGATATTGACATCCTTATCCTTGCAACGATAACACCTGATACCCATTGTCCTGCTGGTGCAAACTGGCTTGAGGCGAAGTTAAAATGTGAGAATGCAGTTTCATTTGACATTACTGCTGCATGTTCAGGTTTTATCTTTGCCCTCCATGTGGCAGACAAGCTTATAAGGGCAGGTACAAATAAGATTGCACTTGTTGTAGCAGGTGAGATTATGAGTAGGGTAGTGGACTGGAAAGAGAGGGAAAGTTGTATCCTCTGGGGTGACGGGGCAGGTGCGGCAGTAGTCACAGAAACTGAAACAGGTGCGGAGATTTTGTCTACCCACATCCATTCAGATGGGAGAAGTGGCGATACCCTGCTGATGCCAGGTGGCGGGTCCAAGACCACCCCTATATCCCATGAGAGTGTTGATAAGGGCCTCCATTTTTTGAAGATGATAGAAGCAAATAAGTCTTTCAAAGTCGCGGTGAGCAGATTTGCGGAGGCCTGCCAAGAGGCTATTGAGACCAATGGTTATACGATCAATGACGTTGACGTTATCATTCCCCATCAGGCAAACTTAAGAATCATTCAGGGGATGGCTAAAAAGCTTAAAATACCTATGGATAAAATCTACATGACCATTGAAAAATATGGTAATATATCCTCTGCGACAGTACCTATTGCCCTTGATGAAGCTGTTAGAAACAGAACAATAACAAAGGAAAAACTTGTTCTTTTAACAGCATTTGGCGGTGGTCTTACGTGGGGCAGTTCCTTGATAAGATGGTAAGAGAAGTGGTGAGTGACGAGTGGCAAGTGGTTAGTGGTAAGAATTAGTTCTCGAATTTTAGTTTTTACTCACCACTAATCACTTATCACTATTCACTGTTTCTATCCGGAGGGATGGCTGAGTGGCCGAAAGCGGCGGTCTTGAAAACCGTTGGGCGTTTACGCGCCCCGTGGGTTCAAATCCTACTCCCTCCGCCACCTAAAAGCAGTGAATAGTGATAAGTGATGAGTGAATAGTGGTGAATAAATTGCAAAAAAAGGTTACGTATGATATAAAAAACTTATATTTCAAGACCTGACCCCAGATTGGAGAGTTTTTTGTCACCTATGAGTATGAGATTAAAGCTTTTACTTTTCCTTGTTCCTTCCATGCTTGTGTTGTTCGGTTTATTGATATTTGCCAACCTTAAAATCACTAAGAAAACGGTTCTTGAGCATATGGGACATGAAGCACATTATGCTGCGCTTTCTTTGGCAAATGAAGTAGATATCCTTACTGAATCTTCACGGAAGATTGCAGATGGTATGGCACATGCACTTGAAATTGTTCCGGAGCTGGACGCTAATTTCATAAAAAATTTGATAAAGACTAATGTCGAAAAAAACCCGGGTATTTATGGGTCGACCATATCATTATTACCGGGAGCAACCAGGCTTGGATATTATGGTCCTTATTATTATCGAGACACAAAGGATGTTAACTATAAATCATTGGGTTCCTCATATGACTACACAAAATGGGATTGGTTCAGAATACCAATGGAAACGGGAAAGGGTTCATGGGGAGAACCATACTATGATGAGGGGGGCGGGAATATCCTCATGGTTACCTATTCTGCACCGATTTTCAGGAATAACAAAAAGATTGGCGTAGCAACCGTTGATATCAGTCTTAACAATCTGGTACACAAGGTACAATCACTGAGAGTGGATATGGGTGGCTACGCCATCCTTGTGAGCAGCAAAGGTTACATTATCGCCCATCCTGACAAAGAGTTTTTATTAAAAAAATATCACCTGATAATGCAAAAGATTTTCAGAATAGACTGCTTAAAGAGCTGTCCGCACTTATGACCATAAATGGAATACGCTCTTCAACAAAAATAGACCCCTTCACAGGTAAAGCATCCTGGATTATTACCACACCCATAAAATCGACCCAATGGACGCTGGGGATTATTTATCCCTATAATGAAATCTTACGTTCCATCTATAACTTGCAGTATGTATTGGGGATTATTTCTTTAATCATTGCAGTACTAATGGTGATTTTTATATTGTGGATATCTTCATCAACCACTTCCCCGATTTTAGACCTTGTAAGACAGACAGGGCATTATGCTGCGGGCGACTTCAAGGACCGAATGGATGAAACCAAAGGACCTAAAGAAATACAAAAACTCTCAAACGCGTTCAATGTTATGGGAGGAGCAATAGAACAGAAAATTCAAGAGTTACGGGATACACAGAAAGAAATTGTCTTTCACCTCGGCAGGGCTGCCGAATATCGTGACAATGATACTGGCATGCACATAAAACGCATGAGCCATTATTGTGCTTTATTAGGGAAGGCATACGGACTGAACGACGAGGAATGTGATTTATTTTGCCTTGCAAGCTCTATGCATGATATCGGTAAAATAGGTATTGTCGATGCAATTCTTCTGAAGAAAGGGAAACTTGAACCCGATGAATGGAAAACAATGCAAACCCACGTCCAGATTGGCGAAGAAATCCTGTCAGGTGGAAACTCAAGGTTAATTCAGACGGCACAAATTATCGCTTCTACGCACCACGAACATTGGGATGGATCAGGCTATCCAAGAGGAATGAAAGGGGAGGAGATACCGATAGTCGGCAGGATCACATGCCTGTGTGATGTCTTTGATAGCCTTACATCAGAACGCCCTTACAAAAAGGCCTGGACAGTTGAAGAGGCATTGAATGAAATTGAGATAAATAGTGGCAAAATTTTTGATCCCTATCTGGTTGAATTATTCAAGCGTATATTGCCTGATATCCTTGATATTAAGGGTAAGTTTGCTGAATAATCGCATTAAGACTGAAAGCTGATCCCGCCGGAGGAGGGACTGATAGCTAAGTGGCTATCTTGGAATAAGTGCGAAGTGTAGCTGGTTTTTCTCCACATCTGCCATGACAACCCTGATTTTTACTTTATCCCCTAAGCGATATATCTTTCTTGTCCTCCTCCCGATAAGCCTGAACTTTTCCTCCTGGAAGGCATAATAATCGTCTGAGAGGCCTGAAAGAAAGACTAAACCTTCTACAAATACATCAGAGAGTTCAACAAAGAAACCGTAGGATGTAATATGGGAAATTATTCCATCATATACCTCACCCAGCCTATCTTTCATGAATAAAACCCTTATCCTGTCCTCTATTTCCCTTTCAGCGTCCATTGCAATACGTTCCCTTTCAGAGAGATGAATTGCCATCCTTTCAAGTTCTTTTTCATTATATCTGTACCCGCCATTGATAATGTTTTTTAAAATTCTATGACATATGAGGTCGGGGTATCTCCTGATGGGCGAGGTAAAGTGTAGGTATGTATCTAATCCTAAGCCAAAGTGCCCTTTGTTAAAAGCAGAATATTTTGCCTGTTTCATTGACCTTAAGAGTACACGGTTAACCAGGAATTCGTATTCAGTCTCTCTGACTTTTTTAAGTATGGATTGCAGGGAAAGGGGATTTTTTGTAACCCTTTCATGCTCTATTCTGAGGGCATACAGGAGCTTTTCAAAATTTATTAACTTCTCCCTTTCGGGATGCTCGTGAATCCTGTATATGAGGGGTATATTTTTATTCGATATGAATTTTGCTACTGCTTCATTTGCTGAAATCATGAATTCCTCTATTATACGGTGTGAAAAGAGTCTTTCAGCCCTTAGAATACTTCTCACACCCCCTTCTATATCTAATACAACCTCTGGTTCAGGAAGGTCAAAGTCAAGGTTTCCCCTTCTTTCTCTTTTGCCCCTCAATAGCTTTGCCAATTCTCCCATATATTCTAATTCAGGTAATACTGGCTTATGTCCTTCCTAACAGCTTGATCCCCTTTCACTATAGCGTCTTCTACCTTATTATAAGTGAGTCTCATCATACTTCTTATGGTTGAGGTATAAAAGGAGGTTTTTTCTAAGTCCCCATCTCTATTGAAATCTAATTGAACTGTGACGGCATATCTATCATCGTTTGGATTCAAACTGCAGATACCATTCGATAGTTCTTTTGGCAGCATGGGTATTACACTTCCGGGAAAGTAGATACTTGTTCCTCTGGCATAAGCCTCCCTATCAAGAGAGGAGTCAATCTTGACGTAGTGGGAGACATCGGCTATGGAAACAAACAGGGTATAGCCTTTGTTAGTTTTTTCCACGTATACTGCGTCATCAAAGTCTTTTGCAAATTCTCCATCTATGGTTACAAATTTCTTTGTTCTCAAGTCTTTCCTGCCATTTTGAACCACATCTAAACCTATCTGTTTTAAATCTGCATTGATGGCCTTTTTAAATCTTGCTGGAAGGTCAAATTTGTGGGTGACAAAAAGGGAGATGGATTTTGTATCATTCAGTTCATTAAATACCTTTATAATTTTGCACTCAGGGTCTTTTCTCTCTTCAGGGTATTTGGTAATTCTGCAGGCAACAAGTGCGTTTTCCTTGAGCATTATTCCCTTTAATGGTTGTTCCACGATAAAGCGATGCGAGACCCTCTCGTCATCAGGAAAAAGATATAACAGGTTCTTGTATGGTTTTATAAATCCTGTCACCGTATGCATTTTTCGGTCTGTCACCTTTATTACCTTACCCTCCCTGACATGCCTTCCTCTATGGTCTATCCTTACAATAACCCTATCACCATGGAGGGCATTTTTTATGAATCTGAAGGAGACAAAGATATCTTTTTCGCCTTCCTTATCAGGAATTACAAAACCGTTACCACTCTTTGTACACCACAATGTCCCTGTCTGGAGGTTCATCTCGTGAGGGATTCCAACCCTTTTGTTTTTAAGTTTGATTATTGAACCTTCTTTTGACATGTTTCTTATAAGTGATTTTAGTTTCCTCCTATCTTCTTTAGTAAGATGGAGGTTCTCTTCCAACTCGTTTAATCGAAGGGGCCTTTTTTCTTGTTTGAGGGTTTTTAACAGGTTCTCTTCGTTTAGGTTGATAAAGGGGGTTTTGGTTTTCATTTAATAAGCTTTCAGCTGTCAGCATTCAGCAATCAGCAGATTCTAAGGCTAAAAGCTGTTCGCTAATAGCTAATGGCTGTGTTTATTGGCGGAGAGACAGGGATTTGAACCCTGGGTACGCGTTTTAGCACGTACACTCGCTTAGCAGGCGAGCACCTTCGGCCATCTCGGTCATCTCTCCATTTGACAAAGTATACTTATTTGAATTATAAAAAGCAATTCTTATGAGAAAAGTGAGGAGGCAGGATTCAAGGGGTCAAGGGGTCAAGGGTTTAAGGAGTCAAGGAGTTAAGGGATTTAGCGACATTTTGGAAATCAGACACAATTTGCTGAAGACTATAAGGGAGTTTTTTTATAGAAGCGACTACCTGGAAGTAGAAACCCCTAATCTCATGAAAACTGCATTGCCAGATCCATATATTGACCCGCTGAGGGTATATTTAGATGATAGAGGACCCTTTTACCTTCATACATCACCAGAGATGGGCATGAAGAAGCTGCTTGCAAACGGGCATGATAGGATATTTCAGATGTGTAAGGTTTACAGGTGGGAGGAATTAGAGGAGGTTCATAGCATAGAGTTTACAATGCTTGAATGGTACATGAAGGGGACATACATACAGGCTATGAACGAAGTAGTTGAGCTTATATCCTTTATCGTGGACAAACTCTATGTAAGCAAAAAGGAAAATTTTAAAAGACCCTGGAAGATTTATGAGTTGGAGCGTCTTTTCCTTGAAAAGACAGGCATAAATCCATTCAAATTGGATAGAGATGGACTTTTTATGGCTATGAAAGGGATGGGTTTTGCCGGCATTGATGAAAGAGACAGCTGGAATGACCTCTTTTTTAAACTTTTTATACAGGAATTAGAATGCAGGATAAAGGAAGATGCACCCTATTTTATTAAAGATTGGCCTTTATCTGTGTCTACAATGGCAAAGAAGAAGGGTACTAATAAGGTAGAGCGTTTTGAACTTTATATAAATGGACTGGAGATAGCAAATGGGTATACTGAACTCTTAAATCAGGAGGAACAGAGAAACAGGTTTTTGAAGGACAATAAGGAAAGGACAGGCCTTGGTAAACAGACGTTTAAAGCAGATAAAGAATTTTTAGAAGCCCTATCCCGGTTAAGGGGTTCTTATGCAGGTACTTCTCTCGGGGTTGATAGACTTCTTATGGTTCTACTGCATAGAGACAAGATTGATGATGTGATGGTGGAGAGATTCAGGGCATAATTTTGTAAAACAATATCCCCATATATTCTTTTAATGCAAATGCAATACAGGCCATATTTGATGCATCAGGTAAAAAGCTGAAAAGGTCATATTTTATCCTTGCTGTCTTGTATCCTGTAGGGTAGGGGATTATCTCCTTAAAATACTTACTGAATAATATCTGGGACCTTTTCATGTGAAAGGCGCTTGTAATGAGAAGTATTCTGTTTATTTTATTTTTATCACATATCTCTTTCACATACTTTGCATTCTCAAAAGTATCCTTGCTTATTGATTCTGTAATGATATGATTCTCCTTAACCCCGAATGATAGAAGCTGTTTTTTTGCCACCTCTGATTCAACCTTTCTTTCAAAGACCTTTCCACCTGAGAGTATTATTGGCTTTTGATTTATAAGGTATAGTTGATAAGCCCCAATTACCCTGTATAAGGCATCTCCTGTGAGTATTCCTTTCCCATCAATACCCGGTGCATTATCGAGAACACCACCGCCCAGAACGATATAGGCATCGCAAGTCTTTATCTCAAGCTTTGAGGGAACCTTATATGCATCTTCAAGAGGTATTAGAAATGCATCTTTTGTAGGTTCTATTGTAAATATGTACAAGGCAATGGACAGGAATATAATGAATAATTTAAGCCTTTTTTTCAGGAAAAGGGCAGATAAAATCAAGAAGGTGATAAATATACCTGGTGGAAGGAGAATATATGTAATAATCTTTTTTAAGATAAATCCGATACCCTAACCCCCACTCCAAAATCCGCAATGATCCTCTATTGGTAGTTTGATATCAGTTCCTTGATCCTTGGGATTGCCTTCCTGGTGGCCTTTATCCCTTCTTCTACCAACATTTTCTTCTGTGTAAAATCAAACATGGAAACACCTTTTGTATCCGGTTCTATGATTACATCAGCGTATTGCAGTTTTGCCTTATTGGCTTCGTGCATTGCAATGTTTATAGATTGGGCAATTATGTCTATCAAGGAGTCTATCCGATAATCTTTGATATCCTTCAAGATATTCACTGCGATCACTATGTCGGCACCTTTGCTCCTTGCAACATCGCATGCAATATTATTAGTTACCCCACCGTCTACAAGCATTCTATTTCCGAACGTTACAGGGACAAAGATACCAGGGATTGCCGAAGAGGCCCTTATAGCCTTGGCAAGAGAGCCTTTTTCTAATATGACTGTCTCTCCTGTATTGAGGTCTGTGGCTATCGGATAAAATGGTATCTTTGTATCTTCAATTCTCTTTGCTTTCACTGTTTGTTCTACAAATGTTTCAAGCCTTACGCCCTGCGCCGGACCGAGTTTAGAGTAAATTAAAGAGAAGTCGAGTATATCGTTTTTCTCTATTTTAAAGGCTGTCCATTCAAGCTGGAAGCTATCAGGATTTGAGGCATATATACCGCCTATAAGACTCCCAACGCTTGTTCCGACTA
>Ga0209610_1001495_pt1 | contig 12005 bp, 6 predicted proteins | sample LakKivw275mmetaG_FD_184137 | JGI IMG/M metagenome (GOLD analysis project Ga0209610, IMG submission 184137) | Anoxic lake water microbial communities from Lake Kivu, Rwanda to study Microbial Dark Matter (Phase II) - Lake Kivu water 275m metaG... | ecosystem: Environmental > Aquatic > Freshwater >...
TAGCAGAACGTCGTCCCGGCCGAGTCCAGCCGAACCGTCTGCAACACGCCCTGTGCCATGAAGGAGCAATAATACACGTAGTTCTCCACCGGCGGGTCGCCGTTGTAGACCGGAAATACCACCCGCGCCACCCCGTCGTCGATCCCGATCACGTCCGAAGCCAATGAGGGTGCGCCCGCCCGGGCTTGTACGCTGCCGGGCCAGACGACAGCTTGGTCCCAGACCCCTGGACCCATCCGCCTGGCACGCATGATGCTGCCCTCCGGCGTGAGATAAACGACCCAGGGGACCAGAGGTGACTGATTCAGAATGACCGCCGGGTACTTACCGAGCCCGATGGGCTCGGCTACGGACCACGTCTCACCCTCGTCGGTAGACTGGGAGTACAGAGCCGTATCGCCGCTCGTATACACGATGTGGTAGTTGTCAGTGTTTGGCTCACGTGCAAGCTTCCGACCCCAGTTCGGGTACGTAGCTTCAGGGACCGTAGACTCCAGGCACCGCGTGTCGAGTGTGTACGCTCCCGCCGAAGTGGCCGCGTACACGCAGTTCTCCGCAGACGAGACAAACAGGTCCCCAACTGAAGCGCCGGAAGGCAGACCCTCCGATGTCTCGATCCAGCTTTGAGCGCCGTCAAACGTGGCGTAAACGTGCCCTTGGTCGTCCAGCCCCTTTGTGGCGGTCCAGAGTCGAGATGGTTGCGTCGGGTCCAGGACCAGGTCGCGGATGTTCGTGTGCACGATGCCTGCGCTCGCATTTGCCCAGTTCGCGCCCCCGTCGGTAGATTTGCAGAGACCCAACGGGGTCCCCGCATAGACGACATCGTCCGAGCGGGGATCGACGGCGATGCAGGTCACCGTATCCGGCAGGGAGCCGACCAATGACACATTTAGCCCACCGTTTTCACTTCGTAAGAATGCGCCGTTTCCGCAACCGATGTAAGCGACATCCGGGGAGGTGGGGCTGACAGCGATCGTACGAAGGGGGAACATTGCCTGACAGACGGTGCTCCAGCTCGCTCCGCCGTTGTCGCTTCGCAGTATGAAAGGGTATGCCGCCTGCATCACTCCGTACATCCGGTCCGGGTTTGAGGGCGCGTACGCGAGGTCGCATAGCTCACCCTCCTTGTGGCAGGTATTCCACCACGTGTAGCCGCCATTTGTGCTCCTGTAGACATAGAACTCCACCTGTTCTTGGCCTTCGACCAGTGCGAGCCCGTATGAGATTACGATGTTGTTGGGAGACGGCGCCAGCAACTCGCACCATGGTGAGGCGAGCATAGGTGATGTTGTGGCCCAAGAGCCGCCGCCGTCAGTAGACACGTCGGTACAGCCTCCTGCCGCTCGGGTCCACATGTGCCCATCACCGCCTCCAGCGGCGATCCTGACCAAGCTTCGCACCGGCAGGCCAACGCACGATTGCTCCCAGTGCTCGCCGGCATCCTGGCTGCGATAGAACCCGGCATCGATTGAACCGGAGTATATCCACTGGGGTGCTGCTGCGTCCCATGTAAGCCGTGTTCGGTGCATGTTCTTGTCCCAGACCCCGACGTTCTTGGCCTGCCATGTGTAGCCTCCGTCAGTCGATACCCAAATGCCGACGGCGCTCCTTGACAGATACACCACCTGCGGGTCGGTCGGGTGGGTCGCGATCGACCAAATCTGGTAGTCCGGGATCGGATACGGCAGCTCAGCTATCGCCCCCCAGTTCTCGCCGGCATCTGTGCTCTTGAACACGAAGTAGTCGAACGCTGCATACATCACGTCGGGGTCGCTGCTGCTTATGGCCAGACAATACACGGAGCGTGAATCGAAGACTTGCCGCCAACTCTCGCCGCCGTCGGTGCTTTTCCATATGCCCCGGACATTGGTGACCGCTGCCTCGGACGCGGCGAAGACGACATTCTCGATGGTGGGATGGACTGCGATGTCATTGAAGTGAGCGAACTGGTAGGGCAGCGGGGGATAGATGTCGCTCCAATGTTCACCAGCGTCGACGGACCGGTACAGCCTGCCGGGATTATACAGTCTCCCGCCACCAGCGTAGACGACATTGCTGTTCGATGGGGCGATCACGACAGTGCTGATGTCCAAGTCGGTGATACCGCTGTTCTTGGGCTCCCACGAAGCGCCTCCATTGGTCGATTTCCAGACGCCTGTGCCTAGTTCGCCACCAGCGTAGATGACATTCGGGTTGTCCGGTTCGGTCCGTACGGCACGGAAAGCGTGGTCCGTGAAGATGTTCGTCCAGTTGCCACCACGGTTGGTGCTCCTGTACACAGTTCCTTTGTAGGAACCCTCGTAGACGACGCTGTATACGATCGGCTGTCCTTGAGAGTAGCCTACAGTGGCCTCCAATCCCCATCCTCCTGCAGGTTGTCCCTCCGTCGACTGCATCCGCCCGCGCGTGCGAGCGATGCCAGGGCGAATACCATGGCCAGCAGCATTTTCTGTTTCTCCCGCTGCATTACAGACTCCTTTCCCGGGTCACTATGCGATACTCTGCCTCGCGCCGCCAGCCGCCTTTAGGCAGGAGCCTTCCAAGTGACTCCGAACTCGCGCCTTGCCGGCCAGCTTTCAATCCCGCCCCTGAGCGACCTTGGTCGCACTCAGGCGCGGCCTTGAATGCAGGTACCGACCCCAGACGGGGTAGTACCGCGGGGCATCGGCGGCGGCCGTCACCGCACGGAATTGGCAGTTGCACCAATCATGCCAGAGATTCACGGGTTGAGAGTGCATAACTTAGACGATGCGGGCCGCCGGAGGTGTCACCGCACGGTGACAGGCTGTCACCGTGCGGTGACAGTGGTAGCCGGTATCCGGACTCCGGCCGCTGGCCCAGGTGCGTCCGCGGTCATCCTGGCCGACCGGACTTGGCGATCCAAACCTCCTAGCCTCGAGAAGTAGTTTAAGAAAACGAAAATGAAGAAAGTGGAGATTGCGCTGGTGTTGGCCGCGACTGGCATACTGTTCTTGAGTTGCGGGGTAGAGAATGAAAGCGCAAGGGCTACATCAAGGATTGAACGGAAGGACACCATAGTGAGCGATTTGGCGACAGGTAAGGTGATCGTGCGGTTCCTCGGACCGGACGGGAACCCGACCGCGCCTGAGACTGTAGACAAGGTCGTGAAGGCGGACTCGGAGTGGCAGCGGATTCTGACTCCGGAGCAGTACCGCATCACGCGCGGCAAAGGGACCGAGCCGGCCTTCTGCGGCGGCCTGCTGAAGAACAAGGAGCCCGGTATCTACCGGTGCGTCGGCTGCGGACTGCCGCTCTTCGCTTCGGAGGCGAAGTTCGAATCCGGCACCGGCTGGCCGAGTTTCTTCCAGCCGTTCGCCGAAGAGAACATCACTGAGCGCGCGGACCGGAGCTACGGGATGGATAGGGTGGAGATACTCTGCACGCTCTGCGGCGCGCACCTCGGTCACGTGTTTCCCGATGGACCGCCGCCAACGCATCTCCGCTACTGCCTGAACTCGGCGGCGCTGGTGTTCGAGGCGCTACACGAGTAGCTCGACTCATCAGGCATTACGCGCAACGCCGGGCGGCGGCGTCCGGCGTCACTCATCATGCGTTGAGCATAGAGCGTTCGCCTAGCGGCGTCGCCGGCGCGGGACTTTCTTCTCAGGCTTCGGCCGCTTCGGTTCCTTCTCCTTCTTGACCTCTTTGTCCGGCTTGAACTGCTGGTGGAGCTCGACCAGTTCGGCCAGGCGCTTGATTACCCGGCCGTTGACTGTGTCGGGCGCGTAGATGCCTTTGGCGTCGGGCGTGCCGGCGGGAACGCCGGTCAGCAGCTCAATCCCTTCGTCAATCGTGCCGACCGCGTGGACGTGGAACTTGCCGGCTTTGACCGCAGCCACCACGTCAGGTCGGAGCATCAGTTCCGACAGGTTCGCTCTTGGTATGATAACGCCCTGCTGCCCGGTGAGTCCACGCGCCTGGCAGGCTTCAAAGAAACCCTCGATCTTCCAGTTGACGCCGCCGATGGGCTGGACCTCGCCCTGCTGGTTGACCGAACCGGTTACGGCCAGGTCCTGCCGGATGGGCAGGCCGGACAGGTCGGAGAGCAGGGCGTAGACCTCGGTGGACGAGGCCGAGTCGCCATCCACGCCGCCGTAGGACTGCTCGAAGCAGATTGAGGCGGAGAGCACCAGCGGCTGGCGGCGCGCAAACTTCTGGCGCAGGTAGCCGGAAAGAATGTAGACGCCTTTGTCGTGGGTCGGGCCGGAGAGCTGGGCCTCACGTTCAATGTTGATGATGCCGGCCGCGCCGACGCCGGTCTTGGCGGTGATCCGGGTCGGGATGCCGAAGGCGTACTCGCCGGTGTCGTAGACCGCAAGTCCGTTCACCTGCCCCGCCTTCGCACCGGTCACGTCGATGAAGATAGTCCCCTGCCGGATTGCCTCCTGCAGCTTGACCTCGGACAGCCGCACACGGTCGCGGCGGTGGTCGATTGCCGCCTGCACGTGTTTGCAGCCGACGGTCTTCGCACCGGCTTTGTTCGCCCAATGGTTCGCCTCGGTGAGGAGCTCGGAGATGACGTTGAACCGGGTCGAGAGCTTGTTCTGGCGGCCGGCGAGCCGGGCCCCGTGCTCGATAACCGCGCCGGCGCCCGAACGGTCGAACGGCCGGAGCTTCTCCTTTCGGCACAACGCCTTGATGACCTGGAGGTAGTCGGCGACCGCGGGCTTGTCGAGGTCCATCACCCAGTCGAAGTCCGCCCGCACCTTGAAGACCTTCTTGAAGTCCTCGTCGGCGCTCGCGAGCAGGGAGTAGATCTGCGGGTCGCCGATCATTATCACCTTCACGTCGATGGCCACCGGTTCCGGTTTCAATCCGACGGCACCGAACAGGGCCGAGTACGGGTCGCCGCCGGTGATTTCGAGCTGCCGGTTGCGCAGAGTGCGTTTCAGCGCCGTCCAGACCCCGGGTTCCACCAGCGCGTCGAGAGCGTTGATGACGAGGAACCCGTGGTCGGCGCGGAGCACCGAGCCGGCTTTGATCTGGGAGAAGTCCGCCCGCCATTGTCCGCCCCGGTCCCAGACCCGTTCGATGGAGCCGAACAGGTTCTTGTAATTCGGGTTGGTTTCGAAGATCACCGGTGCGGTCTTGGTGCCGGAGTTGTCGACCAGCACATTTACGCGGAACTCGAGATACGGGTCGCCGGCCATCGGTGTTTCGCCTTCGGCCGGCGGCTTCTGGCGGAAAGCGTCGGGCCGCGCGAGGACGGCATCCTTGACCTCGGCCAGGTACTCGCGCAACGGAGTGGGATCATCGCAGGGCGCGTCTTTGTCTCCTTTCGCCCCGTGATTCTTCTTCCGGCCGTAGCAGCGCTCCTCGATGTCGGCCAGCTGCTCCTCGACCACCGGCCGGATGACACTGTCGTCAAGTTGGGTCAGCGATTCGCGGGCCGCCTTTTCGAGTTCCCTGATGTCCTTGAAGATGACCGCCAGCTCGGCGGCGAGTTCCTGATACCGCGTCTTGATCTCCGCGGCCCGCTCGGCCGTGAGTTTGCCTTCCTCGACCAGTCCCGTGAGTGCGTCGATGCTGACCGGTTGCTTTTCGACGATCGGTGCGAGTTCGGGCCGCGCCAGCGGACCGGTCTGGACCAAAGCGAAGCCCTCGGCGAGCACCTTCTTCTCGAACTCGCGCACGCGGGTTCCGCCCCGCTCCTTGAATCCGTCGACGAGCGCCGTCCGTCGCTGCTGGTAGTTGTCGCTCTCGAGCAGCAGCGGCACGTTCTTCACGAGGAAATCGACAAACGCGTCCATGTCGCGGCGGAGTTCCGATCCGCTGCCCGCGGGCAGGCGCAGTAGCCGGGGCTGGTCCGGGTCGCGGAAGTTGTTCACGTAGCACTTGTCGTCCAGTTCGCGGGGCCGGCCGCGAGTCGTCTCCAGCAGGTTCTTGACGGTCGTGGTCCGGCCGGTGCCGACCGGGCCGGATACGAAGACGTTGTACCCGATCGATTCAATCTCAAGCGCCATGTTCAGCGCGTCGACCGCGCGGGGCTGGCCGATGATGCTGCCGTTGCCCGGCAGGTCGTCAGTCGTATCGAACTCCAGGCAGTCTTTCGGGCACTTCCAGCAGAGCTGGTCGGGTGGGATTTCGAACTGACGAGAGGGGTCGAGGGGCCGAGGAGTTGAGGTATCCAGCGCCGGACCCGTTGCCTTTGTCTTTCTCTTGTTCGGTTCCTTCCTACCTCTCTTGCTGTTCTTCATGCCTTGCCTCACTTCCTAGTCGCGCGTGGCGACTTTCAGGCCCGGAAACATTACGAACGGGACGTAGTACGCGCCGAGGTCGCGGACGGTGTCGCCCACGGCCGCGACGTTCCTGAACATGTCGTACACGTTGCCCGCAATAACAGCGTCTTTGACTCGTCCGGCGACCTTGCCGTTTACGATCCGGAACCCGGACGAGACGTTCAGGGCGACGTCGCCGGCCAGTACGTTGGACTGGCCGCCACCGATGCATTCGTAGACCAGGAGCCCCTCGCGGATGTCGGCAAGCGCGTCCTCGAACCGGGCATCGCCGGGGGCGAGTTCGACGTTGCTCGTCCCGGGCTGGGGCTGAGCCGGGTAGTTGCGTCCGGCGGAACCGGTTGACTTGGCGCCGCAGGCAGCGGCTGTGGCCAGGTCGAACAGGAACCCGGTGAAGACTCCGCGGTCGAACAGCACGGTTCGGCGCCGCGGCACTCCTTCCGCATCGAACGGGCCGGAGGCGACCCCGAAGTCACGCAGCCCGTTGTCGGCGATGGTGATCTTTTCGTCAAGCAGCTTCTGTCCGGCTTTGTCGATGAGGGGCGACACGCCCTTTTCGAGGTGCTTGCCGTTCGCGCCGACCAGGATCGGCTGAAGCAGGTTCAGCACCGCCATCGGCGTGAAGAGGACGGGGTAGGTTCCGGTCGCAAGCCGCGCCCGGGTCCGGGCGAACTGCGCCCGCTCCTCGATACGGTCGGCCAGCGCACCGATTGCCGGCGGTGCACCCGAGGAGAGATTCTCGTACTCCGATATCCAGATCAGTCCTTCGTGAACTACCAGGCCGGTCGCTCGCAGTTGGAGTACGGCGCGCGAGGAACGGGCATTCAGGCCGGCGCTGTTGGCCACCAGGGTTTCGCGATAGACGCGGGCTATTGTCACGTCGAGCTTCAGGTTCGGCACCCGCGCCCGCACCGCGTCAACCAGTTCCCGGCCCCACTCAATCATCTTGGAGGCCGGCAGCATGATTACCCGGTTATCGAAGGTCTTCACCGTCGGGCACTGCACCGGCCCGGGGAACTCGAAACCGCAGCGCTTACCGAACACGGCGGTATCGAGCGCCGCCTGAACCAACTCCCCGACTTTGTTGGGGTCGCTGCTCGATCCGAACCCGACCCGGCCGTCCTTCACAACCCGGAGTCCGTACCCGCGGGCGAGCCGGCTCTCCTGGGAGTGGAATTCGTTCGCCTCGAACGCGACGACGGTGCGGTTCTCATCCGAGGAGAATACCTCGGCCTGCGCGCCCCGCGCCTGCGCCAGCGACAGAATCTCGTCTTCCATTAGACGTTCGGGTTCGAGGGTGCGGGAGTCCCGAGGTTCCGGCTCGGAACCGGGACTTCGTGTCTTGGTGTCTTGGTGGTAATCACGCGTTCCTATCGGCCGCCGATGACGACGTTCCGGATCAGGATATGCGGCGCGCCGAGCCCTACCGGCAGCGGCGCCTGGCCGCCCTTGCCGCAGCCGCCGAGGCCGCCGAACATCACCAGGTCGTCGCCGATCATCGCGATGTTCTTCAGGGTCTCGAACACGTTGCCGGAAAGCGTCACGTTGCGGAGCAGCCTGGTTTGCCGGCCGTGTTCGACCAGCCATGCGTACTGGGCGGAGAAAGTGAACGACTCGAGTTCGGTCATTCCGCCGCGCGACCCGCACACGTAGAGTCCGTGCTCAACCGCATCGAGCATATCCTCGATGTTATACGCCCGCGGCTCGATGTAGGTGTTGCTCATCCGCACGATGGGAGCGAAGCTGTAGGAAACCGCGCGAGCGTTACCGGTAGGCTGCTCGCCCATACGCTGTGCGCTCTGCCGGTCGTGCAGGTGCCCGGCGATGCGCCCGTCCTTGATAAGCTCGGTCCGGTCTGACTCGGTTCCCTCGTCGTCGTACCGGAAGCTGCCCCGCTCGCCCGGCATCGTGCCGTCGTCGACGATCGTCAGGTCGTCGACTCCATAGCGTGCCCCGACCTTCATCAGTTCCCGCAGCCGTTCGTTCGTGGACATGAAGTCGGCCTCACTAAGGTGCCCGAACGCCTCGTGAGCAAAGACCCCGGCCAGCAGCGGGTCGATGATGACGTCGTACTTCCCGGCCGACACCGGTTCGGCCTTCACAAGGTCGAGCGCCACCTTGGCGATGCGCTCGACCATCGGCTCGCGGTTCGTGAGCGACGCAAAGCCCTGGGTCTTGCCGAACGAGTCCGAGTAATCCTGCACGGTTGTCCCGTCGCGCGCCACCGCGCGGCAGGAAAAGCCGGTGTGAACCGACTCCTGCTCGATGAAGCGGCCCTCGGAGGAGAGGAAGGACGTCTTGCCGAAGCTGTCCGCATACGCCGACACGGTTGTCGTTATCCCGGCAGTCTTCAGCAGGATGTCATTGTAGTGCTTGATGAGGGCGTGCTTCTCTTCGAGCGGCACCTTGCGCGGGTCGTCCGCCTCGGGCACCGCTACGTTGTCGCTGAGCGCCGGGAGCGTTCCGAGGGTTTCCGGCCGTGGCGGCAGCGCTTCGACCGATGCCGCGACCTCGCGGGCCAGGTCCTTCAGCTTCCCGTCAATCTGATTGAAGCTGGCCGAGCCCCAGTTGCCGTTGTGAAAGACCCGGATGCAGCCGCCTCGTTCGAACGAACGGCCGATCTGGTCCAGCTCGGGGCCGCGGAACGCGATGCCGGTGTATTCCGACTCCTCAATCCGGATGTCGGCATACTGGCTCGCCACGCCGCTCAGCACATCCGTAAGAAATGGCTTCAGGTTGTCCATTTTCTGATTACAGAAAGCGTAGGCACTAACTCCTGCTTGTCAAATCCGCGCGTCGGCTCAGGCGTGAGCGATCGCTGGGGCTGGTGGTGGGTGCTGGAGCTTCCCTCGTTGCTCGCCAGGAAGCTCGGCGAGCTAGTTCCGAGGTTATCTGCGGCGTAGCCTGGGAAGGAGCTCGGACGGTAGTCTGGACTGCGACTCAGGATTGACCCTGGGAGGGCACGGCGCGAGCTACCCGGCAAGGAACCGGGCAAGGAGCTCTCCTTGTTGCTTGCGAGGTAGCGGACGAAGTAGCTGTGGAGGTGGCCGACGAAGTAGTCTGCCTCGTTCTTCGGGACGTCGCTTGGCGAGTGACCCGGGAAGCAATGGGGCAAGCTATGGGGGAGGCATAGGAGGGGTCGGGGCGGCAAGGGTGAATAGTGAATTGAGAATGGAGAACTTAGGACGGAAACCGGCGGTCGGCGGAATGTGTGCTGTAGCACACAAATCTGTAGGACTGGTGATGTGTGATGTGAGCGACAAACGTGACCCGCGGCCCGAAACGCCGGCGACGGGAGAAGGTTCGGCTTCATCTCGCCGTCTCCGAACGCAGCCACATCGGATTGCCGCGCGACGTCCCACATTCACATATGCACCAAAGATTGGTCAATTAAGTACTGCGTCCCCGAAATTCGGGTTGTGGGAGACGGCGGTTTAGCTGGCTAGCGCTGGACGACGAGACGGGCCGCAGGGCCGGAGCCCGCGCGGACGAAGTAGATGCCGCTTGGTATGGACTGCAAGGCTAGTTCCACAGACCGCACACCTGTCGGCGCCGGAATTGCCCGTTGTACGCGCCCCGCAACGTCCACCAGTGTCACCTGCACCGGCCTCACGAGTGGACGCGAGAATTCGACCGTCGCTCGGTCCCGGCAAGGGTTCGGCCGAACTGCAACTGCTGCAGCCAAGGTGTAGGGACGTGCGCGCCCGCGTGCCTCATCAACACCAATCGCCCAATCGCCGAACCCGAGCACTAGGCCGTACTGCCCTACGGCCCACGCGTGCGTACTGTCTAGCATGCACACGTCATACAGGTCTGACGTGAAGTCGCTTGAGTCGCGTATCCATGTCTTTCCCGCGTCGTCGGTGCGCAACAACAGGCCGCCGAGTCCAACAATCGCGCCGTGGCTGGAGTCGCAGAAGGCGATTGCCCGAAGACCCGGTTGAGTCATCACGCTCTGCCAGTTCGTGCCTCCGTCGGTCGTCTTGCACAACTCCGAGTCAGAGATAGCCCAGCCGATGTTTAAGCTGGTCATCTTGAGGCGCTTCATCCTTACGTCAGTGTCGGTCGCGACAATAGTCCAGGAGTCGCCGCCATCGGTCGTGCGACGAATGCTCTGGCGAGAGGCTATTGCCCAGCCGTTCAACGTGTCCACGAAGTTGATGTCAAACGGCTCACCGTCGCCGATTGCGCCGAGCGAATCCATGTCCAACCACGTCGTGCCACCATCGGTGCTGCGCACGGAGTTGCCGCTCGGCGACCAGGTGCCCGGATGCCAGATGTGCTGGCCCACGCGAGCGAAGCGTGAGGAACCTACTTGTCCGCCCCAGAAGTCGCGAATCGTATCCCACGATACTCCCGCATTGACGGTTCGGCCGAGCTTGAATTCGCCCATCCAGCCGTACCACATGTCGTAGTACGACCAACCTGCCGTCGCCAAACATGACGCCTCGTTCAACGCAACGATGTCTGTTATCGGAGAAACGCCGAAGGCAACAGCGGTCTGAGCCCACGATCGCCCCGCGTCGGTCGTTCGAGCAACCCAGTCAGATGACGCACCCCAGCCGTGCACGCTGTCCGAGAAGTCGACGTTTCTGAGGGATGCCCCAGACTGCAGCTTTGCCGGAGACCACGAGCTCCCTGAGTCTGATGACGACCATATTGCCCCGCCGTCTCCGCACAACCACGCCCTATCCCCCCGCGCGGCTGAGACGTCCTGGAATTCCTGGAAGGACGACGTCGCAGCCCGGCGGTACACAGAAGGCTCATAGATTACGCAGCCTTGTTCCTCTGCACCATACACACGGCCGTCAGGACCTACGTCGCATGCGGCACCGGGCGAAGCGGATTGAGTCAGGTAATCCCACGAAGCTCCTCCGTCAGCAGTGGCTGACCACCCGTAGATGTATGCCGACCAACTTGGCGAAGCGTATGACGAATGCCACGCACAGACGCCGTTCAGGCTGTCGTAGAAGCCGAAGCAGTAGATGCCGTCGTGCCACAGCGGGACCGGCACTTCGCCAACCTGCTGCCAGCTCGATTGCCCATTCTCTCCAGCTTCGGTCGTGTGGAAGACAGAGGTCCCGAACGACGACCAGCCTTCAAGGCTGTCGATGAACCACGAGTTGTTCCATGATGGCCCGCCTAACGGCCATGAGAGCCCACCGTCCGTGCTGCGGGCAATGCGTGAGCCACCGTTGCTTGTGACCCATATGCAGTCGCGGGTGATGAATCGGATGTGGCCGCCGATGTTCTGGACGTAGCTGGAATCCCAGGTTCCGCCGTTGTCGGTCGTTCGATAGAGCATGTCGCCCTCGGCCGTGATGAGACCAAAGCTCTGGTTCCAGAACTCGACGTCAACGAGATTGCGGGTGGTGAATCGGGGCACGCGGCGCCAGTATTGGCCGTTGTCTTCGGAGTAGAAGAACAGGCCGTCCTGCCCGACCGCCCAGACAAAGCTGCCGACGCTTGAGATGCCCGACAGCTTGCCGCCGGACAGGCAATGCCACTCAGCGGCGGCCGCTGTCGCCGCGATGGCGCAGACCGCGAACAGCACAAGGCGCTTCATGATGCCTCCGACAGGTCGCACCAGTCTAACCCCCGGCCGGTTTCTGTCAAGTCTCCGCGTTGCCGCGCCAGAAATCTAAACGAAACGGGGTCGTTGCCTCACATAAGGAATGTACTGGAAAGGAGACATAATCTGACCATCACAAGACCCGAAAGGAGATGGTCAGATGGTGCTAACCATGA
>Ga0209610_1001499_pt1 | contig 11989 bp, 17 predicted proteins | sample LakKivw275mmetaG_FD_184137 | JGI IMG/M metagenome (GOLD analysis project Ga0209610, IMG submission 184137) | Anoxic lake water microbial communities from Lake Kivu, Rwanda to study Microbial Dark Matter (Phase II) - Lake Kivu water 275m metaG... | ecosystem: Environmental > Aquatic > Freshwater...
AAATTATACTATTCAATTTTATGGATTGTGTGATAAATGTTCAAATAAAGAAAAATAGATAAATTTTTTTAATGTATATTATTGAAAGTGATTATCACTATAATAAGAGTATTTTAAAAAAAACAAAATAGAAAGGAGATGAAAAGTATGTCAAGAGGAGATGGAACTGGTTCAGGGGGATTAGGCCCTATGACTCCTCCTTCCCCTATAGCCTATGCAGGTGGATTTTACCAACCCCCGCTAAAGCCTAAACAAGAGATGGAAATGTTAGCCGAAGATGCAAAAGCTTTAAAAGGGCAACTTGATTCTATCAATAAACGTATCGCAGAATTGGAAAAAAGCAAAAAAGAATAAAAGATAAAAAATCAGTAATCAGAGTTAGTATATAGTATATGGTATATAGAAATGTAAATTATATAAGATACATTTTACTAAAGAGTATAAATTTTATGATAAGCAGACAATAATCCAAAATTTCCTAAAATTATCACCTATCCGTATTTTTTTATTATTTGGGGCTATTATTGTTTTAGTCACAGTGATTTTTGGATTGTTGGGACCTGCTTTTTGGGACTGGAAGCGAATTACATTTCCTTGAGGAATCTCAAAAAGAATTAAATAAGGTCGTTAAAAATGCATAAAAAATTTTAAAAGAGAGTTTTAAATTGAAAAATAATACTAATACTAACAATACTTTGAAATGGAATTTCACCATGGGAATAATCCATGGCATATTTTTTATTGGTGGAGGGGCTTTTTATAATCCTGGTACTATACTTCCTATATTTCTAAATTATTTTACAAACTCCAAAACTCTTATAGGGCTATCGTCTACTTTAATTGGTCAGCTTGGTGGAATAGGCTCTGTCTTTCCCCAGTTGTTGGTAGCCAACAGAGTGGAAAATAAAATTTACAAAAAACCTCTTTTAAAATTTGCTATAACTATTCGTGCTTTAAGTTGGGGCTTTTTGGCATTGACAACCTATATCTTTAGTAATGTACATCCTAATCTAACGATTTTTTTCCTATTTTTTACACTTATTTTGTTCACATTTATGGGAGGTATTGCAGAAGTGCCTTTTTATGATATCTGGGGTAAAGTACTACCTTCTAATTTAAGAGGGAGGTTTTTTGGCCACCGCCAATTATGGGGAGGTATCTTAGCTATAGGATCTGGATTTATTGTAAAGTTTATTTTAGAAGATAATGCAATAGCCTTTCCAATAAATTTTGTTCTGCTTTTTTCACTTGCCTTCATTTTTTTAAGTATTTCTTATATTGCTTTAGGCTCAGTTAAAGAACCAATTGAAAAAGTGTATAAGAATCAATTACCCTTTAAAGATTTTTTAAGGAAAGCTTCTCATGTAATAAAGGAAAACAGTAATTATAGAAGATTTATTATGGTGGAGATACTTTCGGGTGCAGGGGCAATGGCTTTACCCTTTTATATACTTTATTTAAAGGATATATTAGAAATTAAGTTAGGAATGGTTGGGATACTTCTTTCTGCTCAAATGCTTGGTGGTGTGTTGTCAAATATCTTATGGGCTCATCTTTCTGATTTTGCAGGCAATAAAAAAGTTATTCAGGGAAGCACATTAGTGGGAATGATATTGCCTTTTATTGCATTTATTGCTCGATTACAATATAAACCATTGTATATTCTTCTATTTATGGCGATAGGGTTCTTTATAGCAGGAAGGGAAATCGGTAAAATAAATTACCTGCTGGATATAGCACCTTCAAGGGACAGACCTACATATTTAAGTGTAACCGGGACTCTAATTTTTCCGGTGTCACTTTTCCCTTTAATAGGAGGATTAATAGCTCAATATATGTCTTATGAAATATTGTTTTTAGTAACTGCTATTTTTATACTCCTTGGATTCATTTTAAGTTTTGGCTTAAAAGAGCCAAGAGGTATGAAGATAGATAAATCCTAAATTTAATTACCGGCTTTATTGATAAGTCCATGACTTACTGGGCGTAGATCTGGACGGAGCATTTACAGTGAATAAGATCTTTATTTTTTAATTTAGGAGGACTATTAATGTGTGCTTATTATCCAGAATCAAAAGTTGAAATTAGTAAATTGACAGCAAAATATTACGATATATTAATGAATATCATAACCTTTGTTTGACGAGGCTTTTATCTCCTTTGTGTTGCATGGATTTCCGCAGGATGCCAGAAGGAAAATCATCAGAAATGCCTTTAAGGCGTTAAAAAAGAATGGTGAGTTTTTTATTTTAGATTACAATGAGTTTTCCGTAAAGGAAATGCCCTTTTATTTTAAAATCCCTTTCAAGCTCATAGAATGCCCTTATGCATTTGATTTTGTTGAAAAAAATTGGCAAAAAATATTAGCCGGAGAGGGATTTAGCCATTTTGAAAAGCATCTTTTTTTTCACGGTTATATAAAATTACTAAAAGGGATAAAAATATCATGAAGAATAATCGAAAATAAAAGAAGAAAAAGCAGCGAAAGGAATTATGAAGACAAAATTAGCATGCGGAACAGACAATGAAACAGAATTTACTGATGGACATTTTGGGTTATCAAAATATTTCTTGATTTATGAGTTTGATTTAGAAACTAAGGATTTAAAATTTTTAAAAAGAATAGAAAATTCTACTCAGGAAGAAGAAAAACATGGGGATATTAAAAAAGCTAAAGGTATTTCTGAATTACTAAAAAATGTTTCTGTATTAGTAGCATTTAGTTATGGACCAAATATTATAAGAATAAGAAAACGATTTGTACCCATTATTTCAAGGGACAAAAATATTGAGAAAACACTAAATAAAGTTAAACTTTGTAGTAATAAAATTAAATAAATAAAGGTGATTAAAATGAATAAAATAGGGGTTTTAGTTATTTTAATATTAGCCATTGGCATAATATTAGGTATAAATATTTTTTTAAGAAATAAAGAGAGTAAAAAACGACAAATTGTGCAGGCCGAAGAAAAGACCTCTACAACCGCAGTAAAAGATCTAAGCATTACGGTTAGTTATGACAATAATTCATATAAGGGAGGATTAACGACTGCCTGGGGTTTCTCCTGTGTTATAAGGGGAACGGAAAAAACTATTCTTTTTGATACTGGTGGAGATGGATCAATATTGTTAACCAATATGAAAGAGTTAGGTATTAATCCTAAGGAAATAGAATTGGTTGTGCTTTCTCATATCCATGGAGACCATGTGGGAGGATTGCCCAACTTTCTGGAAAAAAATCCAGAAGTTGTGGTTTATCTGCCTAAATCATTCCCGAAGGGTTTTAAAGACAGCATGCAGGAATATGGAGCAAAGATAGTTGAAGTGCAAGGTCCTTTAAAGATTTGCCAAGAAGTTTATTCTACCGGTGAGCTTGGAACCTGGATAAAGGAGCAATCTTTGATTATTTATACAGAAAAAGGATTGATAATAATAACTGGATGTGCCCATCCTGGTATTGTGAAAATAATAGATAAGGCGAAAAAGTTAGTTAAGGATGATGTGCTTTTAGTAATGGGTGGTTTCCATTTAGGTGGAGAAAGCAAAGGTGAAATAGAAAAGATTGTTTCCAATTTCCGGAAATTAGGGGTGAGTTATATCGGCCCTTGCCACTGTTCAGGAGATGCCGCAAGACAATTATTTAAAGAAGAATATGGGAAGAATTTTATAAATGTTGGTGTGGGAAGAGTAGTTAGGACGAATGATTTAAAATAAAATTACTTTAAGGTTGGAAGAATTTTTTTCTTTTTACGCGATATGCGATACACAATAAGTAATATGAAATTATGAAAATTATGAAAATACTTGACAAAATATTTTATATCGTATATTATGTTAATGGTAATCATTATCAATAAGAAAGGATATATATTATGCCAGAAAGATGGGTCAAAGGTTCACAAAAATGGTGGCAGAGCGAATTTAGAGGCTGCCGGTTTATTATTACTATTTAATATGTACGAAATGTGGTCGAATAATAGAGTATACAGATTTTGCAGAGGAAAAATAGAGTTACTTAAAAAGACAAAGAGAGAACTTTATAAGAAAAATATCAAAGAAAACAAAATAGAAAGAAGGTGAAAATTATGCCAAGAGGAGATGGAACTGGTCCAGGGGGATTAGGACCTATGACTGGAAGAGCATCCGGATATTGTGCTGGTTATTCTGTACCTGGTTTTATGAATCCTTACGGAGGTAGACCAGGTTTAGGTTTCGGGTATGGTAGAGGATTTGGCAGAGGCAGAGGATATGGTAGAGGATTTTGGCCTGGATATGGTTATCCTATGTCTTATGCTCCTCCAATATATGGAGGTAGTGGTTTTTACCAACCCCCGCTAGAGCCTAAACAAGAGACGGAGATGTTAGCCGAAGAAGCAAAAGCTTTAAAAGAACAGCTTGAGGCTATTAATAAACGTATCACCGAATTAGAAGAAAAAGAAAAGGAATAGAATTCTGGCTGTAAAACTTGGTAGAAGGAGAGTTTATCCTTCTACCAAGTATCTATTGTTGACCTATAATTAAGAAAGAAGGTAATACAAAAGTGCCTGTTTATGAATATGAATGTACTAATTGTAATTACAGATTTGAAAAACGACAAAGTATAAATGACCAGCCTATAGAGGTTTGCCCTCAAAGTAAATTATTGTTTTAAAAATTAAAAAGATAAGGAGGGGAATTTAAATGCCACGAGGATTTGGTAGAGGATTTGGAAGAGGATTTGGATTTTATGGATCTTATGGAAGAAGGTTTCCTTTCCGGGGTTGGTTGGGAAGAGGCATATCTTATCCTTATTATAATTTAAACTGGTTTCCAGGCTGGAGAGGAATGATACCTAATTTAGGAGTTAATCCCTACGCTATGGGATATCCTTATTATGGTGGAGCTTCTGCCCCATTTTATCCCTATACTTTATACTAATTAAAATAGATAAGTAATGTTAACTATAAGACTTAGATAGCACGTGATTTATAAATAAAAAACAAAAGTTATTGTTAGTGTAAACTTTAGTGGGGTAGTTAAAAGAAAAAATATTTATATTTAAAAGTTATTTAAAAAATTTAAAAAAATATAATTTTATGTTAATATATCTATAGTATACTATAGATATATTATTTTTATTTAGGAGGATCTATAAATGAAAATAGCAATTACTTCTATGGGACCAAAATTAGAGGATAAGGTTGACCCCCGGTTTGGTAGATGTCGTTATTTTATATTATTTGATACTGATACTAATAAATCTGAAGCCATAGAAAATACTGGTGCTTATGGTATGGGGGGAGTAGGGGTTCAGTCTGGTCAGATGATGGCCAATAAAGAAGTCAAGGTTATTCTTACTGGAAGTTGTGGTCCCAATGCCTTTCAGACTTTAGAGGCAGCAGGTATTGAGGTAGTAACAGGAATAAACGGTACAGTTCAAGAGGCTATTGATAAATTTAAATTAGGTGATTATAAAACAATTTCCCAGCCTAATGCCTCTGCCCATTCAGGTATAAAACAGGGGAAACAATAAAACATATTTTAAAATTGGGAAGGTTTTATAAGTTTAGAACTAAAATAAAATTATGGAGGAGAAGATGAAAATAGCCATTTCTACTGATACTGGTTTTGTTTCAGCTCATTTCGGAAGATGTCCTACCTTTACTATTGCTGAGATTGGAGAAGAGAAGATTTTAAAAGTAGAGGAGATAAATAATCCTGGCCATCAACCTGCATTTTTACCCAATTTTCTCGCAGAATATGGGGTAAAATATATAATTTGCGGAGGTATGGGAAATAGAGCACAAATGTTATTTGCTGAAGAAAATATTACTCCGGTAATAGGGGTCACCGGAAAGATTGAAGAGGTAATAGAAAAATTTGTAAAGGGACAGTTAAAAGAAGGGGAATCACTTTGTAAACCTGGCGCAGGGAAAGGTTATGGATTAGAAAAAGAAGAATGTGATCACTCCGAAAAAGATACTCATCTTCATTAGAAGCAGAGATGATGTTAATAAGGAGGTAAAAAAGATGCCAAGAAGAGATGGTACTGGACCAACAGGAGCAGGGCCAGGGACTGGCCGGGGAAGAGGTGCCGGACAAGGACAACGAGGAGGTGGAGGAATAGGAATAGGTGGCAATTGTGTTTGCCCCTCTTGTGGTACTCTAGTTTCTCATCAAGTAAGTGTTCCTTGTAATAATATTAAATGCCCTAAGTGTGGCACTATGATGATAAGACAATAGGATAAAAGAGAAGGATAAAACCAAATGATAATTTCAGTAGCCAGTGGGAAGGGTGGGACGGGTAAAACAACAATTGCCGTTAATCTTGCTCTGGTTTTAGCTAAAGATGAAGAAAAAAATGTGCAATTTTTAGATTGTGATGTAGAAGAGCCTAATGCCCACCTTTTTTTAAAACCAATTATAGTAAATTCTGAATCAGTGGAAATTCCCGTGCCTAAAGTTGATGAAAAGAAATGTAATTATTGTGGTAAATGTGCAGAAGTTTGTGTTTTCAATGCTATTGCAGTTACCAAAAATAAAGTTTTAATTTTTCCCGGGCTGTGTCATGGCTGTGGGGCTTGTACGCTATTTTGCCCGGAAAATGCAATTAGTGAACAGGGAAGAGAGATAGGAATTTTAGAAGAAGGAAAAGCAGGGTCTATTAGTTTTATACATGGACGTTTGAATATAGGAGAACCGATGGCTCCTCCTATAATAAGAAAAATTAAAAAGAAAATTAAAAAAGATTATAATGATAATAGAGATAATAACATTACAAACCATCATATCATCTTGATCGATGCCCCTCCAGGCACTTCCTGTCCAGTCATCGAATCTATAAAGGATAGTGATTATACTATATTAGTTACAGAACCGACTCCTTTTGGATTACATGATCTTATTTTAGCGGTGGAAGTACTTCAAAAATTGAAGATTCCTCATGGTGTGGTTTTAAATAAGTGCGATATTGGAGACCATAAAGTAGAAAAATATTGTAAGAAAAATAATATTCCTCTTTTACTTTTCATCCCTATGGATAAAGATATTGCGGTTGCTTACTCTAAAGGTATTCCCATAGTGAAGATAAATTCCTTCTATGAGCAGAAATTTATCCAACTTTTTCAAAAAATTATTCAAAATATTTAATATATCTATGGCTTTGCAACAATAAGAATCGAGGTATTTTTTAAATGAAAGAAATCGCTATAGTAAGCGGTAAAGGCGGAACAGGGAAGACAGTTATTACCGCCAGCATTGCTGCTTTAGCTAAAAATAAGGTTATGGGAGATTGTGATGTAGATGCTTCCAATCTCTATCTTTTACTTCATCCTGTAATAAAAGAAAAAAATGAGTTTTATGGCGGATTAATTCCCAGCATAGATTTAAAAAAATGCACTAATTGTGGTCGATGTCAGGAAGTTTGCCGTTTTGATGCCCTTAAAACAATTAATGGACAAACTGTAATTGACCTTATTTCTTGCGAGGGATGCGGCTTGTGTGCTTTAGTTTGTCCGGTTCAGGCTATCCAAATGAAGGAAAATCATTGCGGAGAATGGTATATCTCTGAAACAAAATATGGGCCTTTAGTGTATGCTCGATTGGGTATCGCGGAAGAAAATTCAGGTAAATTAGTTACTTTAGTTCGTCAGAATGCTCAAGCAATTGCTAAGAAAAATAATTCGGAATTAATAATTGTAGATGGACCTCCAGGAATCGGTTGTCCTCTTATAGCTACTCTCAGCGGAGCCAATTTATCTGTAGCAGTAACCGAACCCACTCTTTCTGGATTACATGATTTGGAAAGAGTGGTAAAAGTAGCTCAGCATTTTGGAATAAAAACAGCAGTTATAATAAATAAATACGATATTAATTTAGAGAATTCATCTAAAATCGAAGACTGGTGCCGAAAAGATAATATACCGATCATAGGTAAAATTCATTTTAATAATATAATAACTGAAGCCCTGGTAAAAGGAGTGCCGGTAGTTGAATATAGTGATAATACAGTAACAAAAGAGATAAAAGATGTATGGCAGAAATTAGAGTATTTAACTAATTAACATAAAGGAGAAAATATGCTTACTTTTGGACCAGTTCCTTCTAGGCGTTTAGGCCGTAGTTTAGGCATAAATAATATTCCCCCCAAAATATGTACTTATTCTTGCATCTATTGCCAGTTAGGAAAAACTTCTAAAATGAAAATACAACCCCAGGTTTTTTATTTGCCTTCTGAAATTTTTAGAGAAGTACAGGATAAGGTAAAAAAAAGTAAAGAAAAAAGAGAACCTATTGATTATCTTACTTTTGTACCTGATGGAGAACCTACCTTAGATATTAATTTAGGTCAGGAGATTAAACTAATAAAATCTTTAGGGATTAAAATAGCCGTTATTAGTAATAGCTCTCTTATAGATCAAAAACAGGTGAGAGAAAATTTAAAGGAAGCAGATTTAGTTTCTTTAAAAGTAGACTCTGTTGAAGAAAAGATTTGGCTAAAAGTGGATCGACCCAATAGAAATCTATCCTTAAAAGATATTTTAAACTCTATGTTAAAATTTAAGGAAAATTTTAAAGGGGAAATAATTACAGAGACGATGTTAGTTAAAGATATTAATGATAATAGCCAACATATAAAAAAGGTAGCTAATTTTTTAGCTGAACTTAAGCCAAGCCGAGCTTATTTATCCGTTCCTATTCGACCTCCTGCAGATAGTTGGGTACAGTCTCCTTCAGAGGGAGTTGTAAACCAGAGTTACCATATTTTTAAAGAAAAACTTGATCAGGTGGAATGTCTTATTGGTTATGAAGGAAATGCCTTTGCTTTTACCGGTGAAGTAGAAGAAGATATTTTGAGTATTACCTCAGTACATCCTATGAGAGAGGATGCCTTGAAAGATTTTTTGGGAAGGGCTAATTCTGATTGGTCGGTTATAGAGAGATTGATTAAGCAAGGTAAATTAGTAGAATCAGAATATGAAGGACATAAATTCTATATAAGAAAATTTTTAAAACAAAAAAATATATTTAATTTGAAAGCAAGATAGAAAAAGGGAGAGTAAAGTGGCCAGAATTGAACCTTTTGAAAAATATAGTAAGAAATATGAAGATTGGTTTGAAAAAAATAAATTTGTTTACGAATCAGAAATTCAGGCCATTAAGGAGTTATTCCCTAAAGTGAAGAAGAGTATAGAAATCGGGGTAGGAAGCGGTAGATTTGCCGTCCCTTTAGGTATAAAAATCGGTGTTGATCCCTCACCTCGAATGCGGAAGATTGCCCAACAAAAAGGTATTAAAGTCATTAATGCGGTAGCAGAGGAGCTCCCTTTTAAAAATTCTCAGTTCGAACTTGCTTTAATGGTTACTACAATTTGTTTTATAGATAATTTAAATCTGGCTTTCAGAGAGGCCTACCGGATATTAAAACCGGGAGGTTATTTAATAATTGGATTTGTAGACAAAGATAGCTCTTTGGGGAAATTGTATCAACAGCATAAAGAAAAGAGTCTATTTTATAAGATTGCCACTTTTTATTCTGTAAAGGAAGTGGTTTATAATTTAAATAAAGTTGGTTTTAAAGAATTTAATTTTAAACAAACAATATTTCATAGTCTAAACGAAATTCAAAATGTTGAACCTGTAAAAGAAAATTATGGACAAGGCTCTTTTGTGGTGATAAGAGCAAGAAAATGAAAATAAATGAGTTTAACTTAATACAACCAAGTCGCATTTATATAGATTGCCTAGTAAAAGAGGAAAATATTAATGATTAAAGAAAATGTAAAGAAAATATTTGATGAATTACCCGAAAGAGTAGAATTAGTCGCTGCTGCCAAGACCAGAACTCCTGAAGAAATTTTAGAAGCAATAGAAGCAGGTGTAAAAATTATAGGAGAAAATTACATTCAAGAAGCACAAAAGGCTTTTGAAGTAATTGGGAAAAAAGTAAAATGGCATTTTATTGGACATCTCCAAAAAAATAAGGTTAAGAAAGCAGTTAAAATATTTGATATGATTGAGACCGTAGATTCTTACCCGCTTGCCCATGAAATTAGTGAAAGATGTAAGCAAATTGACAAAATAATGCCTATATTAATTGAAATAAACAGTGGGAGAGAAAAACAAAAGTTTGGAATATTTCCTGAGGATGCATTAGATTTAGTACAAGAGATTTCGCCTTTACCTCAAGTAAAAATAATGGGGGTTATGACTATGGGTCCCCGTTTTGGAGACCCAGAAAATTCTCGTCCATACTTTATAGAAACAAGAAAAATATTTGAAAAAATAAAAGCACTTAGTTTACCTCGTATAGAAATGAAATACCTCTCAATGGGTATGACTAATTCATATCAGATAGCCATTGAAGAAAAAACTAACATGGTAAGAATAGGTACCCTGATATTCGGAAAGAGAAATTATAAAAATTAATTAATAAAAAGAAATCAAGGACAATAGTAATCCATAAAGAATTATTATGTGTCCCTTTATTTTATTTAAGAAGAAAAATTTAGGAGGAAGAAATGACAGAAAATACTAATGATAATATACAAAACTCTGATCAGGATAGAAAAGGAAAAATGGCAGCTAGTAAAAAACTTGATGAACAACTTAAACAAAATATGTTTAAAATAAAACATAAAATTTTAGTACTTTCCAATAAAGGGGGAGTAGGAAAAAGTTCAGTAGCCATCAATTTAGCCTGCGCTTTAAGTGGAAAAACCTTTAAAGTAGGGATATTAGATGTTGATCTGCATGGGCCCTCGGTGGCTAAAATGCTGGGTTTTGAAGGTAAAAGATTACAAGGGAACTCGGAAGGAATAATTCCTATGAGTATTTCGCCTAATTTGGTAGCAGTTTCTATGGCATCTTTAATTGAGAATTCTGATTCCCCTCTTATTTGGAGAGGTCCTTTAAAGGCGATAGCTATAAAACAATTTTTAGGGGAAGTAGAATGGGGTAATTTAGATTATCTTATAGTTGATTCTCCTCCCGGAACCGGGGATGAGCCTTTATCAATTTGTCAGCTTATTCCGGAATTAGAGGGAGGGGTTATTGTTACAACACCCCAAGAGGTAGCTTTATTAGATTCTCGCAAATGTGTAAATTTTTTAAGAAAACTTAAGATACCTATTTTGGGTATTATAGAAAATATGAGTGGATTAAAATGTCCTTATTGTGGTAAGAATATTGATTTGTTTAAATCAGGTGGAGGAGAAAAAGCAGCGAAAGAGTTTAATTTGCCATTTTTAGGTAAAATTCCCATAGATATAAATATGGTAAATTCTACGGATGAGGGCAAACCATATATTTTCCAATATAAGGATTCGGAAACTGCACAAGCTTTTAATAAAGTAGTAGAATTAATTCTTGCTCAAATGAAATAGCTAATTATTTGACATTAGTACAGCGTATTATATCAATGGCGTAGTAATATCACGGTGCTACCGTGATGAGAATAACGTGGGGGTATAGAAAATGAAAATTACCATTATTTATGACAATGAAATTGTAAAAAGCATTAAAGGATTAAAAGCGGGATGGGGTTTTTCCTGTTTTATTCAAACCAAAGAAAAGAATATTTTATTTGATACTGGTTGGGATGGTGATATGCTTGTTTCGAATATGCAGATTTTAGGTATAGACCTTCAAGAGATAGACTCTGTAATACTTTCTCATAATCACTGGGATCATTGTGGAGGTCTTGCTCGATTATTAAACCTAAATACAAATTTAGAAACCTATATACCTCAATCTTTTTCTAAACAACAAAAAGAAGAGATAAAAAAAAGAAGCAATACTTATGAAATTAGTAAATCAAGGAAAATTTGTCCAAAAGTTTATACTACCGGTGAAATAGAGGGTTCTCTTATTAAAGACAAAACAAAAATCTTAATTAAAGAACAGTCTCTAATTATTTCAACTATTCAAGGTTTTGTAGTTATCACCGGTTGTGCCCATTCAGGAATAGATAAGATATTAAACTCAGCAAGTAACTTAGGAGAGATTTATG
>Ga0209610_1001501_pt1 | contig 11984 bp, 9 predicted proteins | sample LakKivw275mmetaG_FD_184137 | JGI IMG/M metagenome (GOLD analysis project Ga0209610, IMG submission 184137) | Anoxic lake water microbial communities from Lake Kivu, Rwanda to study Microbial Dark Matter (Phase II) - Lake Kivu water 275m metaG... | ecosystem: Environmental > Aquatic > Freshwater >...
CCGCTGGGGGGGCGGGACGCTTTCTAATCTGTTCGCCTACCCAGGAAAGAAATTTAAGCATAAGGCGAAGGCAGACCCCGGGAGCGACTAAAATAATCCCGATAACTACTAGCCCCAGTAGCCGAAGGGCACCAAGAAAAACATTAGAGCCTATAATAGCCTCACCGAACCTACCCCCCAGCCGGAAAAAAGCCAGTATTCCCCAAGCCGCCAGAATAAAGGCGGCACCGCCAAGCCACTGGTTCCAGTGATAGATAAGGAATGGCACCCCCCACCGCCATGCCGCCACAACCAAAGTACCAAAGGCTATCACGAGTAACACTAGCCCCCAGCTAAACAGGGCTAAAGTGCTATCTCTAACACCGGCAGCCCACGAGGTCAGTGTCGACCACTGCCAGAATAGCACGGCTACGATAATTACCACCAGTATAAGCCGCCGCACCGGTGGCAGTATTATGAAATGGAAAAACCGCTTCCACCACGGCTTGCCTTTAGGCTTGTGTTTGGTATTAGCCTTCTTCTTAGCCATATAACTCCTTACACCTTTTGGTAGATTGTTTATTAACCTCACCCCCTTTATCCCCCTCTCCTTTCAGGGAGAGGGGGGAAGAGATTTTAGAGAGGGGCAAAGCCCCTCTCTTACTTGCACTCCCCCTTCCCTTAGTAAGGGAAGGGGGTCAGGGGGATAGGTTGCTAATCCTTGCTACACCTTCACCATAACAGGGAGAATCATAGGACGACGCTTGGTCTGCTCATAGTAAAACCTATTCAATACATCCCTGACTTTGGCGTTGATAAAGCCCCAGTCAGCCGGCCGGACACCACTATGGTCTAAGGCTCGAGCCACCAGGTCACGGCTCTCCTCTATCATATCTTTAGTCTCCCCCGGCTCAACAAAACCCCGTGATACAATATCGGGGCGCCCCACCAGTTTGCCGGTTTGCCGGTTAACCGTGATAACTACCATCACTATTCCATCCCGTGACAGCATTCTCCTATCACGGAGAACTACGCTGCCAACATCACCTACGCTCAGACCATCCACATACACATTGCCTGAGCTAACCTTACCTGTTTTCTTGCCCGCCTGTGGGCTAAGCTCGAGGATATCGCCATCTTCCAGCAGGAAGATATTTTCCTTGGGGATACCCACAGACTGGGCTAATTTAGCATGAAGGCTCAAGTGGCGATATTCGCCGTGGAGGGGAATAAAGAACCTCGGCCTGACTACATTTAGTAGCAATTTCAGCTCTTCCTGGCTACCGTGCCCATGGACATGAACCTGTGCCACCTTATCATAGAGGACCTGAGCCCCCTGCTTGAACAGGCTATCCACTGTCCGGTTGATTAGCGATTCATTACCCGGGACCGGGGTGGCTGATAGAACCACCGTGTCCCCACGAATGATATGAACATAACGATGGTCTCGGTTGGCGATACGAACCAGAGCCGAAGTTGGTTCCCCCTGGCTTCCGGTAGTGAGTAAGACCACCCGATTGCGAGGTATGCCTTTGAGTTCATCCATCCGGCCTAGTATGCCATCGGGAGCCTTCAGATACCCCCACTCCAGCGCCATGTGGACTATATCGTTCATGCTATGCCCGATAATAAAGACACGACGCTGGTGCCTGGCTGCCGAATCAATAACCTGCTGAATGCGAGACACTAGGGATGAGAAGGTAGTCACAATTACCCTTCCCGATGCCTCAGCCATGACATGGTCCAGAGTTTCGCCAACCAGCCTCTCTGAGGGAGTGTAACCAAGGAGTTCAGCATAAGTGGAGTCGGAGAGCAGAAGCAGTACCCCTTGTGCCCCTAGCTGAGCCAGCCGAGAAAGGTCGGTTGGTTTACCATCAACTGGGGTATAATCAAGCTTAAAATCTCCGCTATGAACAATAGTGCCAACCGGGGTATATATGATTAGACCTGCCGAGTCAGGTATGCTGTGGCAAACCGGGAAGAACTCAACCCTGAATCTTCCCAGTGTCACCTGACCGCCAAAGGGTATAACCTTAAGTTTAGCCCCTGACAGTGCCTTTCTTTCCTTAAGCTTCACCGAGATAAGCCCCTGGGTAAGCCTGGTGGAATAGACCGGCACATTAAGCTGAGGTAGGAGATAAGGCAGGGCGCCAATATGGTCCTCGTGACCATGGGTGATAACTATGCCCCTTATTTTCTCCCGCCTCTCCAGCAGGTAGCTGATGTCCGGGATTACCAGGTCAATACCCAGCATTTCCTCACCGGGGAACATCAGCCCGGCATCAATGACGATGATGTCATCTTGATATTCTATCACCATCATGTTCTTGCCGATTTCACTTAGCCCACCGAGGGGGACTATCTTTAATCTTGGTTTAAGCATATTTTTCACCTAAAACATAGTTAATTGCTGTGGCTGGTGCTGTTCTTCTTTAATCTTTTCTGCCTGGGCTAGGAGCGAAGGAATCTTGAGCATATCCTCTTCTATGGCACGGCGTAAGCTCGCCTGGTGCAGAGCTGCTGCCGGGTGATACATGGCGTAGTAGATAACATTATCCCACTTTTGAGCCGTGCCATGAATCCTACTTATACTCTTGCCAGGGAAGAACATCGCCATGGAGTAACGCCCCAGGGTGACAATCATCCTGGGGTGAATAATCTCAATCTGGCGTTCTAGCCAATGGCGACAGTTTTGAATTTCCGTAGGCAGGGGGTCACGGTTTCCCTGAGGACGGCACTTAATCACATTGGCAATATAGACCTGCTTTCGACTTAAGCCGATAGAAGCCAGTAATTCATCCAGATATTTCCCCGCTGGTCCGACAAAAGGGCGCCCCTGCTGGTCTTCATGCCAACCTGGTGCCTCGCCAATAAACATTATTTCGGCGTCCTCCGCCCCTTCACCAGGCACCACCCTATTCCGATATTTAGCTATCTCGCACTGATGGCAAAGCGCAATCTCTTGGTAAAGCTCGCTCAGAGCTGACATATTAGCTTGCCTTTTGATTATGATAACACGTTAAGAGGTCGTTTAGCAACCTTGGTTGACACTCGAGAGATGCAGTTGTAGACTTGAGCCAGGAGGAAAAATGGACTATCTAAGCCAAACTGACCCAGAAATCAGCCATGCCTTATATCTGGAAGCAAAGCGGCAAAAAGAAACAATAAATCTTATCGCCTCTGAGAACTATGCCAGCCGGGCGGTGCTTGAGGCAGAAGGCTCGTTTCTGACCAACAAGTATGCTGAGGGTTATCCCCGGCAACGCTATTACGGCGGCTGTGAGAATGTGGATATAGTGGAAGATTTGGCTATCCAGCGGGCAAAGGAGCTATTCCATACCCAGCATGCCAATGTCCAGCCACACAGTGGCGCTCAGTCTAATATGGCAGTATACTATGCCCTGCTGAAATATGGCGACACGGTCATGGGCATGAGCCTGGCTCACGGCGGTCATCTCACCCACGGCGATAAAGTGAGCTTTTCCGGTAAGTCCTATAATTTCATCCTCTACGGTGTTAACCGGGAAACGGAAAGGATCGACTATCAGGAGATAGAGAGGCTGGCGTTAAAGCATAAGCCTAAGCTGATTGTGGCTGGCGCCAGTGCTTACCCCAGGATTATCGATTTTGAGCGCTTCCGGCACATCGCTGACCTGGTGGGAGCCAAGTTAATGGTTGATATGGCTCACATCGCTGGCATGGTAGCTGTGGGGCTTCATCCCACTCCTGTCCCCTACGCCGAGGTAATAACTTCAACTACTCATAAGACGCTGCGTGGTCCGCGAAGTGGGTTTATTCTATCTCGGAGAGAGCTAGCTTCTTCAATAGATGACGCTGTTTTTCCTAGGATGCAAGGGGGACCACTGATGCACGCTATTGCTGCCAAGGCGGTAGCTTTCTATGAGGCGATGCAACCCAGCTTCACTGACTATCAACGGGCGGTACTGGATAACGCCCAAGTTTTAGCCAGTGAGCTCCAGCGACTCGGTTTGCGCTTAATCTCAGGTGGAACTGATAACCACCTCATTTTGGTCGACCTCACTGAGATTGGCATCACCGGTAAACAAGCCGAGGAGGCTTTAGGGGCGGTAGGCATTGTGGTTAACCGCAACAACGTTCCCTTTGACCAGCAGTCGCCCAGAATAACCACAGGCATTAGACTGGGCACACCAGCAGTGACCAGCCGAGGCTTCGGCAGGGAAGAAATGAAGCGCATCGCCTCACTGATGGTAAAGGTAATTACTAACATTGATGACCTGAATGTTCAGAAACAGATAAGAGACGAGGTTAGCCAGATGTGCTCTCGCTTCCCGGTACCCGGTATTGATGACTGAGATTTTTTGGAAATCCATCCCCCGACCCCCTTCCCTTAGTAAGGGAAGGGGGAATATTTTATTAAAAGAGGGGCTAATGCCCCTCTTAAATACCCCAAATAATTAACCCTTGAGGAAAAGATTAAGCTGGTGCTACAATACCTTGGGGGAATAAATACTGGGAGGTGTATTAATGGGTAAGAGAAAAGATGTAAATATAGAAGTGCCCACCGCAACGGCTGAAGGAAAAGGTTTCCCACCCAAAATAATTACTTTCAAGAACTTCACGCAGTGGAATTGGAAATATCTTGTCATAACATTGGTATTGATAATAGCAAGTTTGTTGATTGGATATTTCTTACCAAGGCTATTAAGCTTAATACTCAACATAGTGCTTTCTTCAATCGTGTTCGTTTTAAGTGTTTACTATATTACAAAGCACACAATAAAGGAAATAACTAGTTAGTGAAGAGGAATTTTTTAAAGAGGGGGCTTACGCCCCCTCTTTCTATTTCTTCCCCCTCTCCTTACCAAGGAGAGGGGGATACAGGGGGTGAGGTAGATAAATAATAGTGCTATAATGAGAGAAAGCCGTATTTAACAGGAGGCAATGAGTGATGGATGAGCTAAAGGTGTTCACCGGTAATGCCCACCCAGCTCTAGCAGAGGCAGTGGTTGACTATCTGGGCATACCTTTGGGTAAGTGTGAGGCCTTTGAGTTCAGTAACGAGAATATCTTTGTCCGTATTCTGGAGAACGTTCGCCAGAGAGACACCTTTGTTATTCAGCCCTTTTGCTCACCAGTCAATAAGAATCTGGTTGAACTGCTTATTATGCTTGATGCCCTGAAGAGAGCCTCGGCGGGGCGGATTACCGCTGTAGTCCCTTATTATGGCTATGGTCGCACTGATAAGAAAGACCAGCCCCGGGTGCCGATAACCGCCAGGTTGGTGGCTGACCTGCTTACCGTGGCTGGCGCCAACCGTTTGCTGACTGTGGATTTACATGCTGCCCAGATTCAGGGCTTCTTTAACATCCCAGTTGACGAACTGACTGCACTTTACCTGTTCAGTCGCTACTTTGAAGAAAGGGAGTTTGATGACTTGGTGGTAGTTGCCACTGATATCGGCATTACCAAGCGGGCAAGAGACCTGGCAGCTAACCTTGATGCCCCCCTGGCTATTATGGAAAAGAGACGGGTGGGCAATGTTGACCAGGCTGAAACACTAAATGTCATCGGTGAGGTGGAGGGCAAAGTGGCACTTACCGTCGATGATGAAATAGATACTGCCGGTTCCCTGGTGGGCGTTGTTTCTGCATTGCAAAAGCGGGGGGTAAAAGAGGTATATGCCTGCTGCACCCACCCGATATTCTCCGGTCCGGCTATCCAGAGGATAGCCTCTTGCCCGGTGAAGGAGGTGGTAGTTACTGATACCGTGCCTGTCGCCGATGAAAAGAAATTGGACAAGGTTACCGTTTTGCCTATAGCCCCACTACTAGGTGAAGCTATCCACCGCATCCATACCGGACTATCTATAGGAGCTATGTTTGACCAGGGGTGAGCCATGTTTAAGTGGTTGGGTGGACTGGTTGATTCCAATGAGAGAGAGCTAAAGCGGCTTCAGCCTCTGGTAACCACCATAAACCAGCTAGAGCCTGAATTTGAGAGGCTAACCGATGCCGAGCTTCGTGCCAAGACTGACGAGTTCAAGGCTCGGCTTAAAAGCGGCAGTTCCCTTGATGAGCTTCTGCCTGAGGCTTTTACCGCCGTTCGTGAGGCAGCCAAGCGGACTATTGGTCAGCGCCACTTTGATGTCCAGCTTATGGGTGGGGTTGTCCTTCATGAGGGCAAAATCGCTGAGATGAAAACCGGCGAGGGCAAGACCCTGGTGGCTACCCTCCCCCTGTATCTAAACTCCCTTACCGGCAAAGGCTGCCACCTGGCTACGGTTAATGACTATCTGGCAAGAAGAGACCCCTACTGGATGGGACCTATATATCACGCCCTGGGGGTAGTGGTAGCCAGCATCTACCCTCAGCAGACGCCAGATGAATATGCTCCCGCCCGCCTCTATGACCCGGACTATGACTCCGGCGACAGCCGCTGGCGCCACTTTCGCCCTATAACCCGTAAACAGGCTTACGAGGCAGATATCACCTACGGCACCTCAAGCGAGTTCGGCTTTGATTATCTACGGGACAACATGGTTATAGACCTATCTCAGTATGTCCAGCGCCCGCTTAACTACGCCATCGTTGATGAGGTGGACTATCTCCTTATTGATGAGGCGCGCACCCCGCTTATTATCAGCGGTCAGGCTGAGGACGCTGGACAGCTGTATAAGGCCATTAACGACGTCGTTAGTCGCTTGAAGTTCAAGGTCTTAACGCACGAGCCGCTGACGCAGGAGGAGGTGGCTGAAACTACCGCGCTGGAGGAGCAGTACGACTATATCGCATTTGAGAAGGAGCATACTGTCAGGGCGACGGCGCGTGGACAGGAGAGGCTCGCCAGGGCCGTTGGCATGAAAGTAGACGACCTCTTTGGTGGACGAGAGGAGGAGACTAGGCAATTAACAATTGAAGAAGCCAAGAGACGCAACGACATCCTTGCGGTCTTCCGTCATTCAATGACCGCCCATTCGCTTTACCACCAAAACCGCGAATATGTAATAAATCCAGTTGAGGATGGAAAGCCAGGAATTGTTATTGTTGATGAGTTTACCGGCAGGCTGATGCATGGACGTCGCTACTCAGATGGATTGCATCAAGCAATAGAAGCGAAGGAACACTTGAATGTTCGGCGGGAAAGCCGCACCTTTGCCACCATTACCATCCAGAACTACTTCCGCATGTATCAAAAGCTGGCTGGTATGACCGGCACCGCCGTCACCGAGGCTGAGGAGTTCCACAAGATATACAAGCTTGAGGTGGTGATGATTCCCACCCATAAGCTGATGATTCGCCAGAACTTCCCCGACCAGATTTACAAGGATGAGAAGGCTAAATTTAAGGCAGTGGTGCGTGAGATTGAGCAGCTTCATCAGCAGGAAAGACCGGTGCTGGTTGGCACGGTATCTATTGAGAATTCAGAATATCTGAGCGACCTGTTGACCAAGAGGGGCATCCCCCATGAGGTGCTTAATGCCAAGCATCATGAGAAGGAGGCGTATATCGTTGCTCAGGCAGGGAAGCCAGGGGCAGTGACCGTCGCCACCAACATGGCGGGGCGCGGTGTTGATATTATCCTGGGGGGTAACCCTGAAGGCAGGGAGGAAAAGGAGTGGCAGCAGGCGCATGAAAAGGTAGTTCAGCTTGGCGGGCTTCACATTGTCGGCACCGAGCGCCACGAGGCACGGCGAATTGATAACCAGCTCCGGGGTAGAGCCGGGCGGCAGGGCGACCCGGGAAGCTCCAGATTCTATGTCTCTTTAGAGGACGATATTGTCAAGCGCTTTGGCGGTGACCGAATCAAAAGCTTTATGGAGTGGGCGGGGATGGACGAGGATACCCCCATTGAGAATGCCCTGGTGAATAAATCCATTGAATCGGCTCAGGTCAGGGTGGAAGGCTACCACTTTGATATGCGTAAGCACCTGGTAGAGTATGATGATGTGGTTAATAAGCACCGTGAGGTTATTTACGGTGAGCGTAAAAAGCTCTTAAGCGGTACCGACCTGAAGGCAAACATCCTGTCAATGGTCAGGGAGGAGATTCAAGGTATAGTCGCCACCCATACTGCTGACGAGCATGGCATGGGCGGGAACATAGACGGTTTAGTCGGTGAGGCGTCTGCCATCTTCCCATTGCCGCCAGCACTCAGTGCCAGCGCCCTTTCCCAGATGAAGCCAGAAGAGATTGAAGAGAGGCTCATTGGGCAGGCAGAGACTCTTTATGAGGAGAAGGAAAAGGAGCTGGGCTCAGATATTATGAGGGATGTAGAGAAGCGAGTGATGCTTCACTACATAGACAGCCTGTGGGTGGAGCACCTGACAGCGATGGAAAATATGCGCGAGGGGATAGGGTTACAAGCTGTAGGTCAGCGCGACCCGCTGGTCGCCTACAAGACAGCGGGGCATAACCTGTTTCAGGACCTGCTGTCGGCGATTCAGCATGATGTGGTTCACACCATATATCATGTGGGCATTGTCCGGCGGGAAGCCCCGCAACAAGCACCTTCACCAATGGCTAAAGCTGCCATCAACAGGGGTGGTACCAGTAAGCAGCGGGCAAAGGTCGGCGGCAAGAAAATAGGCAGAAACGACCCCTGCCCCTGCGGCTCAGGGAAAAAATACAAGCACTGCTGTGGGAGGTGAAAGGAGGGTGAAATGCCTAGCGGAAAACAACAAACATTAGAGTACCTCAGAAAGCATGTTGGTGAGTGGATACATAACCAAGAGCTACGAAATCTCTCTGGATTGAATGATGTACCAAGGACTGTCCGTCTTTTAAGGCAAGAAGGCTGGAAGATAGATGTGCGTGGTGACGGTTATGTGATGCTAACCTCTTTAGAAAAAGGTGTCACTCGTGGTGAAAGAAAGGCAATAAGTGAAAAGGTTAGATACCAGGTATTTAGCCTAGATTCCTTCAGATGTAAAGCTTGTGGACGGGGCGCTGACAATGGTGTAAAACTGACTGTTGACCATATTATACCCGTGGATTGGGGTGGTACAAACGATATCAAAAATCTCCTAACTTTATGCGAGGAGTGTAATAGAGGTAAGAAGGCTTGGGTAGACAGTGTGCCATCTGAGGCTATGAAAGAAGTTATGGATAAACAGACTGTTGAGAGCAGGATTGAAACTTTATTTGATAGGTTCCCCAACCAAGATATTCCGTCAACAATGATACAATTGGTTTCGAAAGGAGCCCTTGATTGGCAGAGGGCTTTACGTAGAATAAGGCAAAGAACTGGCAAGAAGATTTTACCTGTGCAAGGTCGAACAGCCTATCGTTACATCAAGGAACAGTAGGCGGAACGAGATGATGGATTTTTTAGATCAAATAATTTGTGGAGATTGCTTAGAAGTCATGAGCCAGATTCCAGATGAGACAGTCCATCTGGCAGTAACCTCACCGCCTTATAATTTGGGCATAAAATATGATAACCATGATGATAGTCTGGCTTATGACAATTATCTGGAATGGATGAAAAAGGTCTGGATAGAGACAAAGCGTGTGCTAGTCCAAGGGGGGAGGTTTGCCCTAAACATTGCTCCTACAAGCATAAAGAATTTTAGACCTATTCATCACGATTTCTCTAACCAGCTAAGGGAAATCGGAATGACGATGAGAACTGAGATAATCTGGTATAAACAGACTATGAAGCGCAGAACCGCGTGGGGAAGCTGGATGAGTCCATCAAATCCTCATATTGTACCCTCTTGGGAATATGTCTTGGTCTTTTGCAAAGATTCTTGGACTCTGGAAGGTGACAGTAAGGATAGAGATATAACAAATGATGAGTTTATGAGATTCTCTGATGGTTTCTGGTATATACCACCAGAGTCGCAGCGAAGGGGGCATCCTACTCCGTTTCCAGAGGAGTTAATATATAGGCTTATTAAGTTCTATACTTATAGAGGTAATATCGTCCTTGATATGTTTGGGGGAACAGGAACGGTAGCAGTAGTAGCTGAAAAAACAGGTCGACATTTCATTCATATTGATATTTCACAAAAATACTGTCAAATAGCCGAACAGAGGCTAGAAACAGCAAGGATGCTTCAGGAATTACCTTTATCGGTTGGAAGGATAGGGAAGAAGACCAAAGTGAGTAAGAAAAGTTTGGTAGAATATAAAACGCCCACAGCCAAGAAAAGAGGAAACCTACTCCCTCAACCTCAACTGTTAGAGAAGCGAGGTTCATATAAACCTAAGGAGGCAAAACATGCTTGACAGAAAAGTTGTTGAGGAATTCTTAGATTGCAAATTAAAAGATTTGGAGCTAGAAATTCCTGAGGATATTCTCAGGAATGCCTTGGTTGAGGCTTTTTGCCAGTATGTAGAGGATGATTATTACGAGTGGCTGAAGGATAACTTTAAGTCGTTCTTTGACCACGGTAACCCGGATTGGGAGTGGGTGAGGGGTAAGATAAAATCCCATGAATAATAAGCAGATTGCCAAGGTATTTGAGGATATTGCTGACCTCCTGGAGCTTAAGGGGGAGAACCCGTTTAAAATCAGGGCTTACCAGAAGGTCGTCCGCTCCATTGAGCACCTGCCCGTGGAACTGGAGCAACTGGTAAAAGAAGATAAGCTGAGGGAAGTCCCCGGGGTGGGGGAGGCAATCAACAAGAAGCTCACCGAGCTGGTAACTACCGGCAAGCTTGAATACTACGAGAAGCTGAAGGCTGAGTTCCCCGAAGGAATCAGCACCCTCCTCAGCATTCCCGGCATTGGGCCCAAGACAGCGATGCTTCTTTCCAACGAGCTGGGAATAAGCACAGTGGACGAGCTGGAAGCGGCTATTGTCGGGGGCGAGGTAGCCAGGCTATACCGTATGGGGGATAAGACGGCGGAGAATATCTTGCACCAGATTCAAGCCATGAGAAGAAAAGACCAGCGCATCCCTATCGGTGAGGCGCTGCCGTTGGTAGATGACATTTTAGCCCGACTAGGACAGGTGCCTGGAGTTAAAAATCTGGCTCCCGCCGGCAGCCTGCGCCGTTTTCGGGAGACTGTGGGCGATATTGACCTCATGGGCACCGCCGATGATGCCGAGGAGGTAATCCAGACCTTTACCAGCTTGCCCCTGGTCAAGGAGGTCTTAGCCAGCGGTACCACTAAGGCAAGCGCAGTCGTCTCCGGCGGGCTTCAGGTCGACCTCAGGATTGTAGAGCACGACTCGTTTGGCTCTTTGCTTCAGTATTTCACCGGAAGTAAGCAGCATAATATTAACCTCAGGGAAAGGGCGCACCGCCGGGGACTGAAACTATCTGAGTATGGCATCACCGACATCGCTACTGGTAAGCTGGAGAAGTTTGCCACCGAGGAAGCCTTCTATGAGCGGCAGGGGCTAGAATTTATTCCCCCCGAGTTGCGAGAGGGTCAGCAGGAGGTAGAAAGGGCAGAGCAGGACACCCTACCCAGGCTGGTAGAGCTATCAGATATAAAGGGAGACCTCCACGTCCATACCGACTGGAGCGATGGGCGCGACAGCATTGAGGCGATGGCTCTAGCCGCTAAAGCCCTTGGCTACCAGTATTTAGGAATCGCCGACCATTCCGCCGGGCGGGGAATTGCCCACGGGCTGGATGCTGAGCGACTGAGGCAGCAAATATCGGAGATTAAACAGCTTAACCAGAAGCTAGATGGCATTCATATCTTCTCTGGCATGGAGGTAGATATTCGTGCCAATGGCAGTCTGGATATGCCAGAAGAGCTTCTGGCAGAGCTGGATATTGTTATTGCTGCGGTGCATTCAGCGATGAACCAGAGCCAAGAGCAGATGACGAGACGGATTATAAAGGCGATGGAAAATCCTAATGTGGCTGTGCTGGCTCATCCTAGCTGCCGGCTGCTGCCGGGTAGAGAGCCAGTGGCAGTAGATATGGAAGCTATCTTCCACGCAGCACTCAGAACCAATACCGCCCTGGAAATCAACGCCATGCCCAGTCGGCTCGACCTTAAGGACATCCACGCCTATCGGGCTAGAGAGCTGGGGGTAAAGCTGGTAATCAGCACTGATG
>Ga0209610_1001502_pt1 | contig 11982 bp, 9 predicted proteins | sample LakKivw275mmetaG_FD_184137 | JGI IMG/M metagenome (GOLD analysis project Ga0209610, IMG submission 184137) | Anoxic lake water microbial communities from Lake Kivu, Rwanda to study Microbial Dark Matter (Phase II) - Lake Kivu water 275m metaG... | ecosystem: Environmental > Aquatic > Freshwater >...
CGGGCCGTCGACAATGGAGAGTCCGCCCTTCTGCGGGCGCTCGCCGTACTCGTAGATCTCCTGGATGGGCTGAGTGCCGCCCTTCGAGATGGCTCCCAGGGACTTCTCCTCGATGGACGTGAGCCCGCCCTCGATGTTCCCCTTGGTGGGATTGGTGCCCCGCATGTCGACACCCCTCTCGAGGAAGCGTTCCTCGTAGCGGCGCACCATGTCCACTATCTGTTTGCCGACGGCGGGCGTGATGGCACGCTGCGCCAGCAGGTGCTCGGCGCCGATGAACTCAGTCGTCTCGCTGAAGGTCGCCCTGCCGCCCCGCTTGACCAGGATATCGAATGCGGCGCCGATGGCCGGGTTCGAACCCAGGCCGGACGTCGTGTCAGAGCCGCCGCACTCCGCTCCGAACATGAGCTTCGAGTCGTCGAACTCTTCGCGTTCCACCCTGGAAGCATCGCTCACCATCTGTCTCGCGATTCGAGAGCCCTTCTCGACTGTGGCGAGCGTGCCTCCCACCTGCTGGATGGTCAGCTTGTCAACCGGTTTTCCGCTCTTCGCGATGCCTTCGGCGATGCCGTCGATGTCGATGGGGTCGCACCCAAGGCTCACGAGCACGACCGCGGCCACGTTCGGATTGCGTCCCAGGTTGGTCATCGTCCGGTTGAACATGTCCAGGTCGTACGGAGTCAGGGCGCACCCCTGGTTGTGCAGGAAGGGGACCGAGCCCTTCACGTTGTCGCTGATCTGCCGCGCGGTCGCCGCGGCGCACACCACCGTCGGAATGACGGCCACGTAGTTCCGTGTGCCGACGGAGCCGTCCGGACGCGGGTAGCCCCGGAAGCTCATTTCGCCGCTCCCTTCACCACATCACCGCGGCCCCGCGTGCTCGCCACGTTGTGCACGTGCACGTGCTCGCCGACCTTGATGTCCTTCGTCGCCTCGCCGATGACCTCACCGTACTTGAGGATAGTGGTGCCGGCCTTGATATTCACGAGGCTGAACTTGTGACCGAACTGGATGGGGTTCACGAGCTTGATGGACAGAGGCTTCTTGTCGATCTCGAGTGCGACGCTGTCACCCGCGTTCAGGTCCGCGAGCGCCGTCGCTACGTTGTCCTTGCTGTTCAGTACGATTGCCTTTCGCTCCATGGCTGCTCTCCTCTCGTGCACAAGCGTTATGTATCAGAACGACCACAGCATTATATCATTCACATTTGTGCCGGTGGGTCCGGTCACAACAAGGGCCCGATGCCCCGTGCGCGACTCAAGCTCCCTGAAGAACCCGAACGAGTCAAAGGCCGCCAGGTAGGAGGCCGGAGAGAGCCCATGCGATTCCGCCAGAGGGGCCGTCTGCCCTGTGACGATCGCTCCCGCCGCCGGCGAAGTTCCGTCGATGCCGTCCGTGCCGGACGCAAGGACCGTCCACTCCGTGTTCGCGATTCTCTGCGCGGCGAGAAGCGCGTAGTGCAGCATCCTGCCGCCCGCACCGGTCGCGTCGGCGGGCACCCTTACTACCGGTTCCCCTCCGCACACGAGGAGCGTGCGCTCGCCTCGGGGACCCGAGAGCTCGGTAGCGCGAGCGTGGTGCCGTGCGACCGCTTCGTCGACCGGCCCGGTCACCGGTTCCTCATCTACCCAGACCCGCGGGAACATCGGCTTGTGCTCCGGGGCTGACAGGATAGCTCGAAGCGAGGATAACACTACCGCGTTCGAGGCAACGATAACGCTGTGTGTGTGCAGCAGCAGCCGCTCTTGCCAGAGCTTCGCCCGCCCGGCTTCATCCGGGTCGCCGCGCAGGAGGCACGCCCGGGAGGATTCCGGGATACGGTCCCAGAGGTGATGGCGTTCCAGCACGGCGATGGCGTCGCGGCATGTCGTCGCATCAGGCACGGTCGGGCCCGATGCGATGCTGGACAGGTCGTCGCCGATGACGTCTGATAGCACCAGCGTGACGAACTCGGCTTCGGGGGCCGCCAGCCGAAGGCGTCCTCCCTTCACCAGAGAAAGGTGCTTGCGCACCGTGTTGATCTCCTGGATGGTTGCTCCGCCCGTGACCAGCGCCCGATTCGTCGCGCGGAACTCATCGAGACAGATACCGTCCTGCGGCAGCGTCAGAAGCGACGAACCTCCGCCGGAGATGACGGCCACGACGAGGTCCCCCGCACGGGCCTTTGACAGGAGATGCAGCGCCGCGCGGGCTCCGGCCACGCTGCCGTCATTCGGATTCGGGTGGTCGGCAGCAAACAGCGTGACTCCGGGTATGCTTTCCTGTGCCTGGTCCCGGTACACATTCACCGTCCCGCCGGCGAATCTGCCCCAGAGCCGGTCGTCTTCCCTCAGCGTGTCGACCACCGCCCGTGCCATCGAGACGCCGGCCTTGCCGGCGCCGACGAGGAAGATGCTCCGAATCGTATCCAGGGCGTACGACTGTCCGGCCGCAGTCAGCGTGGCGACCTCGGCGGACCAGCGCAAAGAGCGACGCGTTGCAAGGTACGCATCCGCCAGGGACAGCACCGTGTCCGTGAACAGGGACCTGAGCTGGTCGACTACGCTCCTATCCTGCATGCCTGCGCCTCCATCAGTCCGTCGGCGCGGTTGCGTATACGCGGGGAAAGCACGAAGACCGGGTTCGGCCAGTATAGCATGGGGCTCCTGCCGCTGCACGCGGACCGGGACGGGGCGGCGTGTCGCCGCATCCGTCGTTGCAGCGCGGGCAGGCCAAACCTATTGACAAACGGGCGGACCAGAATTAGTATGACTCCGGCTGTACATCGTGTCGCGATAGGCACGTGAAGCGGCGACTGGCGGAGGTGAGGCCTATGTAGCAGCATCGGCGCACGGCGTTCCTCTCCAAGGCTTCCTGGCGATCCCCATTTCCTGGGAAGGAGGTGAGAGCAGTTGAGTACCACTCTGTTAGTCGTATGCGCGCTTGTTATCTACGTGGCCGTGTACTTCCTCTACGGCAAGCGCATCGCCAAGAACGTGGCGAAGCTCGATGCCACTGCGAAGACTCCTGCTCACCGGCTGTATGATGGCGTGGACTACGTGCCGAGCAAATGGCCGGTAGTCTTCGGCCACCACTTCGCATCCATCGCGGGCGCAGGCCCCATCGTCGGCCCCATTCAGGGCGTTACCTGGGGCTGGGGCGCTGCCATCCTCTGGATCTGGTTCGGCAATGCCTTTATCGGCGCTGTGCATGACTTCATGGCGCTGGTTGCCTCCATCCGGTATGACGGCCGGTCCGTCCAGTGGGTTGCCGGCGAAGTGATGAAGCCGAGGGTGTCCGTTATCTTCGGCATCTTCGTCTACATCGCGATGGTCCTCATCATCGCCGCGTTCACGAACGTGGTGATGAACAGCTTCGTTGGCGTACCTGCCGTGGCGATGGCGTCCATCCTCTTCATCTTCATCGCCGTCCTCATCGGCTACCTGCTCTACTGGAAGAAGCAGAACCTGACGGCCATGACCATCCTCGGCCTGGTGCTGCTGATAGCAGCAATCATCTTCTCACTGTCCTACCCCCTGAAGGCTGAAGCGGGTGTCTGGCGCTGGGTGCTGCTCATCTACATCATCCTTGCGGCGGCGTTGCCGGTTACCATCCTGTTGCAGCCCCGGGATTACCTCAACGCCTATCTGCTGGTTGCCTTCCTTGTGCTCGGCGGTGTGGCGTTCCTCATCATCAACAAACCGCTGACCTGGCCCGCGTTCACTGACTTCAGCGCGGTCCTCATCGGCGGCAAGCCGTCCCCGTTCTGGCCGACTGTCCCGCTGGTCATCGCGTGCGGCTCTCTCTCGGGCTTCCACGCGATCGTCGGCTCGGGCACGACGTCCAAGATGCTCAACAACGAGATGGATGCACTGCGCATCGGCTACGGTGCGATGCTGACCGAGGGCTTCCTCGCGTCCATCGTCGTTGCCTCTCTTGGCGCCTTCGGCCTGGAGGTTGCGAAGAAGACCGCAGCAGATGTCGGCGCAGCGGGCTGGACGGTGCTGGGCATTCCTCAGTTCAGCACGGCGTATGCGATGGGGTGCAATGAGGCGTTCGGCATGTCGGTGTCTTTCGGCACCACCTTCGCGTCGCTGGTCGTGTGCGCGTTTGCTCTGACGTCACTCGACACAACCTGCCGGCTTGGGCGGTTCGCCTGGCAGGACTTCTGGGGCCGCATTGTCAGCCCCGCAAGCCAGTCGAGCGGGGGCTACAAGTTCTTCACCAACCGGTGGGTGGCTTCCATCATCGCCGGCAGTCTGGGCGTGTACGTAGCGACGACGGGTGGCATCTTCTCGGCAATCTGGGCTGCGTTCGGCGCGGCGAACCAGATGCTGGCTGCAGTCGCCCTCATGACCGCATGTGTCTTCTCGACCAAGATCCTGCGCAATGGGAAGAAGTGCTGGCTCACGCTCATCCCGGCGTTCTTCCTGTGGATCACCGTTTTTGCCGCGATGATCTGGTACTTGATGACCATGGCCGGCTCGGCCAGCCCGCTCACCATGGGCTTCATGGCCATTCTGGTGGTGCTGGCGGTCATCCTCCTCATCGAGGCGATCGGCGCGCTGAAGAGTTCGAAGTAGCAACGTATTGATTCTCAAGGCACTGGTAGAGTTCCTAAGAGGATTCGGAAGCGGGCTAAGATCCCATTCCACTGAGTACGTGGAATTCGAACTCAGGGAAATGGAGAACATCTTAGCCTTGCTTCTGTTCAGCTCGTTCGTGGGGCTTCCGAGCCCCCCCGTCGGATCTGTCCCTGCGGCTCATGCCTCACATGGTGAGAGAGTTGCACGTCATGAGCCGCAGGGCGGGCGACCTCGATGACATAACGGGCGAGATCGCCGGCATGTTCATCGACTGAAAGCGGACTGAATGGCGCCCAGAATCGTGTACTCAGTCGGCAAGGGCGGCGTCGGCAAGACGACCTGCGCCGCCGGCCTTGCTCTCCAGGCTTCCCGGGAGCGGCTGACGCTGGTCGTCTCTCTCGACCCCGCCCACAACCTGGGCGACGTGCTCGGCCTCACGCTCTCGGGTGACCCCAGGGAGATCTCTTCGAACCTCTGGGCCGTCGAGGTGGACATGGACGCGGCCATCGAGCGCTACCTGGCCGACAGCACCCAGAGGCTGCAAAGCATGTATGGATATCTCAAGGCCATCAACCTTGAAGGGTATCTGGACGCTCTGAAGCTGTCCCCGGGCATCGAGGAGTACGCGACGCTGGAGACGATGGAGAGTCTCCTGAGCACGGCCGAAGGGCGCTACGACCTGGTCGTGTTCGACACCCCTCCCACGGGGCTCACGCTCCGCGTGCTGGCGTTGCCCAGGGTGTCGCTCTTGTGGGGCGAACGCCTCACCACGCTGCGCCGCGAGATACTGGACAGGCGCCAGGTGATGAGGAATATCCACGGAGAACGGAAGTACGTCGTCGACGGCGTCGAGCAGAAGCTGCCGTCGGACGAGAAGAGCGACGGGGTGATGGGAGAGTTGAAGGACTACGTCGATCGCATGCGGCGACTCTCCGCTCTCCAGGCCGACGCGTCCCAGTCCCGGGTGATGCCCGTGATGAACCCTGACAGGCTCTCGCTCTTCGAGACGCAACGTGCACTGGAGACACTTGGCAAGCTGGGCATGCCGATCGGCCCGGTGATTGTCAACAAGGTGGGACTGAAGCCGACGGATGAGGAGACGGTGAAGGACATCGTCCGGGTGCTCGGATTGCCGGCGAGGACCCTGCCGTACACGTCGGCCGAACCGGTCGGCATCGACGCGCTTCAGCTCTTGACCGGGAAGCTGGATTTCCGGGAGTGGATTCCCGGGCAGCGTCCCGCCTGAGCCGCGAAGCGGCGTCCGTGGTAGACTGGCGACACGGAGAGAGGTTTCTGAGACATGAATACGTGGATCATGCCACTCATCATCGTCGCTGCGCTGGGCACGACTGCCGCCTACTTCATCGGGCGGCGCCGCAACGTGGCCCTGATGAAGGCCTATGCCGCAGCGGCGGAGGCGGAGATCAAGCCTCAGGATCAGCAGTACACCTGGATAGGCGGCTACATCGGCTACAAGGGCGACTTCAAGGTCAAGGACGAGATCATCAAGGCGATCAAGATAACGCTCCATCTGAAGCCGCGGATGAGCATCATGTACCTGCCCGTGTCCCGGTTCACCATGCCTCACGACAAGTTCTACATGGTCATTGAAAGCAAGCGGAACCTTCCCGGGGAGGCGCATCTCATCCAGAAGGGGCAGTATCGATTCATCCCCTCAGGCATCGACCGCATCGAGCAATTCAATCGGAAAGAGGTCATGCTGGGAGGGGTTGAGTTCCAGGTGCTGTTCCTGGATTCCAGGGGCGAGAAAGCGCTGACGGACTGGGCCCAGTCCATCAGGGCGGACGACTACTCGATGATCAAGCATCTCTCCTTCACATCCAGCACCAACGTCGTCTACGCCAAGTTCGAGCCGGACGACCGGCTCATAGGCTCGGTGCTCCGAACCGGGCAGGCGTTCGCTCACTCGCTCGCGAAGTAGCACAGCGGTGGCGCCGGACACTGGCGCGCCTTTGCGCCGCACGGGCCAAGCTGCTAACCTTGCACGCTTGGAGGTGCTCCACTTATGTCAGAAGCAGTAACCATGGACAAGCTCGTCTCTCTCTGCAAGAGACGGGGATTCATCTTCCAGAGCAGCGAGATCTACGGCGGGCTTGCCAGTTGCTGGGACTACGGCCCGGTTGGCGTCGAGTTCAAGCGCAACGTGAAGAATGCCTGGTGGCGCAGCATGGTGGAGACTCGCGACGACGTCGTGGGCCTCGACTGCAGCATCATGATGCATCCGACGGTGTGGAAGGCAAGCGGGCACGTCGAGAGCTTCAGTGACCCGCTGGTCGAGTGCAAGGTGTGCCATATGCGGTGGCGTGCTGACCAGCTCGAGAAGCAGGCGTGCCCCTCGTGCGGCGGCGAGTTGACGGCCCCGCGGAACTTCAACCTGATGTTCAAGACCTTCATGGGAGCGGTCGAGGACGACGCAGCGGTCGTGTTCCTCAGGCCGGAGACAGCCCAGGGCATCTTCGTGAACTTTGAGAACGTCGTGACGACCTCCCGCAAGCGGCTGCCCCTGGGCATCGCACAGATCGGTAAGTCGTTCCGCAACGAAATCACGCCCGGCAACTTCACCTTCCGGACGCGCGAGTTCGAGCAGATGGAGATGGAGTTCTTTGTGAAGCCGGGCACCGACGAGGAATGGTTCCGCTACTGGGCCGACGAGCGCTACAAGTGGTACACCTCTCTCGGCATGCGCCCGGAGAATCTGAGGATGCGCGAGCACGCGAAGGACGAGCTTGCCCACTACGCGAAGGCCTGCGTCGACGTGGAGTACCTCTTCCCCATCGGCTGGTCCGAGCTGGAGGGCATCGCGAACCGCACCGATTTCGACCTCAGGCAGCATTCGAAGTTCAGCGGCAAGGACCTGAGCTACTTCGACACACAGACGAACGAGAGATTCCTGCCTTATGTCATCGAGCCGTCGGCAGGAGCGGACCGGTCGGCCCTGGCGTTCCTGGCGGATGCGTATACGGAGGAAGAGGTCGAGGGCGCCGTTCGCACTGTGCTGAAGCTGCACCCGGCGCTCGCGCCGGTGAAGGTGGCGGTGCTGCCACTGAGCAAGAACGAGCGCCTTAGCCCGATGGCGAGAGAGGTGAATGACAAGCTGAGGCACAGCTTCGCCACCGAGTACGATGACACGCAGAGCATAGGCCGCCGCTACCGCCGGCAGGATGAGATTGGCACGCCGTTCTGCGTCACGATAGACTTCGAGTCCCTGGAGGACAACCAGGTGACCATACGTGACAGGGATTCGCTCGCGCAGATACGCCTGCCGGTCGAGAATCTCGTCGATACGCTGAAGACCAAACTCGCCGGCGAGGCGTTCGGCACGGATAGCCTCTGGGCCGGCGCACGAGCGTAGCAGCGCTCGTCGACGCTGATAGAACGAGAAGAGGGGCAGGCGACACCGCCTGCCCCTCTTCGTTTCTCCCGAGGCCGAGAGCTACTTGCCCAGCTTCTCGAGAAGCTGAGGGATAACCTCGTACATGTCGCCCACGACCGCGTAGTCCGCGATGCGGAAGAGCGCGACCGACGGGTCGGAGTTGATGGCGACGATGGTGCCGGATTCACGCATGCCGGCGAGATGCTGCGGCGAGCCTGAAACGCCCACGCCGATGTAGAGCTTGGGCTTCACGATCGTGCCGCTGAAGCCGACCTGGTGGTCCTTGCTTATCCAGCCGTCGTCCACCAGAGGCCGCGTGGCTCCGACGACGCCGCCAAGGGCGTCGGCAAGCCGCTTCACCAGGGCGAAGTCCTCGGCCTTCTTCAGGCCGCGGCCGGCGCAAACGACGACGTCGGCTGCTGCGATGCTGGCCTCTTTCGGAGCGCCCTTGCCGAGGACTTTAATCTGGCTCGGGAACTTCGCAACCTCCCTCTTCACCACCTGGCCCTTGCGCGAGGCGTCCCTCACCGTCGCCTCCAGCGCACGGTAGCGCACGGAGACCATGGCCGGTGAGGACTTCGTCTTCACGTGGGCGAGGAAGTTGCCGGTGAACGCAGGCCGGACCTGCAGCAGCGAGCCGTCATCCTGCAGCTCGACGGCCGTGCAGTTCGAGGTGAGACCTGCCTCAAGGGCGGTGGCAACGCGCGGAGCCAGCGACTTGCCGCTGAAGGTGGCGCCGAAGAGAACCAGGCTGGGCCCGAACTCCTTCACGAGCGGCGCGAGGTTCTGCTTGTACGCCAGCGCATCGAAGGTGGCGAGCGACGGGTCGTCGAAGACGTACACCGTGTCGGCGCCGTGCGCGACGAGGTCCTGCGCCAGCCCTGACACACCGGAGCCAAGCAGAGCGCAGGCGACGGCGCCTCCGGTCTTGTCGGCTACCTCGCGTGCTTTGCCAAGCAACTCGAAGCAGATGGGGTGCAGCTTGCCACCCTCTTGTTCGGCGTAGACGAGAACGCTTCTCTTCTCCATCGCACTACCCTTTCAGCAGCCCGTCTTTGTCGAGTGCTGCGATCAGTCTGGCGGACGCGTCCTCACCCTTGAGGACCTCCCCCTTGCGCTTCTTCTCGGGAGGCACGGATATGCGCTCCACCCACGTTGGCGACCCGCTGCAACCGAGCTTCGCCGCGTCGGCCGCAAGGTCGGCTGCGCTCCACTTCTCGACCTCCGCCTTGCGTGCACGGAGCTTGTCCTTCAGAGTCGGCAGCCTGGGAGAATTCAGCTCCTTCGTGCCCGCGATGAGAAGGGGGAACCCGGCCTCGACCTTGAGTGAACCCGAAGCGGTCTCGACGACGGCGACGACCTTGTCGGCCGTCGCCTCACTGAGCTCCGAGACAAAAGAGAGATGCGGAATGCCGAGTCGCTCGGCGACCGAAGGGCCGACCTGACCGGTGTCGCCGTCCACCGTCTTCTCACCGCAGAGTATGAGGTCGAACGCGCCGAGCTTCCTGATTGCGGCAGCGAGCGCGTACGAGGTGGCGAGGGTGTCGGCGCCGGCAAGCGCCTCGTCGGTCAGCAGGATGCCGCGGTCGGCGTCACGTGCGATGGATTCACGCAGAACAGCCTCCGCCGACGCGGGGCCCATGCTGATGACCGTTACCGTAGCACCCAGCTTCTCCTTCATCTGCTGCGCTGCCTCCAGCGCATTGAGGTCGAACGGGTTGATCTCGGCGTCGGCAGACTTCCGGTCCACCCATCCCTTCTCCTTGATGAACTGGACCTTCTCGATGTCAGGAACTTGTTTTGCCAGAACGATGATATGCAACTGAGCTCACCTCCTTCTCTGGCGTTGCCACCTCTGCCCTTGAGCGGGGCGCCGCTGAACCGGCGCCCCGCGGACTCTCCTCGACAGGCGCTCCGCCGGATATCCGGCGGGCGGTCGCGGGCAGGAGGCAAGCCGCCTAGATCTTGCCCACCTCTTCCCGGGAGATGATGATGCGCATGATTTCGGACGTGCCGCCACCCATCTCGAGCACCTTGGCGTCCCGGAAGAACCGCTCCACCGGGTAGTCGGTCGTGTAGCCGGGACCGCAGAGGATGTTCATGGCCATGTTGCACACCCAGGTGCACTCTTCGGTGGCAAACAGCTTGGCGATCGCCGCCTCCTTGCCCGCCGGCAGGTTCTGATCCTTCAGCCATGCGGCATGGTACAGGAGGTTGCGCGCGATCTCCACGCGGGAGGCCATGTTCGCGATGTGGAACTGGATGGCCTGGTTCTTGATGATGGGCTTGCCGAACTGCACTCGCTCCTTGGCGTAGGCGATGGCCTGCTCAAGCGCTACCTGCATGAGGCCCAGGCCCTGGGTCCCGATGCCGATCCGGGCAATCTCGAGTGCGGACAGCGCCAGAGGCATGCCGGCGCCGACCTTGCCCAGGACAGCGGCATCCTTCACGCGGCAGTTCTCGAGGAAGTACTCGGTCGTCGGGGATGCGGTCGCGCCCATCTTGTCCTCGACCTTGCTCATCTTGAGACCGGGGTTGCCGGTGTCAACGATGAACGCGGTGAACTCCAGCTTCTGCGCGTCGGGGGCGCTCGTCTTGGCGACGAGCACGTGAGCATCGGCGATCATGGCGTTGGTGATGTAGTGCTTGCTGCCGTTGATGACCCACGAATCGCCGTCCTTGACGGCGGTGGTCTTCATCGACGCGACGTCGGAGCCGGCTTCCGGCTCAGTCGTCGCGAACGAGACGATGGAGCCGGCGCAAGCGGGGATGAGGTACTTCTTCTTCTGGTCATCGGTGCCGCCCAGTCTGATGGCATCCATGGCCAGGCGCTGCGTGTTGAACGAGAAGGCGGTGGACAGGCAGCCCTTGGCGATCTCCTCCAGGGCGACGCAGTGACCGACGAAGTCCAGGCCTTCGCCTCCGTACTCCGTCGGTATGTGGATGCCGATGAGATTGAGCTCCGCGAGCCGCTTCAGGTTCTTCTCGATGATCTTGTAGTCGTGCTTCCTGTCGGCCTCGACGGCGGTCTTCTTGAACTCCTCGGCCGCCCCCTTCGCGATCTCCCGGATCTCATCGTGAACCTCGGTGAAATAGGGGAACTTACCCATGTCTGAACATCCTCCTTTTCAGAATGTCTCGATTCCTCGTCAATCCCTCAAGGGTGCCTGCCGCATCTCCTGCGAGCACTTCAACGCGCACGTCGCCCGCTCGTCTCCCGGGCGGGCGCGATGCGACGAACGCCGGACATATCCGGGGAGCCTACTTCTTGACCACCGGCTCCTCGATGGCCTCCGTGAGACCGATGAGGCGGCGAGCATACTCGATGGACCTGTCAAGGCCGGCATTGCCTCTGATCACTATCTTGGCGCCGTCAGGAGAGCCACCACCGTGCATGCATCCCGGCACACCTGCGCCGAGCGTGAGCCACTCGATGAGCCGCGCTATCTTGACGCGCGATTCGGCACTTGAGGCAGCCTTCAGGTACTTCTGTACAAGGCGACCATAGGCGGGGTTGTTGAAGTCAACGTACGAGGGCATGCACCCTGTCTCTCCGATGCCGCCCGCGATTTCCTGGGTGAGTCGCTTCGTCTCGTAGGGCAGAGTCGCCACGTGGACCTTGTTGATGTTCGCGAGCAACGGGTCCGTGAGCCACTCGCCCGAGGGGTGCTTCTTGCCGAGAGCCGACGCGGCGACGCCCATCCCGAATGTGGTCTCATTGTTGACGTACATCTGCGTGAGCTTCTCGTTGAATGCCTTGGTGGAGAGACCGTTCGCACGCGCGATGAGCGCCGCGGCGCCGGCCATGACGTCACCCTGGCCGGCCACGCAACCGCCGATGGCGGCGCGGTAGGGGGCGATGAAGTTCATGACCGCAGCACCAGCGAACTTGAACTCACCCGCCAGGAACACCCGCTCCTTCGGAACAAACACGTCCTCGAAGAACAGGTATGCCTGCGTGATGCCGCCGATCTCGACCGGCGCATCGAAGCCTTCCTCAAGTTCTCGCGTGTCGCTGGGCCG
>Ga0209610_1001509_pt1 | contig 11950 bp, 8 predicted proteins | sample LakKivw275mmetaG_FD_184137 | JGI IMG/M metagenome (GOLD analysis project Ga0209610, IMG submission 184137) | Anoxic lake water microbial communities from Lake Kivu, Rwanda to study Microbial Dark Matter (Phase II) - Lake Kivu water 275m metaG... | ecosystem: Environmental > Aquatic > Freshwater >...
GACTCTATCCTCTGGTTGACCTTGATCTCGACGCCCACCTTCTTGATCTCGTCTATCTCGGCGTCCAATATCTCACGCGGCAGCCTGTAGGCGGGAATTCCCACGCGCATCATGCCGCCCGTCTGGGGTAGCGCCTCGAACACGGTTACGCCGTGGCCCAGCTTGGCCAGGTAGAAGGCGGCGGTCAATCCGGCGGGACCTGAGCCTACGACGGCCACCTTCTTGCCGGTAGGCGGTAATACTTTATTATTTTTCTTCCAGAGCTCGTTATCGTGGTCTGCCGCGTACCTCTTGAGGAACTTGATGCATATGGGCTCGTTGAGCTTTCCGCGGCGGCAGGCCTGTTCGCAGGGATGAATGCACACGCGTCCCAGCGCGCCCGGGAAGGGGACCTTCTCCCTTACCACAGCCAGGGCCTCCGGATATTTGCCGCGTGCGATGTAATTTATATACCTGGGTATATCTATATGCGCCGGGCAGGCGTAGCTGCAGGGGACGACATATCCTTCCCATTCAGCGATGGCGCGGTACCTGGCCAGCTTGTCCACCAGCGCGCCCACCGGGCAGACCTCGACGCAGGTGAAGCAGTATTTGCAGCCGGACTCCTCGTAGGTCGCTTTAACCGGTCCTGCCACCTTGAAGCCGTTTATCTCCTTGAAATCGAGGGCCTTGATGCCCCGCAGGTCGCGGCAGGCCCTGACGCAGCGTCCGCAGGCGATGCACAGGTTGTAATCAAGATCGAAATATGGATTGTCCCTCTGCACCGGCAGGTTGCGGTAGGTGTAGGGTATATTGTCGTTGCCCATATCCAGGAAGTCCACTACCTGCTGCAGCTCGCAGTGGCTGTTCTCGGGGCAGGTAACGCACCTTTCGGTTACCTCGACGTTGCGCAGGCAGATGTCGAACGGTTTGCAGCGCTCCCTTCTCCAACAGGTGAGGCAGGCGTTGGGGTGCTGTTTGAGTATCTTCTCCAGCGCCTGCTTCTGCTTCTTCCTGATGGAATCGGTGTCCGTGTGAATGATCATGTTGTCCGTAACTTTGGTGTTGCAGGCCTGTACCGGCTCGCCCGTCCCTTCTATCTCAACCGCGCAGAGTCCGCACTCCCCCGATGGCTTGAGGTCCGGGTGCGAGCACAGCTGTGGTATGTAGATGCCGGCCTGCGTGGCCGCCTCCAGCACGGTGCTTTCGCTGTCAGCGGTTATGGATTTGCCATCAATAAATAGACTTATTTTGGCCATGATGTGCTAACCTCCGAAAATGTAAGGTTAAGGTTCAAGGGACAGGTGTACCGGGTGGATTTAGATATAAAAAAAATGACAGCAGTCAAACCAGTTAAATAATCTATCAGAAACCGGCTTCAAAATCAAACTTAACGGCACACAGGCCGGCGGCTGCCTCAGGCCTGTATGCGGTCCAGTTTGTAGCCGCTCAGCGCCGGCAGCACCAGTCCCGGAGTATAGAAAAGCCAGGTGATATAGATGGCGCAGGTCTGGAACTGTCCCGGCTGGGTGGCGAAATGGACGCCCACCAGCAGGTCGCTGACGAAGAAGCAGGAGAGTCCGACGGCCACCAGCCAGGCGTTAGATTTGGGCATGAAGCCGATCCTCACGGCGGCCCAGGCTGCCCAGAGGGACACGCCCAGGAAGAGGCTGTAGACCAGCAGCAGGTAGAACATCAGGCTTGGCCCCAGCGCCGGGAGGAAGAACCATCCCATCGCGCCCCCGGCTATCGCCAGTATGAACAGGGCTGATAGTATATCCCATGTTCGATTCGAGGTTGATTTCTGCGCCAGGTATCCTCTCAAGCCCCAGCTATTGCGTATGATGAAGAACACATGCGCTATGGCGAAGACCGCCATACCGATCATGTTGATGTCGAAGACCAGGAAAATGTCTCCCACGGCGATGGCGGCGTATGCCAGCACCAGGCGTTTGGTATCCCCGCGATTGAAGCCGTCCCTGCAGATGATGAAGACCAGTATGGCCGATATAAAGGAGACGGCGACCTTGGTGGCGCGCACGTAGGGTATCTCGGGCCTTGCGAAGTCGGCCGTGCCGGTAAAGAACTGGTACCAGTCCAGCGTGGTATAACCGCCGAACAGGAAGAGGATGACGAAAAGCAGTGCTATTACAATGGCGCGCTTGGTCGCAGTCATATCAGCCTCCAGCGTGAATAATTACGGCTTGGCCAATTATATCAGATAGGTGTTACTTATTGGATTGTTGTGTTTGTTTTACTAGGTACCTTGGCAAATTTATGTAACCTCTGTAATTTGGCTTCTTACTTTCTGTACTATGGCATTGATTTGGTCGATGTCTCCCGGCGCATAATAATCGATAAAGTATGGCTTACCATCCGAGTATCGGATGACGTTCTGTATATCATTTAGTTCAACAGGTACTGGATAGCGGCTTTTCCATGCTGACTGTCTAGAAAGTCTAGTTAGAACATCTTCTTCTCCAACGTTCACTGGTATATTTGCGCTTTTGGATAATTTCACGAGATTATGTTCTTTGACCAGTCTTGGCAGTCTCCCTGTCTCGAGGAACTGGCTGCTAATCTCATCTCTTCGTCTTATAATTATTATAGCCTTGAATAGATTCTCAAGCGCATACGAAATAAGAATGAAATAGGGACCATGTAGATTAGCTGGAGGTACATGAGGTTGTTCACCTCCTTTGTCGTACCTCCCTTCTTTCGCGTCTGTTACGACGACACTCCAATATTTCCGTAGTTGTAGTTCTAATATCTTTGCTGCTTCTAGCATCTCATCAGCTTTTTCCACCCACGACCTCGGGTTGAGCAAACCATAAAGATACTGAACAACTAACTGCGGATATTCTCGGAGAAGATTCTTTTTAGTCATCTCCATGAACCTAGTAAAAGACTTTGACTTTTACTGCTAACCCTAGGGAAAAACGCATTGTCTCAGTACAAGCTCTGAACTAAGTAAATGCCACTATTGTACCCTAAACACAGGACAATGTGACGTACTGTTACCTGTAAACTATGACAATTACTAGGCCGTTAATAATGTCGCCACGAGCTTTGATAAACGTATCTCCAAAACGGCCTTCTCACCACCGGTCATACCGTGGACAAGCTGCTGCACACACTCTAGAACATCTTCTATTTCGTCGCGTCTCGATGGCAGCATTACAGGGATCTCCTTCAGATACTCTTCACTAATCTGGTAGGAGCCTTTCGGTGTCGGACGACGTGAAACCAAAACCTGCCGAGCATATGGAGAATTTAGGAAAGCCAGGTAATAATATAAAACCTCCAACTCACTAACCTCACGACCCAGTATTTGAGAGAGGCCCTTAAGTAGCTGCTCTCTTTTCTTCAATGTCTTTTTAGTAGGTAGAAGGTATTGACATGCATCATCAGCGAGAAAGCCTGTGGTATCAAGAGTAAATCGAGGCTCTCTAGCTAGTCTGGGTGAGATGATTCGGTTAACACCCAGGAGTAGCATCGGATCGCGGGGTCGATGGTATTCATACCAGCGCTTACCAAGCTGGGAAAACCGGCGGTTTTCGAATACCCGCCCTTCTAATCTTGTGTAATATTGAACCAAGTAGCGCCCGACTTGTGGATACTTTACCAACCCAAGTGCAATACGATGTTCAAGAATTTCTTTGGCAGTATTATTGTCGAGAACTCTTCCGCGACGGAGTTCCTGTTCGTCATCGTCTATAATATTCTCGAAATCCAAACTGTCTTTTAGAAGACTGTGTTTTATAGCAAAGGCTGGAACAGCTTGCTCATTGTGAACAACATAAGGGTATAGAAGTACTCGACTTTCCCATTTGATATGCCAGCGTTCAGTTTCTCTCGTCTTGATAGCGCGATGTACCAGTTCTGGTTCCAGCTTGAGGCTAATTGCTTTCTTTTCCAACATTAGGAAAACATCTAAGCACCCACCGGGAGTGACACCCTGACGAGGTTCTAAAATGTCAATTGCCGAAAACCATCCGGGTTTTAATTCCAAGGCAGTTGAGCGTGATGCTAGGTTCCAACGCTTCGATGCCGTATCTTGGAGCAACTGACGAGGGAGACGATTAGCTGTAGCAAAATCCACGGTTACATTGCGCCGCCGCCCAGTCAAGGATTCAAGGCAGGAACGAACAGTATCCAGCGCGTGTCGTCGACGGTCCTTTGAGGGGACATCTTTAAAGTTCTTATGTTTAGCCAATACAGCAAAAAAATTGCCTTTGTCGGGTGGTAATTTGTCGTAAATGGTCACTGCTGGGGTATTCATAGCTTTGAAGAAAAGCTGGCCAAATGGATTGAGGTCGACAATCATCTGGATTCTGGCCTTTGTCGCCAGCAATTGTCTGAGTCCTTTGGCCCACTCCTTGTCGAGATATGTATCTTGAGTGACCATCGCGAATCGCCCGCCGTCCACTAGTAATTGCAGAGCACGCTCCATAAACAGACCATATATGTCATACTTCCCGGTTGCCGTGTTTGGAAATTGCCGCTTGAAATACTGCTTCTTTCGCTCCTCAAACACTGGAGCTAGGGGCCCCTTTAATATGCCTCCCCAAGGTGGATTCCCACAAACTAGATCAAACTGAGTATTCATAAGAACACGGTATCGCTCGAAAGATGTAGCGGTAAGTTGAATACGAGAGTTCAATTGTTCGAACATGTCAGGAGCGAGTACCTCTTCATCAGGTTTCTCTAGCGAATCGGCTGCGAATATTCGGAAATTTAATGCGAACGTTGGGTTATACTCCCGTACTCTAGCATAGATTGGAAGAAGAAGAAATGTCATATTAAGAGTGGTTAGAAAAGCAGCAAAGGGATGTATGTCGATAGCATGAATATTATCGAGAACTTTATCTAAGATAGATCGTTGCCTTTCCCAAATTGGGATACGCTTACCGGCTTTTTCATGATGACAGGGTAATGGTTTCTCCAGATGCTTGAGCAGGCGTGCTGTTGCAGCTGCGATAAATGCCCCACTGCCACACGCTGGGTCAATCATCTTTTGCTTGCAAAGGTTTTCTGCCTCTGGCACATAGCCAGCTAAATCCAATATGAATTCCACCAGCTCTTGGGGGGTATAAAAACCACCGAGACGTTGTCTTTCCTCTTCTGGAAGATAATGCTGATAGATATTACGCCATACATCTGCGTCAACCTGAGCAAAATGATACCCATCTATAATTCTAAGAGTCCGGGTAATCAACTGATCCAGTTCCCGTTCTTTCGTCTCAATAAATGCCTTTTTACTTAACTCCATGCTTACCTTTTTCTCTCCGGGAATGCACCACCAGTCTAAGTCACTTAACAGGTAAACCACGGGAAGTACACTTATCATGCGCCTCTGAACTGACTCCAAAAGGTATAGCGCTGGCGTCGGTTCGACAGCAGTGGACTCTCTACCCTGTATTAAGGTTGCTTCTAAGGCTTCGCCACCAAGAAGTGGGGTAAATAAGCCCATGTCTTCACCCATTCGATATACAAGCACTCTTGCCAATAATACATGGGCAGACTGCGCAGATAACTGGTCTATTTGCTCGTGATAGAGAGGAACTATTCCCTGGCGAATGTTCTCCGCATAAGATCGCTCCTCGTTTGACAGGACAAGTAGTCTATCAGCCGTAGCATTAGCGAGATTGGGTGCAAACCCTTGCTCTCGCAGAGCACTTGCCAAAGTTTCCCGATGTACATTCGTACTCTGAACTAGGGGTATAATAAGGTTCAGCACCTGTTGAAGTGGTACTTGAAGGCTTCGTCGGCACCAATCATCGAATATTGACCTTGTCAGATCTCGAACCTCTATACCGGCTCTACCTCGTTCATAATGGTTAAAAAGTGAGATAAAGAAATCGGTTAAGTCAACAACTATTGAATCAAAGTCTCTCGCCAGTGCCTCAAGAATGTGAGGTTGAGCTTGCGTAACGAGACTGCGATTTCGCTTTCCCCATTGAAAATAGCGGTCACCACGAAGCGGCGTGAAGAATGACTCGACCTGCTCAGCTGTAGCTTGAGATATATCTAGACTGGTCTCAGACAGAGTCTTTTGATGTCCTTCAATTGAAACTAGGTCCAGACGGTCCCACGTTGGACCGTTAGTAAAAAAAGCCGCACTTAAGGTAGGGCAAGAGGAAAGACGTTCTCTGAACTTACGTTGCTCCTCTTTTGTAGAACTATGGTAAGGTGCCTTCGTCTCAATGGTAACCACAGGCTTGACGTATTCATCGAGCAAAAGGATGTCAAATATCTCCCCGATTCTGACACTTTCATCCGGCCACCCTAACACTGCAACCAAGAGTTGAGACTTTAGCCATTCGCGGAAAGGTCGTTCGTCGCCTTCGCCAGGTAATGGCAGGCGCTTGCCGACTTGAACTGTTCGATCTATTACTCTAGTTATCGCGCCTATTATGAGATTACCCAAAGAGTCACTTTGAGTGGAGTTCTTCCTGTTTTTTGACTTGGAAGTCATCTATCCCGTTCTTCTCCTCTTACTCTAAGTCTATGTGTAGTGCAGAAGCTAACGCGCATGACCTTCTCATATTTTAAAGTAATAATAGCATCTGTGCATGGAATTATTATCTAATGCTCGCCAATTTGCTGACGAGTTTGGAGAAATCACCGGTAATATCGTACTTGCGATCATTATCTGGTCCATGATGCCATGCCAAAGTATAGACAGGAAACCCTAGTTCTTCCTCTGTGGCCTTGTATTTGTAGGAGTGGCGCTCACTCATAGTCAGATAGGCACAAAAAATACTTGGATTTACCGATTTAACGTTACGAAAAACTTTGGCAATTCGCGGGCAATCGTCTTTACTGAAAAGTCCCGAAGTTTTGATTTCCAGTACCGCTAGAACATCTCTGTGACTATATAAAATCTTAAACTCTGGACTGGCACCGTTTCGGGGAATTACCAGGTCAACTTCAGACGTAACCCCCTTTATATATACATTGGGGCGCGATGTTTCAATCCCGTTTTTTTCAAAAGCATATCTAAGAATCTCTATGACTAGTGCACCAGTGAACTTCTTGCTTTGCACACCTAGTGATCGTTTTCCTTGCTTCAACAAGCTGAATAACTCCTGTTCTAGCATAGCCGGACTCATAACAATTTCCCCTTTCCCTTAAAGAATTGTCTTATCAATTCACAAAAATTGTTTATATATTCGAAATATCGTCTTCTCAACCAAGTCGATTTATGTTCATAATTGAACTCATGCGACCAAGACAACCACTCGTCCTTGAAATCGGGCCAATTCTGCGGCAGGATCAAACCGCGCGTCTCTATGAGCACAAAAAGCTCCATCGACAATTTACGCATAAGTAGAAACGAAAATGCGGCCTCCTTCACACTGAATGTTCTTTGATCCAGCCAGCGTGTCGGTGCATAGGCACCGAAATGCTTTGATGACACATTGATGACTTCGTTGAATTCCCATAATTGGCCAGCCAATTCAGCCGAAATGATGCCAGCATTTTTCAGTGGCTTTACCAAGCGACCAAAAGGTCTCTGTTCAGTGCGATGTGTCGGCGGTGAAGGTGTTAGGTATAACAAGCAACCCTCCAAATGGCCACTTATTGCCGATAGAAACGCTCTAGTATTATCTTTAAAGTTGTAATGTTTACCACGTAAATGAACATAATATAAAGGTCGATAGATGTTACCTGGCCAGAGATTGCGCAATCTGCCATCGACCTCTTCCCAATAAATCGGCATCATATCCTGAATGAGTGAACCTGAATCCAACTTATTATCATTAAATACATGCGCAAGATGTTCAGCAAGCATAAGATCTTTCTTGTTAAGCAGGCTAAATGCAAGCTTTTCAATCTTGGCCATGTATTTTACCTTCGTACCTCATGCCACATCGTCTATAACTGTGATCCTGTTCATTTTTTCGACCGATCCAGAATGGATTCCGTTAACTTGACGCGGATAATCTTATCTAATTTACGCCCAATGTACAATCACGCGATTTGTTACGCAAACAGAAGCCTAAATTGTGCGGGGATAATATGGCTGAGGTTTTAAAGGATTGGCAGGCAGCTCCGGTTAATCTACAATGTAATAAATCTTTTTGAGGCAGGTATCATGAAAAAATCAGTATTAAATACCATCCTGATCACTCTTCTTGTATTGCTTGTGTGTGTTCCCTTCCTGTCATGTGCTCCGGAGGCCAAAATTTACGAGCTCACGCGCATAATAATCTCCCAGCCGCTGGACCATGCCAGCCCCGACGGGGCGCGCTTCGATGAGGAGGTATTTATACTGGTCCCGCACAATGCCCCCTACAGCTCGCCCGTTTTCTTCATACTGGGAAACGAGCACGACATTACCAGCCAGGAGATGGTGAAAACGTGGAATGCCTACGGGGTACCGTCCGATGTCATCTTCATACAGGCGGAACACCGCGGCTACGGGCAGAGCGTCAGCTCCGACGATAACCAGACCGTCCCCGCATACGTGACCGTGAGCCAGGCGCTGGCTGACTACCACCAGGTTATCGCCGAGCTCAAAAAGACTTACACAGGACCATGGATGGCGGCAGGCTACAGCTACGGCGGCGGGCTGTCGGTCGATTTCGCGTCGAGATACCCCGACGATATTAAAGTCACGCTTTCATCCAGCGGCGTTATCGACTGGCCCTTCACCATGGATGCCTATGACAAACAGGTGCGCATCACAATGGGGCCCGATACCTATGCCCGCCTGACCCAACACATCAAGAACCTCCAGCCCGTCGAGACGTTCGACTCCAACTGGATAGAGAGGGAGCTGCTGATCGCCGGCATACACGGCCTGACGCAGTACGAGGCATACAGGTCTTACCTGCCGGTCTTCCAGGCTGCCTCAAATCTTCCCACACCGGCGTTCATGGGCATACTGCACATGATCGATGATACCATCGCGAAAAAGACCGGGATGCAGTATGCGGAGTCCAACGGCAAGAAAACTCTGACGCGCGAAGAGGCCACATCGGGCAAATGGGGATGGAGGGTGTGGCGCTACCAACAGTGCGCTGAGACGGGCATTTTCGAGGTATCGGCCGGCAGCGACGGCGTTTTCAACCGCAGCAGGGACGACTTCTTCGCTGAAAGCAGGGCGCTGTTTGGTACGGACCCGGCGTCCGCGGTCAACCCGGCCTGGTCGCCGCGCTCGAAGCTGGCCGGACTCAAGGTCCCGCTGGTCTACGTCTGCGGAGGCATGGACCCCTGGCAGGGGCTGGGGTTGGAAAAGGACTATAAAATCGCGCAGGGCTATTATTTCTATTACCCGGAAGGCCGGCACTGCCCCGATTTGTCGAGTCCGGATATAGGAAAACAGGTCCTGGCCAAGATGCTCGAGTATGCCAGATAAAGACAGGCGCATCTTCGGGTTAAACCCCAATATCTTCTGGCTGGGCGCCGTCAGCTTCCTCACGGACGTGAGCAGCGAGCTCATCTTCACGCTGCTGCCGCTTTTCCTGTCCAATATACTGCAGACCGGCACGGTCATTATCGGCCTGGTCGAGGGAGTGGCGGAGAGCACCGCATCTTTACTGAAAATAGCCAGCGGGTGGCTCAGCGATAAGATCGGCAATCGCAAGGAACTTTCTTTTATCGGCTACGCGCTGTCCACCCTGGCCAAACCTTTTATGCTGATTGCCAGCACGTGGGGACCGGTCATGGGCATCAGGTTTGCCGACCGGTTCGGAAAGGGCATACGCAGCGCTCCCAGGGACGCCCTGGTGGGCGATTCCTGCGACGAATCCGAGAGGGGAAAGGCCTTCGGCTTCCACCGCGCCATGGATACCTCGGGCGCCGCCCTGGGACTGATAATCGCGGCGCTGGTGATATTCCTGGTGCAGGGGGACGTGCTGGCCCTGCAGGCGGATGCCTACCGCTGGCTGGTCATACTGGGCGTTATACCGGCCTTTATCGCCCTGTTCTTCTTCATCTTCATCCACGAGCCGCCCAAACAGACCTGCGCCGTATCTGAGTCCGGGCCGGCGGGAGTGGGTAGCGCTGATCCGCCTGCTGCGTCAGCCTTCACCGGCAAGTTCAAACTTTTCCTGGTCATCCTCTTCATTTTTACACTGGGCAACTCCAGCGACGTCTTCCTGATACTGAGGGCGCAGAACCTGGGGAACAACGTTTTCTACATCGTCCTCATGCTGATCCTGTTCAACGCCGTATACGCGCTTGTCTCCGTGCCGGCGGGCATGCTGTCGGATAAACTGGGCAGGAAGAAGATCATCGCGCTGGGCTGGACTATCTATGCGCTGGTCTATCTGGGCTTCGCCTTCTTTAACGCGGAATGGACGTCCTGGGTGCTGTGGGCGATGTACGGTGTATATTACGGACTGGCCGAGGGCGTGGCCAGGGCGCTGGTGGTAGACCTGGTGCCCGAGGACAAACGGGGCACGGCTTTCGGCGCCTACCACGGCGTGGTGGGTATAACGTTGCTGCCTGCCAGTCTCCTGGCGGGATGGCTCTGGCAGGCGGTCAGCCCGGCGGCACCCTTCTATTTCGGCGCGGCTATGGCAGCTATTGCGGTGGTAGGACTGTTGCTTTTTATAAAGGAAAATCCGTAGGGGCGTTGCTTTAGCTGCGCCCGCTTTTCCGGGCGGATTTGAAAATCCGCCCCTACGTTATTCGAGAATGATGTTGTCGATCAGCCTGGGCTTGCCCAGCCTGACCGCCAGCGACACCAGCGTCCTTCCCCGTATAACGTCCACCTCATCCAGCGTGCCGGTATCGGCGATGCTGATATAGTCGATCCTGGCCGCGGGCACGGCGGAGATAAGGTCGTTCATGGCCTTCTTGATCGCGGCGGCGTCGCGCTCTCCTTTGTAATACATTTCCCTGGCCAGGCAGAGCGACTTATACAGCATCACTGCCGAGGGGCGCTCCTCCGCGGTCAGGTAGGTGTTGCGGCTGCTCATGGCCAGGCCGTCGCTCTCCCTCACGGTGGGACATACCACGATCTCAAGGTTCATATTGAGGTCTGCCACCATTCTCTGTATAACAATGGCCTGCTGGGCATCCTTCTGCCCAAAATAGGCCTTGTCCGGCTCGATGATATTGAACAGCTTGTTGCAGACGGTGGTCACGCCCTGGAAGTGGGTGGGCCTAGATCTTCCCTCCAGTTTGGAGGTTATGCCCCTGACCTCCACCCATGTGTCGCAGCCGTCAGGGTACATCTCTTTATCGGATGGAGCGAAAACTATATCGGTCTTTGCTTTTTCCAGCAGCGCACAGTCACGGTCGAGGTCGCGCGGGTACGACTTGAAGTCTTCGGCGGGACCGAACTGCGTGGGATTTACGAAGATGGTGGCCACGGCGACCGGATTTTCAGATTTAGCCCGCCTGGCCAGCTCCAGGTGCCCATCGTGCAGGTAGCCCATGGTGGGCACCAACCCCACGCTGCCCACGCACTCCCGGCGCAGCTTTTTCATATCGGCTATGCTGCGAACGACCTTCACGGCGTTTAAAGGTCCTTCAGCAGGCTCTCGTCCATGGAAGCCGCGTGTTCGTCCGAGGGAAAGGCTCCGGATTTCACCTCGGCGCAGTACTGTGAGACGGCGTCCTTCATGGTCGATGCCAGCCTGGCGTATTGTTTGGTGTGTTTCGGTACGAAATCGGTGAAAAGGCCCAGCATATCGTTGATCACCAGCACCTGTCCGTCGCAGCAGGGGCCGGCGCCGATGCCGATGGTTGGTATCCTCAGTTTACTTGTGATGAGTTTGGCCAGTTGTATCGGCACCAGCTCCAGCACGATGGCGAAGGCCCCGGCCTGCTCCAGCGCCAGCGCGTCACCGAGCAGGCGTCTGGCGGTATCGGTCGTCTTGCCCTGCACGCGGTGGCCGCCCAGCTGGTGAATCGACTGGGGCGTGAGACCGATGTGCCCCATCACGGGTATGCCGCTGCCGACGATGCGCCTGGTGGTCTCGGCCATAACCGCGCCGCCCTCCAATTTAAC
>Ga0209610_1001510_pt1 | contig 11944 bp, 8 predicted proteins | sample LakKivw275mmetaG_FD_184137 | JGI IMG/M metagenome (GOLD analysis project Ga0209610, IMG submission 184137) | Anoxic lake water microbial communities from Lake Kivu, Rwanda to study Microbial Dark Matter (Phase II) - Lake Kivu water 275m metaG... | ecosystem: Environmental > Aquatic > Freshwater >...
GAATTGAATGTACCGTTCTTCGTGGGCGAGGCTGTCAAAGTGGTCGACGGACCGTTCAACAGTTTTTCAGGGGTCATCGAGGAGGTTAATAACGAAAAGAAGAAATTAAAAGTAATTGTCAAGATATTCGGACGAAAAACACCGTTGGAACTCAGTTTTATGCAGGTTGAAAAGGAATAGGATCTCCGGCCGGAAAGTTGCTTCCAAACCTCCGGTCGACCCAAAGCTTCCTCCTGTTTCGGTTCTTCGCCTGACATTGTTACTAAGGCAACCTGTATGAGTGTTCATTATAAACTTTGATTTTAATCGTATGGCAAAAGAGGTAACGGGAATCATCAAATTGCAGATCCGGGGCGGGGGTGCGAACCCTTCGCCTCCCGTTGGGCCGGCGTTGGGCTCCAAGGGAGTCAACATCATGGACTTCTGTAAGCAGTTCAATGCCCGCACACAGGACAAATCCGGAAAAATTATTCCCGTGGTGATAACGGTTTACGGCGACAAATCATTCGACTTTGTCACTAAAACCCCGCCTGCCGCTGTTCAACTGATTGAAGCGTCAAAAATAAAAAAGGGCTCTTCAGAACCAAACCGGTCAAAAGTCGGCCAGGTTACCTGGGAACAGATCCGTCACATTGCCGAGGACAAGATGGACGACCTGAATGCGTTCACCGTCGAATCGGCCATGAGGATGGTTGCAGGTACAGCACGGAGCATGGGAATAACAATCAAAGGTGATGCACCCTTTTAATTAAGGAGAATCATGGCTAAATTGACCAAGAACAGAAAACTCGTCATCGACAAGATCGAGGCGAATAAGTTGTATACCCTGAACGAAGCATCCGCCCTGGTAAAACAGGTCACAACCACCAAGTTCAACGCTTCGGTGGATCTGGATGTGCGCCTCGGGGTTGATCCCAGGAAAGCCAATCAAATGGTTCGCGGCGTGGTCACACTGCCTCACGGTACGGGTAAAGAGATCCGGGTGCTTGCGTTGGTAACACCGGATAAAGAAACCGAAGCCAGGGATGCAGGTGCCGACTTTGTCGGACTCGACGAATTCGTCGAGAAGATCAAGGGCGGCTGGACCGACGTCGACGTGATCATTACGATGCCTTCCTGTATGGCTAAAATCGGACCGTTGGGCCGTATACTGGGTCCGCGCGGTTTGATGCCGAACCCAAAAACCGGAACGGTTACCATGGAAGTCGGGAAAGCTATTACCGATGTGAAAAAAGGTAAGATCGACTTCAAGGTGGATAAATTCGGTATCGTCCATGCGGCCATCGGAAAGGTTTCCTTTGATGCTGACAAGATCGCGGACAATGCCCGCGAGCTGCTTACGTCCATCGTCAAGCTGAAACCATCGGCTGCCAAAGGCACTTACGTTAGAAGCGTCTATATGTCAAGTACCATGAGCGCAGGTATTCCGATCGACCCAAGGTCAATTGAAGCGTAAAACCCTAAAATGAGATTGTACAAATCATGAAACGGGAAGATAAAAACGCCATCATCGATCAGCTCACCGAAGAGATAAATCAGGCGAAACATTTTTACATTACTGATATCGGTGGACTCGATGCTGGTGATACGGTTGCTTTAAGGAGGATCTGTTTTAAAGAGGATGTGAAGTTGCTGGTAGTGAAAAACACCCTTCTGAAAAAAGCATTGGAACGCGCCCGAGGCGACTATGAGGAACTCTACCCGGTCCTGAATGGACCCACGTCCGTGATGATCACGGATACGGGTAACAAGCCGGCCAGAATGATTCAAAGCTTCCGCAAGAATCATGACAAGCCCGAACTCAAAGGCGCCTATGTTGAAGAATGTATCTATGTGGGTGCAAACCTCATCGATACATTAATCTCCGTGAAAAGTCGTGAAGAACTTCTTGCTGACGTCATTGCTTTGCTGCAATCACCGATGCGGAACGTGATGACACAACTCAATTCCGGTAAACAGATTTTGGCAGGAGTCGTCAAGACCCTGTCTGACAGATAAGTATTTTATTGTTGAATCCATTTGTAAAATCATAAGAAAATGGCTGATTTAAAAAAGCTCGCTGAAGAACTGGTTAACCTTACCGTTAAGGAAGTCAACGAACTGGGTGATATCCTTAAGAATGACTATGGAATTGAACCGGCTGCCGCTGCAGTTGCAGTTGCCGGCCCGGCTGCCAGCGGGGCTGAAGGCCCTGCAGCCGCTGTACAGACCGAATTTGATGTAATTCTGAAAGCCCCGGGCGGCGCCAAACTCCAGATTGTGAAACTGGTTAAGGAACTCACCGGTCTCGGACTGAAAGAAGCAAAAGAATTGGTAGATGCTGCTCCTAAAGCCGTGAAGGAGAAAGTCTCGAAGGAAGAAGCTGAAGCCTTGAAAAATCAACTTGTTGAAGCAGGAGCTGAAGTTGAAATTAAATAAGACGAATCTTCCATACCCATTTCTCAAGGTTTAGAATCCCGGTTTTCCGGGGTTCTAAGCCTTTTTGCTGTTGTTTTGATTTCCTGTTTTAATAAACACCTTCTTGGTCGATGACACAGACAAGCACACAGCGAATCAATTTTGGTTCCACAAAAAGCCAGTTAAACTATCCGGATTTTCTTGAGGTCCAGGTGAAATCCTTCACGGAATTCTTCCAGCTGGAAACCACCCCGGAACAACGAAAAAATGAGGGCCTCTACAAAGTTTTCCAGGAGAACTTCCCGATTACCGATACCCGGAATAATTTCGTTCTGGAATTTCTTGATTATTACATCGATCCGCCCCGGTACACCATTGAGGAATGTATCGAGCGGGGACTGACTTTCAGCGTGCCGCTGAAAGCCAAGCTCAAACTCTATTGCACCGATCCCGAGCACGAAGATTTTGACATGGTCATCCAGGATGTTTACCTGGGTACCGTTCCGTATATGACACCCAGGGGCACCTTTGTGATCAACGGTGCCGAACGCGTCGTAGTATCGCAGTTGCACCGCTCACCGGGCGTTTTTTTCGGACAGAGCATACATGCCAACGGAAGTAAACTGTATTCAGCCCGGGTGATCCCGTTCCGGGGATCCTGGATTGAATTTGCGACCGACATCAACAATGTGATGTATGCCTACATCGACCGTAAAAAGAAATTACCCGTGACCACCCTGCTCAGGGCCATCGGATTTGAAAGTGACAGGGACATTCTTGAAATCTTTGACCTGGCCGATGAGATCAAGGTTTCCAAAGCCGCACTGAAAAAGGTGATCGGCCGGAAACTTGCAGCCCGCGTCCTGAAATCATGGATCGAGGATTTTGTGGATGAGGATACGGGTGAAGTCGTTTCGATCGAAAGGAACGAAATCATCGTCGACCGTGAAACCGTTCTGGAAAACGAACATGTGGATGCCATTGTCGAATCAGGCACCAAATCGATCCTCCTGCATAAGGATGATACCAACCTTTCTGATTTTGCGATCATTTACAATACCCTGCAAAAGGACCCCTGCAACTCGGAAAAAGAAGCTGTTATCCATATCTACAGGCAGCTCAGAAATGCCGATCCGCCGGATAACTCCACCGCCAGGGATGTGATCGACAAACTGTTCTTCTCGGAAAAACGGTACGATCTTGGCAACGTGGGCCGATACAGGATCAATAAGAAGCTCGGACTCCAGATCGATATGGGTGTCAAGGTCCTGACCAAGGAAGACATCATCAGCATTATCAAGTATCTGATCCAGCTGATCAATTCAAAGGCCGATGTCGATGATATCGACCATTTGAGCAACCGCCGGGTAAGGACCGTCGGCGAACAGCTTTTCGGCCAGTTCGGAGTCGGCCTCGCCCGTATGTCAAGAACCATCCGGGAGCGTATGAATGTAAGGGATAATGAGGTGTTTACACCCATCGACCTGATCAATTCCAAAACACTCTCTTCGGTCATTAACTCGTTCTTCGGCACCAATGCGCTGTCCCAATTCATGGACCAGACCAATCCGCTGGCCGAAATGACCCACAAACGCCGTATGTCGGCACTGGGACCCGGAGGTTTGTCGAGAGAACGGGCCGGATTCGAAGTCCGTGACGTTCACTATACTCATTACGGGCGTCTTTGCCCGATTGAAACCCCTGAAGGTCCGAACATCGGTCTGATCTCTTCACTGTGCGTTTATGCCACGGTCAATGAACTGGGTTTTATCGAAACTCCTTACCGCAAAGTGGAAAACGGAAAGGTAGACCTGTCTGACGAAGGGATCCTGTACCTGACCGCCGAAGAAGAAGAAGGGAATATTATTGCCCAGGCCAATGCGGAACTGAACGACGACGGCACTTTCATCAACAAAAGGATCAAGTCGCGCTACGAAGGCGATTTCCCGATTGCCACTCCTGAAGAGGTCAAGCTCATGGACGTGGCCCCGAACCAGATCGCTTCCATCGCCGCTTCGCTGATCCCTTTCCTGGAACATGACGATGCCAACCGGGCCCTCATGGGATCAAACATGATGCGCCAGGCTGTTCCGCTGGTCAACCCCGATGCCCCCATTGTGGGAACCGGCATCGAAGGAGAAGTGATCCGCGACAGCCGCATTCATTTTACGGCTGAAAGCGACGGCCTGGTTGAATATGCCGATGCCGAAAGAATCGTGATCCGGTATGACCGCGATGACTATCAGAAGTTTGTCCGGTTTGACAACGAGGTTAAAACCTATATTCTCCCGAAATTCAACAAGACCAACCAGAATACAACGATCAACCTGAGACCGGTGGTCAGCAAGGGCGACCGGGTCACCAAGGGCCAGATCCTCACCGGAGGTTATTCGACCAATAACGGAGAATTGGCGCTGGGACGAAACCTGAAGGTTGCCTTCATGCCCTGGAAAGGATACAATTTTGAAGATGCCATCGTGGTTTCCGAAAAAGTGGTCAGGGAGGATCTGTTCAGTTCGATCCATATCGATGAGTACCTTCTCGAAGTCCGGGATACCAAGCGGGGCCTTGAGGAACTCACGGCCGACATTCCGAACGTGAGCGAAGAAGCCACGCGGAACCTGGATGAAAACGGCCTGATCCGCATCGGTGCTGAAGTCAGGCCCCAGGATATCCTGATCGGGAAAATCACACCGAAAGGAGAATCGGATCCTTCACCAGAGGAAAAACTGCTGCGGGCTATCTTCGGTGATAAAGCCGGTGATGTCAAGGATGCCAGCCTTAAGGCGGGGCCTTCGCTCAGCGGCGTGGTCATTGATAAAAAGCTCTTCTCGAAAAGCATGAAGGACCGGAAGATCCGTGCAGCCGAAAAAACCCTGATTGACAAGTTCGATCAGGAATTCAAGCGGCAGGTTGACGACCTTACCGGTATCCTGGTCGACAAGCTGTTCACCCTGGTCAACGGTAAAGCCTCCCAGGGGGTTAAGAATTACCTCAATGAGGATGTTGTTCCCAAAGGTACCAAGTTCTCCCAGAGAATTCTTCAGAGCATTGATTATCTGATGGTTAATCCTAATAAGTGGACTACTGACAAGGACAAGAACGATACCATCAGGGAACTGCTGCAGAATTACCTTATCAAGTACAAGGAACTCGAAGGTGATTACCGGCGCAAGAAATACAATGTCACGATCGGAGATGAACTTCCCGCAGGCATTGTACAGCTGGCCAAGGTTTATATCGCCAAGAAGCGCAAGCTGACAGTTGGGGACAAGATGGCGGGCCGTCACGGGAACAAGGGTATTGTAGCCAAGATCGTTAGGGAGGAGGATATGCCTTTCCTTGAAGACGGTACTCCCGTGGATATCGTTCTCAACCCGCTGGGTGTGCCTTCCCGCATGAACCTGGGCCAGATCTATGAAACGGTGCTGGGATGGGCGGGATCCGAATTGGGAATGACCTTTTCAAGCCCGATTTTTGACGGAGCCACTCTGGATGAGATCACCGAGCTGACCAACAAGGCCGGTGTACCAAAATACGGCAGAACCTACCTGTTTGACGGGGGGACCGGCGAACGGTTCGACCAGCCGGCGACGGTTGGTGTGATCTATATGTTGAAACTCGGTCATATGGTCGAGGATAAAATGCATGCCCGTTCCATAGGGCCCTATTCACTGATAACGCAGCAACCGCTGGGTGGCAAGGCTCAATTCGGCGGGCAGCGGTTCGGGGAAATGGAGGTCTGGGCACTGGAAGCCTTCGGTGCTGCGCACATCCTCCAGGAAATTCTGACCGTAAAATCGGATGACGTGATTGGCCGTGCCAAGGCTTATGAGGCCATTGTCAAGGGTGAGCCCCTGCCGATTCCGGGCATTCCGGAATCCCTCAACGTTCTGTTGCACGAATTGAGGGGTCTTGGGCTCAGTGTTAAGTTAATCTGATTCTGAATAGTTAAATCAAGAACTCTGTAATAACATGGCGTTCAGGAAAGAAACCAAGGTAAAAATCGTTTTTACCAAAATGGCTCTGGGTTTGGCTTCCCCCGAAGAGATCCTCGAAAGATCGAGTGGAGAAGTGCTGAAACCCGAAACCATCAATTACCGTACTTACAAGCCCGAGCGTGACGGACTTTTCTGCGAGAGGATATTCGGTCCGGTCAAGGATTATGAGTGTCACTGCGGGAAATACAAAAGGATCCGGTACAAGGGTATAATCTGTGACCGGTGCGGCGTGGAAGTCACTGAAAAGAAAGTCCGGAGGGAAAGGATGGGACATATCTCCCTTACCGTTCCGGTAGCCCATATCTGGTACTTCCGTTCCTTGCCGAACAAGATCGGGTATCTTCTGGGAATGCCCAGCAAGAAGCTGGACTCCATCATCTATTATGAAAAATACGTGGTCATTAACCCGGGCATGAAAGAAGCTGACGGGATCAAGCTCTATGATTTCCTGAGTGAAGAGGAGTACCTGGATATTCTTGAATCACTTCCGAAAGACAATCATTTGCTTGACGATACCGATCCGCGGAAATTCATAGCCGGCATGGGCGCCGAAGCGCTCTATAAAATGCTGGAGCGGATCGACCTGGATGAATTATCCTACGACCTGCGCCACCGCGCCGACAGCGAATCTTCGCAGCAGCGAAAAAGCGAAGCTCTCAAGCGTTTGCAGGTCGTGGAATCCTTCAGGGCTTCCAAGAATGTGAACCGCCCCGAGTGGATGATCGTCAAGGTTGTGCCCGTCATCCCCCCTGAACTGAGGCCTCTGGTCCCGCTGGACGGGGGACGGTTTGCCACCTCCGATCTCAATGATCTTTACCGCAGGGTGATCATCCGGAACAATCGCCTGAAAAGGCTGATTGAAATTAAAGCTCCCGAGGTGATCCTCAGGAATGAGAAAAGGATGCTGCAGGAGGCCGTGGATTCCCTGTTTGATAATTCACGCAAGTCCAATGCAGTCAAAACCGATGCAAACAGGCCCTTGAAATCGCTCAGCGATAGCCTGAAAGGGAAACAGGGACGGTTCCGCCAGAACCTGCTCGGTAAAAGGGTCGACTACTCGGCCCGTTCGGTAATCGTGGTCGGCCCGGAGCTTAAACTGCATGAATGCGGACTGCCCAAAGACATGGCTGCTGAGCTTTACAAGCCTTTCATAATCAGGAAACTGATTGAAAGGGGTATTGTCAAGACCGTCAAAACCGCCAAGAAGATTGTGGACCGCAGGGATCCGGTGGTGTGGGACATTCTTGAAAACGTGATGAAAGGCCATCCGGTACTCCTGAACCGTGCTCCTACTTTGCACCGGTTAGGGATACAGGCATTCCAGCCTAAAATGATCGAAGGGAAAGCCATCCAGCTTCACCCGCTCGTGTGTACGGCATTCAACGCCGACTTTGACGGAGACCAGATGGCCGTGCATCTTCCGCTTGGAAATGCTGCAATCCTTGAAGCCCAGATGCTCATGCTGGCTTCGCATAACATCCTGAATCCGGCTAACGGCGCGCCGGTAACCGTGCCTTCGCAAGACATGGTTCTCGGGCTCTATTACATTACCAAAGGCCGCATCAGCACTTCAACCGAACACGTCAAGGGCGATGGCCTGGTTTTCTATTCTCCTGAAGAAGTGATCATTGCCTATAATGAAGGGGCCGTTGACCTGCACGCCAACATCCGGGTAAAAACACGGGACATGGTGGAAGGTCAGCAGGTTTTCAGGATCATCGAAACCACTGTCGGCAGGGTCCTTTTTAATGAGGTGGTCCCGGAAGAAGTGGGTTATATCAATACTCTGCTGACCAAGAAATCGCTGCGCGAGATCATCGGACGTGTTCTTAAGGAATGCGGCACGGCCAAAACGGCCAGGTTCCTGGATGACATCAAGGAGATCGGTTTCATGTCGGCTTTCAACGGCGGGTTGTCCTTCAACCTCGAAGATGTCATCATCCCGGAAGAGAAAGATGACATGATCCGTGAAGGCTATGACCTGGTTGACGAGGTGGTGGGCAACTACAACATGGGTTTCATTACCAATAATGAAAGATATAACCAGATCATTGACATCTGGACCCATACGAATGCCCGTCTGACACAGACTGTGCTGAACAAACTGAGCACTGACCGTCAGGGATTCAATTCCATCTATATGATGCTTGACTCGGGTGCCCGTGGTTCTAAGGAGCAGATCCGCCAGCTCTGCGGGATGAGGGGACTGATGGCCAAACCCCAGAAATCGGGTTCCACCAGTGCCGAGATCATCGAAAACCCAATCCTTTCAAACTTTAAAGAGGGTTTGTCGGTTCTCGAATACTTCATTTCAACGCATGGTGCACGCAAGGGTTTGGCCGATACCGCCCTGAAAACCGCTGATGCCGGTTACCTGACACGCCGCCTGGTGGATGTTTCGCAGGACGTGGTTGTTTCGGAAGAAGACTGCGGAACCCTGCGCGGGCTGATCGCCACCGCTCTCAAAAACAATGAGGAAGTAGTCGAGTCACTTTATGACAGGATTCTCGGGCGTGTCACCCTGCATGACATCTATCACCCCACTTCCGGCGAACTGATCGTCCAGTCGGGCGAAGAGATCACTGAAGAGATAGCCTTGGCCATTGAAGTTTCTCCCATCGAACAGGTGGAGATTCGCTCGGTGCTGACTTGTGAATCCAAATTCGGGGTTTGCGCTAAATGTTACGGGCGCAGCCTGGCTACCGGCCGGTTGGCGCAGAACGGTGATGCCGTCGGCGTGATCGCTGCACAGTCCATCGGCGAACCTGGCACGCAGCTGACCCTGCGTACCTTCCACGTCGGGGGTACCGCTTCCAACATCGCCATTGAATCCAGCATTTATGCCCGGTACGACGGACGACTCGAGTTCGATGAGCTTCGTACGGTTGATTACCAGAATGAAGGAATCAAGGCCAAGGTTGTCATCGGCCGTCTGGCTGAGATGCGGATCGTCGACAAAAATACCGGCATCACCCTGACCACCCAGAGCATTCCATATGGAGCGAAAGTATACCGCCATGAAGGGGACGATGTGGTGAAAGGGGATCTGCTTTGTGAATGGGATGCCTTCAACGCCGTCATTGTTTCTGAAGCGGCGGGCAAGGTTTCGTTCGACAGCGTGATCGAGGGGATTACTTACAGGGAAGAATCGGACGAGCAGACCGGTTTCAGGGAAAAAGTGATCACCGAGACCAAGGATAAGACCAAGAATCCCGAGATCAAGATCCTCGCCAAGAATGGCGAGCCGCTCAAGATCTATAACCTTCCGGTCGGATCGCATATCAGCGTTAACGAGGGTGACAAAGTAAAAGCCGGCGAAACTCTGGTCAAGATCCCGCGCTCAGCCAGTAAAGCCGGTGACATCACCGGTGGTCTGCCCCGCGTAACGGAATTGTTTGAAGCCCGTAATCCTTCCAATCCGGCAGTAGTAGCTGAGATTGACGGAGAAATCTCCTACGGTAAGGTTAAAAGGGGCAACCGTGAAATCGTGATCACCTCTAAATCAAGCGAAATAAAAAAATACCTGGTTTCACTGTCAAAACAGATTCTCGTGCAGCCCAACGACTACGTGAGGGCCGGGACACCTCTCTCCGACGGTTCCATCACACCTTCCGATATCCTGGCAATCAAAGGCCCGACGGCAGTGCAGGAATATATCGTGAACGAAGTTCAGGAAGTTTACAGGATGCAGGGAGTTAAGATCAATGACAAGCATTTCGAGGTCATCGTGCGCCAGATGATGCGCAAGGTGGTGGTGGAAGATCCGGGTGACACAAAATTCCTTGAAAAACAGATTGTTGATAAGATTGAGGTGATGGAGGAAAATGATTGGATTTATGGCAAGAAGGTGATCACCGAAGCAGGGGATTCCCAGACACTCAGACCGGGCCAGATTGTATCGGCCCGCAAACTCCGGGATGAAAACTCTGTCCTGAAGAGGAAAGACATGCGTACGATCGAAGCCAGGGAGGCCGTTCCGGCCACATCAAGCCAGATCCTTCAGGGCATTACCCGTGCGGCTCTGCAAACGAACAGCTGGCTGTCAGCCGCTTCGTTCCAGGAAACCACCAAAGTGCTTAACGAGGCAGCCATCCTGGGCAAGGTGGATGACCTGAGAGGACTTAAGGAAAACGTCATTGTCGGGCACCTGATCCCTGCAGGAACCGGTAACCGGCTGTATGAAAAAATCGTTGTTGGCTCACTCGAGGACTATCAGGCCCTGATGCAGGGGAAGACCGGCGAACCGGGTGATGCAACCGATACGGAATAATCATAAAACAAAACAAGATGTCAGATCAGCAACCAAAAGGTAATCAGATCAATATTGAGCTGAGTGAAGAAGTGGCACAGGGCATTTATTCCAACCTGGCTATCATCACCCATTCCAGTTCCGAGTTTGTCCTTGACTTTGTCAGGATCATGCCGGGCCTGCCGAAAGCCAATGTCAAAAGCCGGGTCATTCTGACCCCGGAACATGCCAAGCGGCTTCTGCTGGCCCTTCAGGACAATATTTCAAAATATGAATCCGTGCATGGCCCGATCAAGCATATTGAAAGGCAGGGAGGACCCATTATACCGATGACATTTGGCGGCCCGACCGCCGAAGCTTAGAAATCAGCCCCGCCCGACAGCGGGGTTTTTTTTATATATTTGCCCCCATCCGTTTGATGACTAAACTTATAAACTAAATAACAGGTCAATGAAAATTCTTGTGTGTCTGGGACATGTACCGGATACTACCACGAAAATCCGTTTCACCGATCAGGGAACCCGTTTTGATCAGTCCGGTGTCCAGTGGGTGATCAATCCATGGGATGAATTTGCCCTGACACGGGCGGTTGAACTGAGGGAAAGCGGACAATTACCCGTTGAAACCATTTCAGTGGTGACGGTCGGGTCTGCTGAAGCGGAACCTACGATCCGCAAGGCTTTGGCCATCGGGGCGGATTCGGGTTTCCGGATCAACCTTGAACCCATGGAGCCTTACCAGGTGGCAGTCCAAATATCGGAGTTAATAAAAAGGGAACCGTTTGACCTGATCATATGCGGCATCGAATCCTGTGATTATAACGGTAATTCGGTCGGAGGCATGCTGGCGGAATTGCTGGATTATCCTTCTCTCTCTGCCGTTTCAGGCATTAATCCGGTTGACGGCGCACTGGTTTTTTCACGCGATATTGACGGGGGAAAAGAGATGGTCAGTCAGGACCTCCCGGTCGTTGCCGTGGTTCAGAAAGGTATCGCCAAGGAGCCCCGCATCCCTGCCATGCGCGGTATCATGATGGCCCGCACCAAACCGCTGACCGTGATCCAGCCCTCTGAAACCGCCGAGTACGTCAAAATGATCAGTTTTGAACTGCCGGCATCCAAGCCACCCTGCAAAAAAGTCGATCCGGATCATGTCAGGGAGCTCGTCAGATTATTGCAGGAAGAAGCAAAAGTCCTTTAAATTCAGTTAATTAACAAACAGAATCATGTCAGTATTGGTATATGTCGAAAACTGGGACGGTCACTTTAAAAAAGCCTCATTTGAATTGGTTTCCTAC
>Ga0209610_1001515_pt1 | contig 11926 bp, 10 predicted proteins | sample LakKivw275mmetaG_FD_184137 | JGI IMG/M metagenome (GOLD analysis project Ga0209610, IMG submission 184137) | Anoxic lake water microbial communities from Lake Kivu, Rwanda to study Microbial Dark Matter (Phase II) - Lake Kivu water 275m metaG... | ecosystem: Environmental > Aquatic > Freshwater...
GCCGGAAAGCTGCTCGAGCCCCCACTTGTCCGGGTGATTGTGCTCAGGCCGAGTCGGAGTCCAGTGAATGGCGTAGCTGCCCGAGGCGGACGAGTCCATGACCGCGAGAATCGGTCTCGGGACCATGCCTTCGAGCACATCGATGATGGAATCGGCGTGCTGGAACAGGTAGTAGTTGCCGCGAAAAGAAACGTGCTGGATGCTGTCCAGGTCGCTCGTCGGCTGGTAGAACTGCGTGCCGAGCTCGGTCGTGAATGACATGCAGGGGAATCCGCCGAGCGTGTGGGCCCAGCCGTAGAACCAATCGTCCGAACCGCAGTTCGTCGGGTACAGGTAGTTGGACTGCTCCGGCGTATAGGTCCCGCCGGTCAAAGTCCCCATCCGGCTCGCCATGTTCGTTGCCAGAGCTTTCAGCATCCCGCTGTCCGCGGCAAAGGTGCCGGTACCGAACGGCCAGAGTACGAGTTCGGAATAGGTATGCATGCTCACGCACGCAACAACGGTATGCTGCTTAAACCATTCCGATACGGCGTTGATCTCGTTCGCCCACGCGCCGTGGCCGCCCATGAACACGTCGTCACGCGGGTTGTGCGAGCTCTGCGTCTGGGGAGACAGCGAACCCCAGTCGTCCATCACGCTGCCAATGCAGGCCCCGTTGAAATCACGGTTCGGGTCGGCGCCGATTCGGGAGCCGTAGGGCTGCCGGTCCTTCCGCCACGAGTACCCGCTCCCGCCCGAGGAGTCGTGGTCGTAGGCGTAGCCATCCACGTTGGTGATGACGAACACGTGAAGCTGGTGGTTGTCGATGAAATTGTGGAAACCGGAATCAGATGAATAGAAACGCACGAGCGTGTCGGCAAAATGACGTGCCGCCTCGACCGCAGCCCATTCGCGGGAGTGGACGATGCCGAGCTCCAGGCACTCCGGCTTGCCTTCGGCCGCGGCCGACGCAATCTTGACACCGTAGACCCAGCGACCCTGATAGGTGGTGCCGATCGACTCGAGCTTGCAGATGGATGGATAGGTAGCGGCCCAGTAGCGCATCATCGAGTCAATCTGGTTCAGGCTGTGGTAGGAACCGGACAGAACCGCCTCGCGACCGACCACGTCCACGTCATCGTTGATAACCGCAACAGGCAGCCCCGACGCCTGGACGGCGCCGAAGTCCGAGCGGTCAAGCATCAGGTCGTACGACTTCCCCGCCTTCGCGCCGGCTATTTCGATTGAAGTACCCTTGAAGACAATGTGCGAATAGAGTTCCGCGTAATTGTGCGCGCCGACACGCACGAGCATCGGACCGGCGACTGCCGCCCCGGCCAGCAGCGTCAGGCAGACCAGAGTACCAGCAAGACGATGAAACATTAGGCCTCCAGGCAATACGTCCACAGTAACAGAAAATGGCTCTTCAGTACGTCGTTCCCTGCTACGGACTGACTTGGAGCGACCACTGCCGCTCAAGAGCCAATAACAAATTCTAGGCGCCACGGTCGGGAAGTCAAACAGTCACTGCCCGCCTGCTCCTTGACTTAGGGTAGGTTTGCCTTATTATCGAGCACCGCTGGCCGAACGACTGGCGGCGACTCGCGACAGGCTATCCGAGTTATTAACCCGGCTGCTCCGGTCAGGTGCGGCCGACTTCAGGAGGAAGCCGATGATTAAGTTCAAACCCGGGAACCTCAGAGTTCCCAAGTTCCAGCGACCGGTGTACGTGGTTGCAGCCGGGACTACCGACTACCGCAAACGTTATCCGGAATACAAGCTGGAAGAGTTGACGATGATGGCCTTCAAGATGCTGCTGGAGGAAAACGACCTCAAGCTGAGCCCGCTCGAAGTCAGGGGCCTCATCAACATGGCCTGTTACGGTGAGTTCGCGGACCACTTCCAGGACCAGTTGCTCTGCGAGGCGAAAATCCACGACTACCTCGGGCTCGACCCGATGCCGAACATCGGCGTGAAGACGGGCGGCGCCACCGGCGGTTACACCACGCTTACGGGCGCGATGGCGATCGCCTCGGGCTATGCGAACTGCGTGCTCGTGATGGGCTGGGAACGGATGGACGAGGTCGATACGCGCACCGGCAACTTCTATATTGCGACCGCGGCCTGCAAGGACTTCGAAACCCGCATGGCCCGCATGTACGCGGCCTACTACGCGCCGATGGCGCGGCGCTTCGCCCACGTCTACAACGTCAAGGACGAGATTCGCGCGAAGATCGCGGTGAAGAACCGGCTCTATGCCTGCTCGTCGCCCTTTGCCCAGAATCCGGGCAAGCACACGGTCGAGGAAGTGCTGAACGGCAAGATGATCTGCGACCCGCTGCGCGTGCTCGAGTGCTGCGTGATGAGCGTCGGCTCGGCCTGCATGCTCCTGTGTGATGAAGAGACTGCCTACAAGCTGTCCGACACACCGATGCGGCTCCAGATAGCGGGCGGCACGCACACGCTGCGCGTGGCGGACCGCCGCAACATGGAAGTCCCGCTGCTTCCCAACGAGAAGCCGGGCCAGTACGACTGGATGGAGAAGGAATACAACGAACCTTACCCGGGCTTCCAGAGCTTCCTCGCCTCCCGCATGGCTGCCTATTTCGCGTACCGGATGGCGGGCATCAACGAGCCGATGGAGGACATCGACTTAGTCGAACTCCACGACGCGTTCACCATCTCCGACCTCCAGACCTACGGTGACATCGGCCTGCGTCCATACGGCAAAGAGGAAGACTACATCACATCAGGCGACGCCTACTACGGCGGTCGCTGCCCCTCCAACCTGTCGGGCGGCCTGCTCGGAACCATGCACGCGGTCGGCGCCACCGGCATCTTCCAGGGCATGGAATGTCTGTGGCAACTCCAGGGCAAGTACGACAAGTTCCACGGCGACCCGAAGATGTGGAAACGCTACGGCAAGGTGAAGCCCAAGGACTGGAAGTCGCTCCAGATACCGAAACGGCGCCGCGCCCTGTGGATTTCCCACGCCGGCGTCGGCTCGCACGTCACCTGCGGTATCCTCGAGAACCCGGAAGAAGTGAAAGGCTAGGTGAGAGCGATGAAGAAGACGAAGAAGACCGTGAAGAAGGTCTCCGCCGTGCGCAAGCCCGTCCCTAAGAAGCCGGCAGACATCAAGCTCACAGGCGTTCCGATGGTCGTCGAGAAGACCGATCCGGCCATGGTCATCCAGTGGCCGCGGACGATTGTCCACCATCACACCTACGGGCTGCTCTCCCCGTTCTTTGAGGGCCTCAAGCAGGGCGTGCTGCGGGCGACTCGCTGCACCAATCCCGACTGCGAGGAAAAGCGGTTCTGGCTGCCGCCGCGGGCGGACTGCCCGGACTGCCTGAAGCGGATGAAGTGGATGGATCTCAAGAACCCGGTGATCGGCGAGATCTTCACGTTCACCCACGTTGAGTATCCCGGTCACGGTATCGAGCTATCGTATCCCTACTACCAGATCGACGTGAAGGTACCGGGCGCCGCGACCGTGATGAAGGGCTACCTCGTCCGCGGTGAAGCGAAGATCGGGATGAAGGTCAAAGCCGCGTTCCGCACCAGGGGCTCGACCAACACCATCCTCGACCTCTACTGGGTGCCGGCCGAGTAATCCTGACATCAGACGTGTCAGAGGGCGGCCTTCGGGCCGCCCTCTGCCTTGACCTTGCGCGAGCAGCCTGCTATCATCGGTTCCCATGACGGAGAGGAGTAGAATCCAATGAAGAAGACCACTCAGAAGTCGCAGACAAGCACCACGCTGCGGACTGCACTGCAGCGTGCGACCGAACTCCATATCAGGCACGTGGTCGTGGCCTCAACCGCCGGCGGAACGGCGCTCGAGTTAGCGAAAGTGATGCCGACCGACATCGACGCGGTTTGCGTCACCCATCACGCCGGATTCAGAGAATTCGGCAGGAACGAACTGCCTGAATCGGTTGAGAACAAGCTGGCAGAATATGGCATCCCGGTACTCAGGACGACTCACCTCTTCGGCGGGGTTGAGCGCGCCATCCGGCTGAAGGTCGGCGGACTCGGCCCGGCCGAGACCATCGCTTTCACCTACCGCACGCTGGGTGAAGGCACGAAAGTGGCGGTCGAGATCGCCGTGATGGCGCTCGACGCCGGTCTGATTCCCCATGGCGAAGACATCGTCGCCATCGCCGGAACCGGCTCCGGCGCGGACACCGCCATCGTCATCCGCCCCGCCCACTCGCGCCAATTCTTCGAGACGCAAGTTCGAGAGATAATAACAAAGCCAAGAGAATGGTAAGCCACGAAGACACGAAGGACACGAAACTGATCCAACGGTCAGCAGAAAGTAGCGTGGGAGCAACGCCGGATGGAGTTTGATGCGTTGTCAGGAAAGGTCATCAGCGCGGCGCTGAAAGTCCACAGAGAACTCGGCCCGGGGTTTCTGGAGTCGATATATCACGCGGCCCTTTTGGTCCAATTGCGCCACGATGGTCTGAACTGCAACAACGAGAAGGAAGTACATGTAAGCTATGCGGGTGTCGATGTTGGGGTCCACCGGCTCGACCTCGTGGTGAATGATCAGATTTCGTGGAGCTCAAAGCTGCGAGGGAATTCGACGATAGCCACTTGGCGCAAGTCCTTTCCTATCTCAAGGCCTCGGGCCTCAAGACAGGATTGCTGCTGAACTTCGGCAGGGCGACGCTCAAGGTCAAGAGAGTGGTCCTGTGAGTACTCCTGGGCCGTCAAGCGCCATTGGTGACTGAGACATTCCGAGGTTGCATGATCGCAGTCCGTTTCGTGTCCTTTCGTGCTTTCGTGGCTCATGCCTCCCGCAATCCGTTTCGTGTCCTTTCGTGGCTGTCAAACCTGAATAGAGGAGTGACTGATGTCTGAGTGCATATTCTGCCAAATCGTGGCCGGCAAGGCTGCGGCCCGCAAGGTCTACGAGGACGAGCACACGCTCGCCTTTCTCGACCTCCACCCCATCTCCCGCGGCCACACGCTCGTGATCCCCAAAAAGCACGTTGAGTGGTTCACCGACATCGAGCCCCAGGATGGCATTGCCGGCCCATTCCTGAAAACGTGCTATGTCGTCGCCCGCAAGCTCAAGCACGCCTTCGACTGCGAGTACGTGACAACACTGATACGGGGCACACGGGTCCCGCACCTGCACATGCTGCTCATCCCCTCTATCAGAGGCGAAGAGAACCTGCTGGATAAGACCCTGGAGCTGCACCACTTTGCCCAGGTCCGCATGAAGCCGCCGTTCAGCGAGGCCGAACTGGACGATATCGCCGAGAAGGTGAGAATCGCTCAAGTCTAGAAAGGAAATACTGCGTGAGACTCCTCGCCGCCATCTTTCTGACCGTGTTGGTTGGGTGGGCCCAGCCGGCCGTGAATGAACTCGACCCCGCATCCGGCAGCTTCCTCGACTTCCCTCTCGATTCCGTCACCGGGGCCGCGAACGCAGCCTACCAGGCAGCCCGCTACAACGAGGCGGCACGCCTTTACCTGACCGCTCTTGAACACGATATCACGAACTCCAACGACATCTACAACCTCGCCTGCTGCTACGGACTGCTCAAGCAGGACTCGCTGGCCGCGGCCTATCTGAAGCGCGCCTTTCGCGCCGGGTTCGATGACATCGGGCACGTCAAGCAAGACCCGGACTTCGACTCGGTCCGCACGCGCCCGGCATTCGCGGCTGTAGTCGAGAGCCTTGCCGTCCTTGCGGAGAGCACACAGGTTCGAGCCGGCACTGAGGTCGAGATTGAGGCCAGTACCTTCGTACCCGGGTACGTCCGTCTGCCGGCAGGCTACGACTCCACTCGCTCCTACCCGCTTGTCATCGGGCTTCATGGGTACGGAGCAAGTCCGAAGTCCTTCGCCAAGCTCTACGAACGGGCCGGCAGCCCCGAACTCATCTACGTGTGCCTGCAGGCGCCCTACGCGTTTGGCGCGGGACGCGACCTCGGCTACTCCTGGTCCACATGGAGTCGCGATGACAGCACCATCGATGAGCAATCGGCAAGACTCTCAAGCGAGTACATCGCCGATGCGGCCCGGAAGCTCGGCGCTCGCTACCGCGCGAGCGGCACCTGGCTGCTTGGCTTCTCGCAGGGTTGCTTCATGGCCTACCGAACCGGTATCACGAACCACGACCTTTTCAAAGGCATCATCTGCTTCGGTGGTGGTCTCGACACGCTGCTCTTCGGTCCAAATGACTATGCTGCCGCTAAGGGCCTGAAAGTGTTCGCCTCCCACGGCAAAGATGACCGCATGGTCGAGTTCAAGTACGGCACGACCACGCGGGACTTCCTCAGACGCAAAGGCTACGACGTGAAGTGGGCCGAGTTCAAAGGCGGCCACACGGTGCCGGAGCAGCAATTGAAGCAGGCAGTCACGTGGATGCTGTCCTCGAAATGAGGAATGGTGAATACCTAATTCCTAATCAAGTCCCATTGCGGAAATGACTGCCGGCAGGAAACGGTTCGATCTGGAGGAGCGGACGGCTGCGTTCGGCAACGCGGCGATCCTGCTCGCCAAGACCATACCGCTCACCGCAATCACCCGCCCATTGGTCTCGCAGTTGGTGAAGTCGGCGACAAGCGTCGGTGCGAACTACTGCGAGGCAGACGACGCCGAGTCGCGGGCGGACTTCAAACACAAGATCGGCATCTGCAAGAAGGAAGCCCGCGAGACCAAACACTGGCTCCGCATGCTCGTTACCGCGGCCCCGGAATCAAAGGAGTCGGCCCGCGAGCTCTGGCAGGAAGCCAAGGAACTCAATCTCATCTTCAACGCCATCGTCCGCAGCACCAAGGCCAACGAATGACGACTCAGAGCCGGGGCTTCGTCATTTCCTCGTTGATTAGGAATTAGCAATTGCCAATTAGGAATTCTGCCTCCTCGCCCGGCCGCTGGGGCGACGAGGACTTCGTCCGCGTCTGGGACGCCCAGCCAACGAACCCGCTGAAGGCGGAGCAGTTGGATATCATCGCCCAGGTCATTCGCGACAACTGGCGCAAGGGCAGCCGCATCCTCGACCTCGGGTGCGGAACCGGCAAGACCGAAGCCGTCATTCTGGAACAGCTTCCTGTCGCCCGGTTCACTTGCGTCGACCGCTCCGAAGTGATGCTCGGCTTCGCCCGGGAGCGACTGCGCGGGTTCGCGGACCAGTGCCGATTCGTCGTGGCCGACCTGGCGAGACTGGAAAAGACCAGGCTCCCGGGGTCGCCGTTCCGCTTCATTGTCTCGATCGACGCCATCCACGAACTTGAGGACCCGGCCAAGTCGCGCCTCTTCAAGTTCTGCCGCGCGAACCTGGCGCGCGACGGGCTTCTCCTCATTCTCGACCGGATAGCGCTCGACCGGGTGCGGTTTGGCCGGCCGCTGCGCAGCGTGCTCGGCCGACTCCAGCGACTCCATAACTCGCACGCGGGCCAGCTGTCAGACAGCTTCGTTGACCCGCGCAGTCCGGACCACGAGCACCCGCTCGCGCTCGAACCCTACTTCCGGCTGCTGCGCCGAGCCGGCCTCGCGCCTGTCCTGCTCCACCTCCATCTGCACAAGACCGTCATCGCCGCCCGGCGCTTATCCCCTGCCTCGTCGTAGCCGACCGGGTTCGGCAGCGACTGCCTGTTTCGGCCAGCGGGACCTGAAGGAACTGGGTTTGACTTGGCGGGTAGCAGCGTTAGACTGAGAAAGATGTGGATTCTGGTTATCAATCCCGGCGGCGGGTCCACAAAAGTAGCAGTCTTTAACGGCTCCAGGCCGCTGTTCTCCGAGTCGATTGAGCACCCGCCGAACCAGCTGGTCCGCTTTGGCCACGTCCTCGACCAGTACGAGCTGCGCAAGTCCGCTGTTCTCTCGGTGCTCGACCAGCACGAGTTCGACTCGTCGCGGCTCCAGGCGATTGCCACGCGCGGCGGCCCGCTCAAGCCCCTGCCGAGCGGCGTCTACCGGATAACTCCCCACGTCGCGGCTGACATCCGCCACGGCGAGTACCAGACGCTCCATCCCGCCCTCCTCGGCCCGCTGATTGGGTACGAACTCTCGCAGGAACTCGGCATTCCTGCTTACTTTGTTGACCCGGAATCCACCGACGAATTCCGCGACATCGCCCGCCTATCCGGTTTCAACGGCATCCACCGGGTCGCGCTCTCCCACGCCCTTAGCTGTCGTACCGTTGCTGAGGCCGCGGCCGAAAAGCTCAGGAAGCCGTACAAGAAATGCCGCCTGGTCGTTGCCCACCTTGGCTCCGGCATCACCGTGGCCGCGCACGTCGGCGGCAGACAGGTCGATGCCACCAACGCCAATGACGACGGCCCCTTCTCGCCGCAGCGTTCCGGCTCCCTGCCCCTTTCCGGGCTGGTCCGAGCCTGCTTCTGCGGCAAGTACACCGAGCTGGCCATACTCCGGCTGTTTACCACCAAGGGCGGCCTGGTATCGTACCTCGGCACCGATGACATCCGCAAGGTCGAGAAGGCAGTTGCCGCCGGCAACAAGTCCGCGGAACTCGTCTACCGGGCGCTCGTCTACCAGATAGCCAAGGAGATCGGCGCTTACACGGTCGCCTGCGAGGGCAAGCCGGATGCGGTCGTCCTCACCGGCGGGCTCACCCTGTCGGCCAAGTTCGTGGCTGACCTCAAAAAGTGGCTGGCGCCGCTCGGATTGAAGATACTTGTATTCCCCGGCGAAGAGGAGATGGCGGCCATGGCCGCGCACCTGCTCGCCGTGCTTTCAGGCAAAGAAAAGGAACGAAGCTATGACGAAGAAACTGCTCTCCGGGGATGAAGCCGTCGCCCGGGGAGCCTGGGAGGCAGGCTGCCACCTAGCCGCCGCCTACCCGGGCACACCTTCCACGGAAATCCTGGAAACGCTCTCCACCTACAACGACGTCTACTGCGAGTGGTCCACCAACGAAAAGGTGGCGCTGGAGGTCGCGCTCGGCGCGTCTATCTCCGGCGCCCGGGCCCTGGCCGCGATGAAGCACGTCGGCCTGAACGTGGCCGCCGACCCGTTCTTCTCCGCGGCCTATATCGGCGCGCGCGGCGGGCTCGTCATCATCACTGCCGACGACCCCGGGCTTCACTCCTCGCAGAACGAGCAGGACAACCGCTACTACGGCCTGATGGCGAGAATCCCGGTCATCTGCCCCTCCGACTCACAGGAAGCAAGAGACTACACCATGCGGGCGTTCGACCTCTCCGAAGAATTCAACATCCCGGTGCTCATGCGCCTCACCACCCGTAGCGCCCACTCATCGAGCGTGGTCGAGGTCGGCGAGCGGCATGACCACCCGGTCAAAGGCTACGAGAAGCAGATTACCCGAACCATGGTCCTCCCGGCGTTCGCCAAAATCCTCCATGCGGACCTTGAGAAACGGCTCGACCGGGTCCGCGAGTGGAACGAGAAGTGCGACCTCAACCGGATTGAGGCCGGCTCCAGGCTCGGCATCATCACCGACGGCGTCGCCTACCAGTACGCCCGCGAGGTTTTCCCCGCTGCCTCGTTCCTCAAACTCGGCATGGTCTGGCCGTTCCCTGTAGACCTCGTGCGCCGGTTTGCCGCCACCGTGGAAGAGCTGATTGTCATCGAAGAGATTGACCCGTTCATAGAGACCCAGGTCCGTGCCCTTAACCCGTCATCCGTCACCGGTCAGCCGTCAAAGATTACAGGCAAAGACAAGCTCCCCCGCACCGACGAACTCAGCCCCTGCGTCCTCCGCTCCTCACTGGAAAGTGCGACCGCCAAGCTGCAAACGCCGAATTCCGAAAGCTCGGCGCTCGACGTTCGGCGCTCGACGTTGCCCGAGCTTCCCAAGCGTCCACCCGCCCTCTGCCCGGGCTGCCCCCACACCGGCATCTTCTGGGGCCTGCAGAAACAGAAGCTCATCATCGGCGGCGACATCGGCTGCTACACGCTCGGCGGACTGCCCCCGCACAGCGCCATGGACACCTGCATCGACATGGGCGCCTCAGTCTCCTTTGCGCACGGCTGCGACAAAGCGCTGGGCAAGACCGACCCGCGCCGCCGGGTCGCTTTCATCGGCGACTCTACCTTCTTCCACTCCGGCATCACCGGCCTCATCAACACGGTCTACAACCAATCAAACGTCGTCACGATAATCAGCGACAACCGCACCACCGGCATGACCGGACACCAGAACCACCCCGGCACCGGCCAGACCCTGATGGGCAACGTCGGCCACGTCATCAAGCCCGAAGAGATTGCCAAAGCCTGCGGGGTCAAGAACGTGGTCGTGGTCGACCCCTACAAAGTCAAAGAGACGCGCAAAGTAATGCGCGAAATCCTGGCAAAGGACGAACCCGCGGTCATCATCAACCGCCGCGCCTGCGCCCTCCACATCAAGCTTCACAACCCGCCCTACAAAGTGGACCCGGAAAAGTGCACCGGCTGCAAGACCTGCATCACCCTCGGCTGCCCCGCACTCTCCTGGGAAAAGGTCCAAGGGTCCACGGGTTCACGGGTCCAGGCTCCGGAACCCGAACCCTCGACCCCCGGAACCCCGGAACCCCGTTCTCTGGCCCGCATCACCGAAGACATCTGCGTCGGCTGCGGCATGTGCGCCGACGTCTGCCCGCAGGAGGCCATCAGCCGAAGTGCGAGCGCCGAGCTCCAAACTCCGAAGTCAGAAACCGGGAGCAAACCATGAGCACGACTAACAGCAGCAACCTCGGGCCCGGCATCCGATGTTCGACACTCGGCGCTCGGCACTCGGCGTTCGGCGCTTGGCGTTCGGCATTCGACGTTTGGCGTTCGTCGTTCGGCGCTTGGAGTTGCCGATGAACATCATGGTCTGCGGCGTCGGCGGACAAGGCGTGATTCTCTTCTCCAACATCATCTCCGAACTGGCCCTCACTGCGGGGCTCGACGTGAAAAAGTCCGAGGTCCACGGCATGGCCCAGCGCGGCGGCTCGGTCACGAGCCACATCCGCTTCGCGCCCAAAGTCTACTCGCCCCTTATCGAAGAAGGCACCGCCGACATCATCGTTGCATTCGAGATGCTCGAAGCGGTCCGGTTCAGCTACTTCCTCAGTCCCAGCGGCCGGCTCATATACGACCCGCACCGCATCGACCCGCTCCCCGTAACCACCGGCGCGGTCGAGCGGCCGACCGACGAGTGGCTCGAACAACAACTCGCCGCGCGCGTAGGAAAACGGGGATTGCCCGCCGAAAATGGGGACTGTACCGCGGCGAATCCGATGAGCCGCTCCGAGGGACTGTCCCCGTTTTCGGCCAGCGCGGGCGACTCGTCTCTCATCCGCGTCCCCGCCTTTCAGGCCGCCCTCAAACTCGGCAACTCCCGGGTCCAGAACACGGTCATGCTCGGCGCCATCTCCGTCTACCTCGACTTCCCGGAACCGGCCTACCGCGACGCCATCCAGCGCCTGGTCAAGCCCAAGGTTGTGGACCTAAATCTGAAGGCCTTCTCCGCTGGCCGCGCCCTCTGCAAGCTGTAGCGGCCCGGCCGGGCGGGCAAGCCCAAACCAACAATCGCGGGCGGGGTCCGGCAGCGGAACCCCGCGCCGTGCAGACCGAGCCGCATGGTTCCAAAGCCAGCGCCTTCGGGCACCGTTCGGTCCTCCCCCAAACTTCTGCCTTCTGCACTCTGCCTTCTGACTTCTGCGTTCGGCCGTTCCTTAGACCACCTCCCTACCAGCCCGGCGATGCCCAATTCTACAATGTTGTAGATTGGATGATGAGACCGGAATCCAGCGCAATCGACTGTCTCAACGCGGTTTACGTTGTGATGCCCGGAAATCACCCCTGCACGGGGTACGTAGCTTCACCTGTTGCAGCTCAGGCTGCAGGTCCTGCTGCGACTCCGGTTGTTTCACCCGTTGCGGCTCCGGTTGCGACCTGCGCTATGACGCCTGCTGCGACTCCAGCTACGTCATCTGCTGTGACTCCTGCTACGACGCCCGCAGTGACGCCGGCAACG
>Ga0209610_1001516_pt1 | contig 11924 bp, 13 predicted proteins | sample LakKivw275mmetaG_FD_184137 | JGI IMG/M metagenome (GOLD analysis project Ga0209610, IMG submission 184137) | Anoxic lake water microbial communities from Lake Kivu, Rwanda to study Microbial Dark Matter (Phase II) - Lake Kivu water 275m metaG... | ecosystem: Environmental > Aquatic > Freshwater...
GTATATGAATATTGAAACCTTTCAACGCTAATCGAATACGATTTCTAAGTAGCTTTAAAAAGAGAAGGTTTTACCTCTTCTTTGACTCCCTTAGATTGATAGAAAGACAGAAATGTTATTCAATTAAGCAACTTCGAGTCTCTGGCTATTATCCGTATCGCTCTTATTTCACGGTTGACTTGGATGGAGAATTCCGCTTTCTTCCCCATCACGTCTCTAATGAGACCCGCAATAAGTTTCCCTAGCGTTTCTTCATCAAACTCCATAGACAATTTTCTCACGCCCTCAATTCGTTGCAGACGCGTTTAGGGATTTGATTTGAGGCTGTTCGAATGGTTTCATTTCCACCAGAGTACAAGTCTTTCTCAGCTTTGGCGTCGGATTCGAATTCTTCGATCACCATGTCAACAACCCTGGTGATGGTGGGGTACATGTTGATGAACAATCGGTCGAAGTCGAGGTTGAACTCTTCGTTCTTCATCACAACCCAATGAAAAGAATTGGCTTTACAGTTCTTGTTGTATTTGCAATCCACGTCTCTACATATGCGACAGTCGAACCCCGCCACCAGGATTGGCTTGTTCGCGAGGATCCTTTTCGCCTTTTTGATAAGGTCCTGAAGAGACTCCGATAGGAAGCCGAGGCACTCTTCCGTCTTAATCTTCTTAACGTGGCCTGTCACAATTCTAACTATCACAAGTGTCATAGCATCCCACAGATACCGTTCTATCTGGGAGAGATCAATGCCCAGAGACGCTTTTACTTCTATTACAATCTTCACCTTCCCAGTCTTATCCATGATTCTAATCTGCTGACCCGAAACAATCACTATATCATAATGCCCTGTATCAGCCTCTGTTTCTGTAGAGATCAGAACCCTCTTACCCATCTCCTCAAGTTTATTCTTCAGCCTTTCAACGAGCTTCCTCTTGCAGAATTCATGTTTCTCGCCGTAATAGCGGTCGAACTTTTCATCATCGCTTGAATCTGGGTTTCGCAGTGAGTGTATGATGAAGTTTTCGCATTCATACTCGCATAGTAGCTTCATTACGGTAATCGTTCTGAGCTTACCTTCATGCTTCAGTCCATAGATCGACGCAATTTCGCTAGCCATCATAAGGTATTCCTCCTTAAGTTCCTTCAAATCTGCCAACTCACATCTCTCTCCATTTTTAGAGTTCGTAATATGCGCATGATGACCGAGGCGCGGCATCGACCACAACCCAGCAGTTCTTTTATCTCCTTGTTGCTTCTGCAGCTCTTGATGATTTCTAATTCATCTCGTGAGATCCGCCCATATGATCGGTCGTTATTTCTTACGATGTAGCCGCCATTACCATCTTCCAGAACTCTAGTCTCTCTATTGGGATACGAATCCTGGCGCCTATTTTTCTCGCTGGAATTGTGATGTATCGATAATATTGGCAGGGTTACACAGTGATCGGCTTCTTCATCCATCAAGTGAATAGGTTGGGAGAGTTTGGGTGGATGGAGTTTCTTTAAAATGTCTGAGTAATAGAGCCAGGTCTTAATCTCGATCTGATCCGTATCCAAGCAGGGTTTGGCGGAGAAGAGGATATGCTGAATTATGCCATCATCTTCAACGAAGAGTATGAACCCTCTCTCACTGCCTCTGCCCACTTGAAAGCCAGGAACGAAGATACTTCCGGTGCTCGCTGTGTAGCGGTGCATATCACCGTACACGCAAACGTCGGGAGGCTCTGGCCAGCATTCATTTTTCACGGAGTGGCTGAACCCCACTCTCTTCCCGTGAAGGTCTAAGACAATAGTCTCGCCGGAATAAGCGACACCTTTGACCCTGCTCTTCAACTTGTCCGCTAACCCTTCAGCGTGGTTGACCCCCCTCCTCAGGTCATGCTCTCCTCTCAGTATGTACACCTTCGTGATTGCAAACTGACTTGCCAAATTGGCAATTATCTCTGCGGCGATCTCAACCTGAAACGAGCAGCGTAGTGCGCTGAACACCTGTTCCCTAAAAAGCTCGGTATTCTCCACATTATCCCCTAGCAAGACAAGGGCGACTACCCGCACCCCATTTCTTTCGACGTATCCTCGAAGCTGCTTCACGCACGACTGAAAAGCCCAAAAGTCGAACCGTAGGCTGCCAATGTGGAGGTCTGAGATTGCCAAGATAGCAGATGACTGTACAGATCTGCTCAAAATCTTCGATGACTCCAAGCCCAATCACCTGAGGAGATAGAGCACGCTCCCGACGATCCCTTTTGAGCTGCTCCAACCTCTAAAAATTCGGTAAGCTTCTTCGTTCAACCTTTTGTACACTACGAGCAGAATGATCCTTGGTTTGGGTCTGCACTCGTGCATCATCCGCTTGATCTCAGCGAAATGGATGTTCCGATACAACAACCTTGACTCTATTCCCGCTTCTATGCCGTATTTCAAAGCTCGGATATCAGGGAAGACGCTGTTGAGGCTTACAACAGACCACCCAGCCTCGGTCAAGCACCCTGCCAAGTTTACCTTGTACAGTGAATTTTTTAGACACTCTCTAGGGCCGCCTAGATTCATGGGCTGGTCGAACATCAGCCCAGTTTGATTCAACTCACCACTACCTGTAAGGCTGATCGCCCTTAGAGCAACCTCCTTTAACTCCACCACTATCGCCTCCAGCTTTCTTCCTTCGTAAAAGCGATTTTCCAATTTTATCCTCCTTCTATATCTTTGCGATATAGACAGAGTACAGATCCTTATGCGATCGGATTTAAATATATCGGAAGAGTATAGAAAAAGGTAGGAAAAGTGAATCGCATATGCCGATCGAGTTCGAGATGAAAGTCGTGAAAGTAGCTGGCAGTCTACGGATGACTATACCCAAAGAAATAGCAAAATCTCTCTCCATTAAAGCAGGAGATACCGTCCTAGTGAGCACAAATGATGATACGATGCTGGTTAAGAAAAAGAGCAGATAGCAAGATGTAGGTATCCATCCCAGACTTCTCCCGAATGAAGTCCTCCTAATGATCCGTGAAGGCATTATGGGATAAGACGCAGCTAGTTGCAGGCATATCCGAGAGAAAGTTCTTTGACTACTTCTCCGACCGAGAGAAAGGCTATGCCATTGAAATCGGCGATGTATAGGAATATCAACATCCGCTATCCCTGGAAGGGGGCTGTGTCTAGCTCCGCCGCAGTCTTCTATCTATCTTCCATAGTGAACCCCAAAGATTCTGTGACGGCTTGAAACTACCTTACCCCATCTTGGGACACTCTTCTCATGAGTTCACGCTTGCCTTTGTCATAGTCCGGATAAATGTGTCTGACAATGTGCCAGAATTTCTGAGTGTGTCTCTTGATCACTAGATGTCCTAGCTCATGAGCCAATACATACTTCAGAACATAGTCTGGATATTTCTTTGCTTCGCAACTCACGTAAATCCTGTTTCCCTTGATTATCGCCAGCGTGTCAAGGTTCGCAACGTCAAATCTGAGGTTCCCGAAGAGATCAACCCCATTGTTCCTCAGAAGTGTGTGAGCAAGTTCTTCGATTCTATCACGAAACTCTTCGTTGTCACGATGCTTCATGCATAATCAGCCTCCAAGTTTGCGAATATCCTTGCTTCTATCTCATCAGTATTTGATCCGAGTCCGAAACCTCGTATTAGCGCTTCACGCACTGCTCTCCTAATCTCTTTCCTTAGACTCCCTTTGAGAAATCCTTCTTTTGACAATAATTCCTCTTGCTTGAGTTCCCGAACAACATCCCTCGATAGCTCAAGCGTCTTCGTCGAATCGGGGTAGTAGCCTTTCAGTACATCAAAGACCGGGAAGAGTTCGCCATATTTCTCTCGATCTGCTTCTCGCTTCTGTACCTTTTCATGCACTGACTTTATCCTTTCGATAACTTTCTTTGTAATCTCTTTCTCGGCTTTCATCTCATCGACAATGTGTTCAACTTCCTTGGTGACGCTCACATAGAACTCTGAGCGCGATGCAGACGCCCTGTGCCCAATCTCGCCGAGGACCTTGATCGCAGATTCGGGCTTCTTGTTTGTTTCAAGTTTAGCAAGTTCCTTTACAAGTTTGGTGTGGACCCCTCTAGAATGAGAACACTTGAAAACAAATACCTACCAAGAGGGGTAAATTATGGCTCGTAGACGCTGGACACCTGAGGAGAAGATTCGGATAGTTCTGGAATCATTGAACACCAGCATAGGCGTAGCTGAATTATGCAGAAAATACGCTGTGAACCCGGTTGTATTCTACGCTTGGAAAGAGAAGTTCATTGAAGGAGGAAAACAAGCGCTCACACGGTCCAAGAGAAATGATGGGGCGGGGGAGTTCCAAGCGGAGAATGAGCGTCTGAAGCAATTGATCGGTGAACTCACCATAGCGAATGATGCATTCAAAAAAATTTTGCAGGGAGAGAAAGGAAGATGGTAGCACGCATGATCCAGGATCAAGGGTTAAGCCTCAGAGAAGCTCTACACCTATCCGGATGCTCGCGGAGAAACTACTACTACCAAACTAGAAAGAGAACTGTACCTCCTGACCCCTACATCCTTGCGAAAGTCAGAGAAACAGCTCTGAAGAGACCATTCTACGGAACCAGACGCATGGCAGCCACCCTTGCAAAGGAGCTAGACAGACCCATCAATCGGAAACGTATCCAGCGAATCTACCGCATTCTAGGCTGGATTGAACCGCAGAAATCGAAGAAGCAACTCCTCAGAGCAGCATACGACAGGAGACCCAAACCGACGAGGCCAAACGAGCTCTGGGAGACAGACCTCACCTACATCCACTGCGGCATAGACGGCTGGGCCTACCTCTTCAACGTTCTCGACGTGGTCTCAAGAGAATGGCTCTCCTACGTCTTTGACACCACAGCCACAAAGGAGAACGCCATCCTAAGCGTCCAAGAAGCGCTCATCAAACATCCAGAAGCCATAGATGTAAGGCTGAGAACCGACCGCGGCCCACAGTACGAAAGCGAAGCCTTCAAAGAGAGCATGAAGATCCTACGCGTCAAACAGGAATTCATAGCCGTCCACACGCCTGAACAGAACGGCCACATGGAATCCTTCCACAAAACCTTGAAACGCGAATACATCTGGACAAAAGACTTTCAAAACTTCCAAGAAGCATCACAAGCCATCCAGGAAGCCCACGTAGACTACAACCAACACAGAATACATTCCGCACTAGGCTACCTAACACCATATGAGTATCTACTCACGGTGACCAAGAATGACCGATGAAAACATAAGTTCAAAACCTCGAAAAACGTTCTCAAACACGGGGGTCCACTCCAAGTTCAACTTCCCCTAGCTTCTCGATCTTATCAACGCCAACGGTCCTCTGAATCAGTTCGTATGTCTTGCGTGCCATTTTCTCGATTTCCCCAAGCCTCATACCAATCTGGCGGCGGCGATGAAGAGCTACCGAAACACAGATGACCCATTTGTAAGCTTCAAGGTGCTTGAATGTTGCATCACTCGGAGAGAGTAGCTCATAGAGATTTCTCACGCCTCGTGCTTTCTGTTCAAACTCCTGCTCCTTCCCGTTCTTGACAAGTAGAGCTACGGCGCTGTCCACATCCTCAATGGTCTTCATCTCCACGCCTTCGAGCATTTCCATGAGTTCGACAATGCTCTTCTCGAACTCTCGCTCCGAACTGCTAAGATCTCTAATAATGAGTGTCGCTTCTCTGACGAAATCTGCCTCGAATTGTTGCAGAGCACGTTCGAGCTTCTCTGAAACACCGATATAGTCAGCCACAAGTCCGAATTCCTTCCCTTGGAAGGGTCTATTCGTCCGCGCGACCGCCTGCAGTAACCTATGTTCTTTCAGGGCTTTGTACACAAATAGCACCCAAAGTCGCTTGGCATCGAAGCCTGTCAATAGCATGTCACTGACAATAAGGATTCTAGGGAATTGCTCGTCTCGGAACTTGTCAACAATGTTGCGGTTTATTTTCTCGAAATCTGAATGCCCATAGCGGTTGGCGAGTTCCTCCTTGTAGTCCTTGATTGCCCGAGATTTCTCTCTCGCTGAGTATGTCATTACAATCTCAGTGTACTTCGGGTCTCCAAAGAGTTTGTCAAGCACTCTTTTGAAAAGCACACACGATTCTCTGTCTACGGTTGCGAGCATCGCTTTGAGAGGTTCTTTTTCCACCCGGTTAATGAAGTACTCAAAAATGTCGTTACTTACCTTTTCAATTCTATCGGCACTCTTGAGTACAGCCAAACGTGGCTTGACTTTTCTCCTCCACCGTGTTCGCTCTATCTGAGTGAGTTCTTTGAGTACTTCCTCTTCATAGTCAGCCAGATCAGCAAGTTCTTCATCTTTCAAGTGAAGTTCTGGTAAGCGAGGTTCATAGCGTATGGGGATTGTAAAACCGTCGTCAGTTGAATTGAGCATACCATACCTGTGGAGGTAAAGCTCGCCTTTTGGAGAAAATTTCTGAAACGTGTTCCTTTCTGGCTTTGTGAGCGGAGTGCCGGTAAATCCAAAAATGTCCGCATTCTTGAATATACCTCTTACGACATTTGCCAGAACCCCATATTGGCTCCGGTGACTCTCATCAGTGAAGATGACAATGTTCTCGCGCGCAAGATTGATTTGGCCAGCGTCATGTAGCTTCTTCAGCTTCTCGGGAGAGAATTTCTGAATTAACGAAATGAAAATACCCCGCTTTCCTTCTCTTTTCTCCCCGCCCCACTTCAACACTTTTACGAGTTCCTTGACACTCTTAATTTCCTCAACTTCAATCCCAATCGGGGCGAATTCTTCCTGCACGATCTGACGCTGCAAGTCAAGCCGATCAACAATGATGAAAATCGTTGGGACGCCAAGCGTTGGATTTCTTAACAGTTTCCATGCAGCGAACGCCATTGTGAGAGTCTTACCGGAACCCTGCCAATGCCAGACTAGGCCGAGTTTCTTCTCTTTTTCATTGACAACTCGATTGACGATACGGTTCGCAGCTTCGAACTGCATGTACCAGCCTAGGATTTTAATGTAGGTGTCTTTCACCTTCTTGATGAAAATGAAATTCTCCAGCAGATCAACCAAGTTACCCTTCGAAAGCATCCCGAAAATCGTCGAGTCGAGGTAGCGGAAGGATTTGAGTGGCCTGACACCTTTCTCATCAAACGGATAGTAGCTCTTCCAAATGCCCTTTTCCTTGTCGATGAACTGTGAATAATCCTTTGCAAAGAAGTTAGGAAAATGTTTTGTCTCATGAGCATCAGATGCGATACAGAACTGTACATACTTGTATAGACTTGGTATAGCCTCTTCGTATTCCAAAATCTGCATATATGCGTCATACCAGTTCGTTCCTTCTTCTTGCTTGCCGAATGGATTCTTTGTTTCTATGTCAACGAGAGGAATCCCATTCACGAACAGACAGAGGTCTAGACGTCTTGTCCGCTCATTCTCGCGAACCTCAAATTCTTTAACGACGAAGAAATCGTTTTTCTCAGGTTTTTCGAAATTGAAAAGTTGGAGTTGCCTCTCTCTTTCCTCTCCATTTCTTCGTATCCTGATAGTGATGCCGTGCTTCACTAAATCGAGGAAGCCCCACAGGTACTACAAGACGCCTCAGTCAACTGTGAACTTCATTTTGGAATTGAGGCGGAGTAAACGTTGGGGACCATGCAAGATCGAGGGATACCTGCAAAACTATAGACTTGAAGGCGTCGCACCGGTTAGTCATAGAACCATCCATAGAATCCTCGTCGAAGTCGGATTGAACAACCCCATCTCAACGCCTAGAAAGGTCTGGGGTAAACGTAGATTCCAACGGGAGCATAGCAACAGCCTCTCCCATACGAAATCCTAGCTCGATGCTAGCTCGAATGGATGAACGGTTACTGCTTCACGCCGACCTATCTGCTATCCACTTCATGCGCTTATACTTTCGCCTGACCATATCTGCGTTCATGGTTCGGTAGGGCTCCTTGTTCGTTAGCATATGCCACATGATCACAAGCATCTCCCTCGCGGTAGCTACCTTTGCCTTCTGGGGGCCTCTCCGCTCCGCGATCCTGCAATAGAATGCGCCGAGCCTCTCATCATGCTTGATCGTCGTATTCGCAGCCTCAACTACGGCGTATCGCAGCCATCTCGATCCCTGCCTCGTTATGCTGCCTCTCCGCTTGCGCTCTCCCGAATCCCTCCTCGACGGTGCAAGCCCAGCGTAGGCCACAAGCTTCCATGGCGTAGAGAATCTTCTCACGTCAACTATCTCGGAGAGTATGGTCAAGGCGGTGAGGAAGCACACTCCCGGCATCGTCATCAGCAGCCTAGCGTTATCATCCTCATTACATATGGATGCTATCTTCGCGGTGAAGAGTTCCACCTGCCTGTTGAAGGTCTCTATTGCCGCAAGGTATGAGTCCATGGCCATTCGATCCACCCATGAGAGCTGTAGGTTGCTAAGAGCCTATCCGAAAAGTCCGGCTGCGCGGAATGTGATCCATGCGCATGCGAAGTGTAGCATGGCGAGATAGTTCTCTGCCTTTTTCTCCCAGCGGATCAACAGTCGCCTGAACCTATTGAACCACGAATGAGTTCTTTCTACAACCCAGTGTCTCGCTCTGTAGCCTGGAATTCTCTTTCTCTTCTTGACCTCTTCTCCTCTGGAAGGGATGTGAATCGTGTATCCCCAATCCTCAAGTAGCTCGCGAACCTCAGGGTAGTCGTAGCCCTTATCCATGCACATATGCTGCGGCGCATCATCTGTCGGTTCAGGTCTTTCTACTGGGATGCTTTCCAAAGTTGGTTTCGTAAGCTTCATGTCATTTCTGTTGGCGCCGCCAACGACGAGTCCGACGGGTATACCGTTTGCTTCCACGAGGAGGCTGCGTTTCGTTCCAGACTTTCGCCTGTCTGTTGGGTTTGGACCTGTATTTTTTCCCCCCAAGCGGAGCCTTCGTGATGGCTCCATCCATAGCCTGCCACTCCCAGTCAAGCTTCTTCACAGCGTCATACTCCACCAACCCCTCCACCCATAGGCGTTGGAAGACCCCGACCTCACTCCATTCCCGGAAACGGTCGTAAACGGTGCTTGAAGCGCCTAGGCTTCTTGGAAGCGCTTTCCACTGGCATCCGGTCCGTAGAACGTAGAAGATAGCATTCGCCACTAGCCTGTCATCCATTCTTGGACGGCCACTCTTCTTCTTCGGCTGCGGTGGAGGCAGAAGTTCCTTGATTCTATTCCAAAGGTCGTCTGAAATCTGGTATGCGGTCCCTACGAGAACATCTTCCTCTTCCAATATCACAGCTATTCGAAACCTGCTCCTCCACTGCAACTTGTCAGAAAAAGGTTCGATTCACATCCATGTCAAAATGAATGGTAAAACATCATAATGATACTACTTTTCGGATAGACTCTAAGCCACGCTGTTCCCTTCGCTGAGAAGATGTCACTCACCGGAGGGTTGGTGAACTCGTACTTCGCCATTATCGCCTCCATCTTCTCCTTGAAGGTGGTTCTACTGTGAACCAGGTCTATCCGCGTTCTTGCAAGCTGCCTGAGCTCCCTATGCTCCTTATCGGGCACATATGACTCCGGCACAAGATCAGCCCTAAGCAGATCCACGAGGATGTTGGAATCTACTCGATCGTCCTTCAGTCTTGCCTTCGCTATAGCCTTCGTCTCCAATGGATTCGCCAAGAGCGTCTCCACTCCATTCTCCTCAAGCATGTCATGTATCCTTATCCAGTAGTTGCCCGTCGACTCCACCACAGCCACAGCGGATTCGCTTTGACGCCTTGCATGATCGATCAGCTCCATGATCCCTTGCCTAGAGTTCATGAAGGTCACCTGATCTAGGACTGCCTTGCTATGGCTATGTTTGAGTGTCGCAACACACTTCCTCTTTCCAGCATCTATTCCTATGCATAACGTCATCTTCTCTGTTCATCTCCTCTTTGCTTCTTTGATGGCCTGAAGCAGCGGAATCCTCCCATTCGCTCTCTTACATGGAGCAGTTGGGTATCCGCTCAACCATGGATCAGTCTGGCACTCGCCCTTCGATAGAGGGCAGTAGGCTCTCGACCCTCAGGCCAGCATCAAGGAGGAACCCCGTAATCTCCTTAGGATTTCGTATATCGTCTGGCAAGCAGACTATAAGATGACCGAGAGGGATGAATGGATGATCTCGTACCTCGACGATCATTCACGTTTCGTTCCAGGCTCAAGAATCCATCTATCGGAAAGATCGAAGCCTTCCACAAAGCGTACGTGTCCGAGTCATGTATGTTCCCCAGCCACGAAAACTTTGTCAATTACTGGAACTATGAACGACCCCACCAAGGAATCGGTTATCTCTACCCAGCAGACGTATACTTTAGGGACAGATGTGGGTAGCTAGAACAAGGAAATCAATAACCTAGCCATCAACATGATCATGGCGATGATCGTCATGATCTAAGACTCGACCGAAAACCTCATCATAATCGTGACGAACAGCTTTCCTGAACTAGATTTGACGTCTGACCTCTTAAAAGAGCCTGAACCTGAATTAGCGGTTAAAACGATACCCAGCGAATGTTCTAACTACCCACATCTGTCATGGAAGTATACATCTGCTGGATAGAGATAACGAATTCCCTGATGTGGACGCTCATAGTTCCAATAATGAATGAACTCTCGATGAGTTGGAAACATCCACGCCTCGCAGACATACGCCTTATGGAACGCCTCAATCTTACCAATCGTAGACGGTCTCCTCACGCTCGTGACGATATGTTCGATTCCGTTTCCACTGCAGAACTCTGTAAACTCAGACCGACCACCTCTAGCCGGATAGAACTGCGTTCCCCGATCCGTCAAGATTTGGTCAGGCTTACCGAACAACCCAATGGATTCTTCCAGAAGCCTAATCGCATGCTCCGCTGTCGGGTTGTGATGAATCATTGAACCTGGAACAAAACGTGAATGATCGTCGAGGTAGCTGATCATCCACTCATCTTGGCTTGTGAGCTTGAAGTCAGCCTGCCAGAGACTGTTGCTATGCTCACGCTCAAATCTACGCTTACCCCAAACCCTTCTCGGCGATGGAATAGGATTGTTCAATCCAGCCTCGACGAGGATTCCATGAATCGTTCTGTGGCTGACAGGCGTGATCCCTTGAACCTTATAGTTCCGCAGGTACCCTTCGATCTTATTCGGTCCCCAATGTTTGCTACGTCTCAGCTCCAAGATGAGGTTCACCGTTGGCTGAGGAGTCTTGTAGTAATGGTGGGGTCTTCTGGATTTGACTCGTATACCCTCCCACCCTTGTTTCCTGTAGACCCGCCACCAGCGATAGACTGTTCTCTCATCGATTCGTAGCGCTGTCGCGATCTCCCCGCTCTTCCAATGTTCAAGTTTTCTATGAATGATCCATCTTCTCTGGCGCAAAGTTCGATCCACATATGTCACCAGACTTTTCCAGATGTTTCATTGTCTTTTTATCACTGACACATGTGGGTAGCTAGCTCAACGATACCCAGCGAAAGAAAAAGATAAAAGGGTCGGACGCAGCCGGGAAAGCGCCGTGTATGGTTCCTCGACCAGTTCACCGAAAACGCAACATTTTGGGAACATGAGCGTCGTAAAGACAAAGGTTTTTAAGGTTTAACTTGTTAAACGCACCCATGAAACCCGCAGACGATAGAAAGAAACCTTTCTTCGTTGGGCTTAGGATGACAAAAGAGGAACGTTCCATCTTGGACAAAATTCAGGAAAAAGTGGGATTAACCAAAACAGAGAGCCTGCTCAAAGGCTTGGAGATTCTTAGCGAGTATTACTCTTTAGGTTTAGATCAACCACCTTTAAGTTTCGAATTGAAGAAACTCGAAGAGGAGGCCATTCAACACGCTGATGCTCTCAAAGGTATTCGACGCAGAGAGGACGCGTTAAAGGAGATAATCCACGAACTTCGCATCAT
>Ga0209610_1001518_pt1 | contig 11916 bp, 5 predicted proteins | sample LakKivw275mmetaG_FD_184137 | JGI IMG/M metagenome (GOLD analysis project Ga0209610, IMG submission 184137) | Anoxic lake water microbial communities from Lake Kivu, Rwanda to study Microbial Dark Matter (Phase II) - Lake Kivu water 275m metaG... | ecosystem: Environmental > Aquatic > Freshwater >...
GGCAATCTACCCTGATACTCATTGAGTAAAGTAAATGTGGGACTTTGCACCGGTTGCCGAACCTGCAGCCCGCGGCAGATGCCCCGAATCATGGTCGTTTTGCCGGCAGCTAACTCCCCCTCGAAAGCGACAATTGAACCAGCTTTTAGCAGGGTTGCCAATTGTTCACCAAAACTTTCAGTCTGCCCCGCAGAATAGGAGGTAATCCTAACCATAGACTATTTTGGAGTAAGAGTCGCTACAGGTAAGATTGACTCCTCCATTGAGATTCCTCCATGCTGAAAAGTATTCCGATAACGACTCTGATATTTATGATAATTAGTTGGGTAGATGAAATAAAAATTCTCTTTGGCAATCAGATAATTGGTGTTGATCCCTAAATCCGGCAGCCGGTACTTGGCTGGATCCTTGATTACCAGGGCATATTTTTGATGAACACTCAGATTGCGCCCATATTTAAACCGAATATTGGTCGAGGTTTCCTTGTCGCCGATGACTTTAACATCATTTTGGACTCGGATACTGCCATGATCGCTGGTAATAACAACACTGAAGCCGTATTGGGCAAATTTTTTCAGCACCGAAAAAATCCAGGAATGTTCGAACCAGGTGCGGACGATGGAGCGGTAGCTGGCTTCATTCGGCAGGATCTCTTTCAATATATCCGAATCAGAGCGACGATGAGCCAGTACATCCACAAAATTAACGACCAGTGCAATCAGATGACTCTGAAGATAAGTTGATAATTTTTTATCCATTGACCAGCCAGTATTAGAATCCAGTACCTTAAGATATTTGAGACCCTGAGCTAACTCGGGATATTCCGTCCTGAGAAGGGTATCCAACATCTCCGGTTCATGCGCATTCATCGAAGATTCATCCTCTTCCTCCTTCTCCCAGATATCGGGATATTGCCGCTGAATTTCATCCGGAAACAAGCCACTGAAAATCGAATTCCGCGAATAGGGCGTGGCTGAAGGTAAAATCGAAAAATAGTAGGCGGTATCTACATTGTAAAAATCATATAACAGTGGTTCAAAAGTCAGCCACTGGTCCAGACGCATACAATCAATGACGATAAAGAGGACCTTCTCTCCATTTTTCAAGCGGGGCAAAATAAAATGTCGGATTATATCGGGTGATAAAGGCGGTCGAAAATGGGGATCTTCGAAGATCCAGTCGGAGTAATTCTTTTCCAAGAATTTGCCATATTCAATATCGCAATCACGCAGCTGGTCTTCAAGCGTCTCTTTTAATCCCAGATCCGGGTGATCATCAAATTCGATCTCCCAGCGCGCCAGCTTTTTATAAATCTCAATCCAGTCTTGACTCCTGAGATCGGTAAATAAAAGTCGTGAAATCGCATGAAATTCCTCAAGATAATTGCGGGATACCTGTTCCGAGGCAATCCGTTTCTGCTCCAAGACTTTTTTACATGCCATCAGGATTTGGCTGGGATTGACGGGCTTGGTCAGGTAGTCGGTAATCTTTTGACCAATCGCCTTATCCATCAGACTCTCTTCTTCATTCTTGGTAATCATAATTACCGGCAAACCGGGATAGATATTTTTAATCTCGTTGAGTGTCGTCAATCCGTCTTTCCCTACCATAATTTCATCCAGCAGCACCAGATCAAAGTTGCTTTCGGTGACCAGATTCACGGCGTCGTTGCCATTGGATACGGGAGTAACATCATAACCACAACTTTTTAAAAAGAGAATATGAGCTTTCAATAGCTCAATTTCATCATCAACCCATAAAATTTTACCTCTTTTTGCACCCATGTTGCGATCCTGTTAATTGACTCTCAAATTTAATAATATAGCTAAATTCGTCATGTAACCAATATCTTTTTATTATTCAAATTCATCCCCAAATATTCAAATCAAAACGGATAATCAGTACTCATACTGACTGCTACCCTTTATAGTTCCTGAAAATCCGACTACTATTTTGTAGTCATAACGAATTCGCCCTGCCAGTTATCTCCGGGCGGGTTCGCTTTAAAAATTTTACAGCGTTCGATAAACACGCGTGAAGGCGGGTCTTCTCCCATCACGGCAATCGCTTGCTGAAACTGGGTGATGGCGGCATCCCATTGCCTTTGCCAATATAATTCGATACCCTGGGTAAAATAAGATCGAATGTCCGATATTTCTTTACTCAATTCGCCTTTTTTAGCCAACAATTCGTAAACGGTAATCGGGATCAGTTTGCCTTTCACAACCAATTTATCCAGGATTCTAACCTCGATCTTATCCTCTGCCTGCCGCAGAGTTTCTTCACCAACCATGATATAAGTTCCATACTGTTTGTTGGCACCCTCGAATCGGCTGGCCTGGTTGACTGCATCGCCCATAACAGTATATTGAAAACGCTGATTGGAACCCATGTTACCAGCACTGACCACTCCCGAATTGACCCCCATCCGGACATAGATGTCCACTCCGTGATCCTTTTTAATTTCCGGTCGAATTGCCTTAAGCGTAGCCTGCTGATCCAGCGCCGACCAGCACGCTTTCCAGGCGTGTTCGGGATCTTCCATCGGCACGCCAAAATCACACATAATGGCATCGCCCTCATATTTATCAACATAGCCATCATAATGCATCAGGATATCTGTCATCGGCGATAGATACTTATTTAATACAACTGATAGCTCTTCGGCAGACAGACTTTCGGAAATTGTCGTAAAACCTGCCACATCGGAGAAAAACATGGTAGCTTCGCGCTTCTCGCCGGAAAGGCTGAAGGCATCGGGATGATCTTCGAGATATTTTAAGACTTTCGGGCTCATGTAGGTCTGAAACATCCCCCGGATTTTTTTCTTCTCCCTCTGCTCGGCTAAAAATTGGTAAACGACATTACTGATATAACTGGTCAGGATGATGACGATCGGCGGTATCATATATATCCATAAATTGTGGGCGATAAACAACCAGAGAGATAATCCCACAAATCCGGCAATCAATCCGAGTGAAATAAAACCACCAATGACCGGTCGGACGATGCTGATAATTAATGCGGTAACGATTCCGAGAATAAAAATAACGGTGATGTTCAGATAAAATGTAGAGGTCTTAATAAAATTCTGATCCAGCATCGTTTGAATGGCGTGGGCGTGGGTTTCGACTCCCGGCATCAACATCCGTACCCCGCCATAATTGTAGAATGGCGTATATTTATTATCGTGCAGCTCTTCGATAGACACGCCAATCAGAGCAATTTTATTGCGAAATGGATTTTCTAAATAAATTATCCGCTCAACGGTTGCCGTATCACCTTCGGCGAGTGCGACATAAGCTTCCGCCTGCCTGACCGAGTCTCTCAGGAATGCTAAGCGGAATTCGAAGGGGTAGATCGAGTTTTGCTTAAAAATCTCCATATAATCGGTATCTTCCTCTTCCCGCAAATCAAAATCGGCATCGTCAAGCACATAGGACATGGAGTAAGTCGGAAATGTTTTAGCCGGCCCATAATAGTTTACCAAAATCGTCTGTTCAAATCCCATACTACCGCGGTGACCAAGCAGAGTGTAAGTATTATTACCCGATGAATCGGTAAAAACAAAGTATCCTTGGTCGAATTGATAAGTTGTATTACCCGGAATGCCCTTCTCAGCAAAGAATACTTTCGCACCTAAGGAGTAAATATATTTACTCTGATAGGGCTCGAATATCGAATAGCGGCGGGTGAACCCATCGGGATCCTGTAACTCGCCAACCACGCCCCACTCGGCACCGGTTTCAAGCAGAATTGGCAAGGGCTCATCCGGATATTCATAAATCCCGCCGGGTGTGCGCTGACGTTCGATCTTGCCCGCCAGAATTACATTGCCATTGCGACGCACGGCATCTGCCAGGATCGAATCACCCTGGGGATTTTTCATGTCCGGTTCGGTAAATTGAATATCAAACATGATCAGACGCACGCCTAACTCATTAAGATTGTCAATTAGGGTCGCGTAGTATTCACGGGGATAGGGATAGCGCTCCCGGCAAGCGGTAAAGGTGAGCTGATCGATGGCAACAATAATCAGATCCGACTTTGAGACATCCTCGGGACCGCGCCAGCGAAAGCGTAAATCCAAAGATTTGAGCTCCATCTGGCGAAAAAATCCAAAAATCATCATGGCGGTAACAATGATCGAAAACACAACTGCGATGAGCAATCCCCACGCAGCCTGTTTAATTGCCCCCTTTTTCATCAATAATTACACTAACCGCGTATTTAAAATATTAGTGAGTAGCCCGCCATAAAACTGATATCATTGAAGACCTCATCGGTCAAACGATCATCCAGAAAAGTATATCCAAAGCTCCACCTGAATTGGTGAATCTTCTTGAGAGTATACATCCCACCCGTTGCAACCGTGTGCTTGCTGAAATCAATCGCTCCCGAACCGTTATTTAAGGTATAGCTCAGTTCCACTGCCAGACTGCCATTAAAAAATTCATATCGCCCTTTGACCAGCACCGTCTGCAGGATATAAGGATCACTGATAGCAGTAGAGGTCGTCTTGTTGTTGGAATACTTAAGATTTGTTTTCAAAGGCAAACTTAGAAAAGTGGAATTGATCCCAAAAGCCAGCAAGGAGGTGGCAGTACCGATAAACTGGTAACCGGGTTTTCGCAGTTTAACCCGATCGCTGCGGTCAGAATTGGCGTAATTAACATTCAAATTATGTTTGATATTCCCAAATTGGATATTATGCGATATCCGGAAATCCTGGCGAATGGTTACATTATCCTCACGCAAATCAGTATATTTATAGCCAATGATCGAATCCGTGACTACTTTATCAAAGAGCGTATCGGTCTTAACATCCTCAAGACCAAGATCATTCTGGCGAATATACTGCATGGTATTAAAATTCAAGTTTGGCAATCCCTCTCCCGGATAGAGCGAAATACCCGCATTTAAAGAGGTGGTTGTGGTTGTGGCATTTTTATCCTCATTGAGATTATCCCGTTTCTGGTCAAAGGTCAGATTGACAAACATCTTATCTCGAAACAGGCGGATTTTATCCGAAAGATTGTAACCCTGAACATCGTTCCTCAGATAAGGATTACCCAGCGAATTAAATTCTGGTCCTACGCGCTGGTACTCCGCCACAAAGAAATTGTTGAAATAGTTCAACTTGAGCGAAGTCTTAAACGCCGTCGAGGGCATATTGAGGAATTCGCGCAGACCAATATTACCACTGGAATCCGGCACAATGGGCAACCACGGACTGATGTTTTTATTGATAATGAAAAATTCTGCAAAATCCTTGGGATCCATGGGTATCATGGAAAGCGGAATATCCATTCCCATATAGCTTAATGTATCATTTTTAAGACTATCGCCGGGCATAAACGTATCCAGCTGCTCAAGCGTAAGCGGTCCGCCAGATATATCCCGGTTCAAATACGAAATCGCCGCATTACTTTTCCAGACGAAGCGCTTGGAATCCAGAGCCAGTAATAAATCGGTCCCAATTACAAAATTATCCTGGGGCTTATTTGCACCGCCCATAAGAACCGAAACCCCATTCCCGGGCTTGATACCGCCCATTCCCCGTTTTACTGATAACGTATCATCTCGGGCTTTGATTAATGATAAGCCAAACTGAAAATTCTTCCCGGAACCGAAATAGGGTCGAATTGCAAACAGATTCCGGCCATAAGTGTAATCATTGCGGGTATATTGGCCAATGGCAGAGGTATCCGCAACGATATCACCCTGAATTGCTCTTTCGGTTTGACCATAAACGATATGTGCATTGATTAATTTTAATTTAACATTTGCTTCGAATCCTCTCACTCTTTTACCCCGCAAACCAAATTCGGTAAAGATCGGATTGACATCTCCAAAAGTTAAGTCAAGATAGCTGGATTTAAGACCGGCGGTCAGACGATTACGCGGTTGTTTATCGGGTTCCTCCTGAGAGGTAATGAAAGTCTTCGCATCAAAGCTCAGCCAGTCGTAAGAACCACTAATATTAGCGCGCAGCCACTGGATATCCTGTCTAACCCCCCGAACCTGTTCGGAGCTCGCTTCAGTCGCAACTCGTCCGTTATACTGGAGAACGCGTTGAGCTTCCTCGCGAGTTTGTACGACAGTGAAATTTATGACAATCGGAGCATAGGGATCATTGGATTGATTTTTCAAATTTAATTTGACCGTATGTAATCCGGGTCGTAGTTTTTGGGGGCGAGCGATGATCAGCTCCTGAGATATTTCTGCTTGTTTTACCACCGAAACCCCATCAACCTCAAGGCGAACACTTTCGAGTGAAACGTTCGGAGCATTGAATAGCGAGAATGCCAGGACTACATCCGCGGCAGCCACGACTTCCCCCTCTTCGGGACTGAGGACTAATATGCCACTCTGAATCCCGCCCGTGACATCCTTTTCACCCTGAGCAATACTGGGTTTGGTTTCGGCTCCTTTTTTCACCGAGATGAACATTGGCACATTATAGGGATCCACCTCGGGAAAGGCAATCGCACTCCCGCCAACTAAATCGGCAATAACCAGATACTCAATCCCTCTTTCGGTCACATGTTCCGCTGGAATATAACCAGTATAGACCCCCATATACTCACTTATTTCTTCTTCGATAAAAGAACTCTGTCCCGCTTCCCGGTAAAAGATTCTCATCTGTTCGACTTCGACGGTATCGCCTTCAACCAACGCCTCAATCTTGACCGGAATACCCGCGACTGCATTCCGGGGTGGTGAATGTAATATCTTCGCCCGCCCCCAGAGCAGTACATTAGCTAAACATAAAAAAATGAATAATTTTGTCCCTTTAATCCGCATCTTATTCAACATTCCCAAATTAGTTAATTAATAATCGGTGAGATTGCTTATTTATATTCGATTTTAACTTCTTTGCGGTCACCCTGACTGTTTTGTAACTGGAACCGGATAACATTGTTGGTCTCTTCTCCCTGCTCAACGGGTGTACTGCCTTCCTGGGTTTGTTCGACTCCTACCTGGCCATCGGGTGTCGAAGTACCGGTTTGATTGGCTCCCACTACGATAACCGAACCGCTCTCGATATTGCGCACTTCGATCGATCCCGATAAACCAAAGAAGATATCGCCGGTAATTGGGTTTGACATGACCCAGAATACGGTACCTTTTACCGAAGCCACCGAAGTTGGCGTGGCGATAATAAATTCGCCTTTACGCTGAGGGCTAACCTCGGCTTTAAGTGAACCGATTTGCACTGAAATTGTCTTCGAGATCGCTTCCTCTGTCCGGGTACCGGAGATCACCATTTCCGAATTCTCGCGGATCTTGATCTGCGATTTGTCATCCAGAAATACCAGCGCAGCATATCCGTCTTTACCGGTCTTGATATGGTCTTGATCGAAAAGTGAAGTGCCGGGTTTAATCATCGGTTTAAATTCAGTAGCCTCGGCACGCTTCAAACTCGTCTCCCCGCTTGCCTTTATGGTAAGTGCAATTTTATCCGCTGACCACACCTCGATTGTAAACAATACTAAACATAAAATTGGTAGTAACAGCTGGAACTTCTTCATTGATCTATTCCTTCTCATTATTTATTCAACCCCAACTGATTGAATTGTAATTTGCCCGGCTAATAGTTGAGCGATAATAGCCGATAATTGATCCTGGGTAAGCTGCTGAGTCTCATTTAAGGTGACAATACCCGTCGGGGTATAGCCAACCAGCTCACCGGAAAAGAGCAGGTTATATGTATCGGCGTCAAGCATTTGCTCGAGCATCTGTAGCCAAATGTTAATTCCGCCGGCTTGGGTTGTACCGCCCTCCCCTCCCATTTCTGGAATTGTAAAGGCATAAATGTCGCTTTCAACGGTTTCCGGACCTGAGGTGGTCGGATAGGTTTTTTTCACTTGCCAGACGTAGGTTTTACCATCTTCTAAGGGCTTAGCACCGGAAAAGGGATATTGAAAGGAGGTTCTGGCAGTATAAAGATTAGCCGCGGCAGCAACAAGTTCGGCATCCAATTTATAGAATTGATGATTATCCGGATAAGGCAAATTGGAAAGATCATTTAACGCCTCGTCTACACTGCTGTGGATGGCTGGATTGTATTCGGAAATCCGGATGAAATAACCACATTCCCGACAATTGGAGCCGGTCCACATGAAATCGGCGGACTCCCATTGAAACCAGGGATACAGGTTATATATTTCGAGCTGGTCTTCTAATCTGCCACCCGGCGCAACTAACTCTAAATTAGATGGATTACCTACCGAAACCACATTTCTTTCACTCAATGGTGACTGAGTTGTCGCATCTACCGGATAAATCACTAAATTAAAAATATAGTCACCAGCAGGCAGCTTCCCGAAAGCTAAAACAGTCGATTGAAGCACCTGAAATTCGCTCTCAGGCATAAACTCCGAGGATTCAGTATGAACATCAAACAACTTCCCATCAGTGTAGTAGATCTCATCCACATTCAAATCCAGATCCTTGGTCGAGAGGCGTACTTCTCCACTCAAGGGTACCGGACTGGTCTTGACATAAAAAATGCGCCGGTTGTCCAACCCTAAACTGGGTACATTGGCAATCATTTCAAATTCGATACTGATTCTAATCGGTGTTCCACTGCCGGAGCTGCCGGTATAATCGGATGGAATGTAGCTCAAGGAATACTCAAAAATATCGGGATTGTTTCTCCCATTATTGAAATCAAAGTCACCGATATAGAAAACTTCAAAATTGTTGAAGTAGATAGTTGATAAGGTGAGGGTTCCCGTTGTTTGCCCAAAAACCGGTGGAAAAGCCAGGATCAATAGAAGAGTTAAAATTGGTATAATCGTTTTCATAGATAGCTCCTTTATTTTTTTACACACTTAAAGATACATAGAAAGTTAGATATAAAATGTGAGTTAGGACAAAACCAGGTTTAAAATTGGATTGATATTTAATTTTGTGACCCTTCACAGTTCGAATATAATTAAGGAGTATTCAAGATACAATAAAAAAGAAAAAGACGTCAGGAGTGACGTCTTTATCAAAATTTCTCCGGCAACGACCTACTTTTCCATCTCGTCTCCAAGATAGTATCATCGGCGCTAGAGGGCTTGACTTCCGAGTTCGGGATGGGATCGGGTATAACCCCCCTGCTATAGTCACCGGAAAATCTTGCATTGGGAAAAATGAGTCTCGTTAGTGGTCTATTTCATAAAAAGTTTTGGTCAAGACGCACGGCTGATTAGTATCACTCGGCTGAATTCCTCACGGAACTTACACCTGTGACCTATCAATCCCGTCATCTACGGGAAGCCTTAAGCCCCGCCTCTCGGCGGGAGGGAGATCTGGTCTTAGGGAAGGTTTCACACTTATATGCTTTCAGCGTTTATCCATACCAAACCTAGCTACCCAGCGGTGCACCTGATGGCACAACTGGTACACCAGCGGTTTGTCCACTCTGGTCCTCTCGTACTAAGAGTAGCCCCCTGCAAATCTCCTGCGCCCACAGCGGATAAGGACCGAACTGTCTCACGACGTTCTAAACCCAGCTCGCGTGCCACTTTAATGGGCGAACAGCCCAACCCTTGGGACCTTCTCCAGCCCCAGGATGTGACGGGCCGACATCGAGGTGCCAAACCTCCCCGTCGATGTGAACTCTTGGGGGAGATCAGCCTGTTATCCCCGGAGTACCTTTTATCCTTTGAGCGACGGCACTTCCACACGTGACCGCCGGATCACTAAGCCCTGCTTTCGCATCTGCTCCTCTTGTCTGAGTCGCAGTTAAGCTCCCTTATGCCTTTACACTCTGCGCACGGTTACCAATCGTGCTGAGGGAACCTTTGGGAGCCTCCGTTACATTTTAGGAGGCGACCGCCCCAGTCAAACTACCCACCTGACAATGTCTCCCGCCCCGCTTCAGGGGTCGGGATTAGAATTCTAACTTTATAAGGGTGGTATTTCAAGGTTGACTCCATCCCGACTAGCGTCGGGACTTCAAAGTCTCCCACCTATCCTACACGTATAAAATCAAAACCCAATGCCAAGCTATAGTAAAGGTTCCGGGGTCTTTCTGTCCAGCTGCGGGAAACCGGCATCTTCACCGGCATTACAATTTCGCCGAGGCCCTGGTTGAGACAGTGTTCAAGTCGTTACACCATTCGTGCGGGTCGGAACTTACCCGACAAGGAATTTCGCTACCTTAGGACCGTTATAGTTACGGCCGCCGTTTACTGGGGCTTCAGTTCTGGGCTTCTCCCGACAAGTCGGGATGACTCATCCCCTTAACCTTCCAGCACCGGGCAGGTGTCAGTCCATATACCTCATCTTACGATTTCGCATAGACCTGTGTTTTTAGTAAACAGTCGCTTGAACCTTTTCACTGCGACCTCTTTCGGCTACATTTGAATAAATTTCACCTAATTGAGGCATCCCATATTCCTAAGTTACGGGATCAATTTGCCTAGTTCCTTAACCAGAGCTATCTCGAGCACCTGAGGATTCTCTCCTCGCCTACCTGTGTCGGTTTGGGGTACGGACATCCGTTTATCTAACAGAGAGGTTTTTCTTGTCAGTAAGATTAGGGTCAGTTTATGTCCTAGGGACTCCTATTCGCATCTCGGGGTTATGACCAGACGGATTTGCCAATCCGATCCCCCTACCTGCTTAAACCGGGACGTTCAACACCCGGCTGACCTTTCACTCCTGCGTCACCCCATAGCTCAAACGATAAACAGATGGTACAGGAATATTAAACCTGTCTTCCATCGCCTACGCCTCTCGGCCTCGGCTTAGGGTCCGACTAACCCTGAGCAGATTTACTTTACTCAGGAAACCTTAGGCTTTCGGTGTGCCGGAATCTCACCGGCATTATCGCTACTCATGCCAGCATACTCATTTCCATTTCCTCCAGCCAACCTCACGATTGACCTTCACCGGTTAATGGAACGCTCCCCTACCTCCCCCCGCCACCGGCGGGGGAACCAAAGCTTCGGTACCAGGGTTCACAGTCCCGGGAATTATCGGCGCAAAACCACTTGACTAGTGAGCTGTTACGCACTCTTTAAATGAATGGCTGCTTCTAAGCCAACATCCTAGCTGTCTGTGTAATTTCACATCCTTAATCACTTACCCTGGATTTAGGGACCTTAGCTATTGGTCTGGGTTGTTTCCCTTTTGGCCGTGAAGCTTATCCCCCACGGCCTTACTCCTGTACAACATATGAGCGGCATTTGCAGTTTGGTTGGGATTGGTAACCTGGTAAGGTCCCTAGCCCATTCAGAGCTCTACCTCCGCCATACTTTAATACAAGGCTAGCCCTAAAGCTATTTCGGGGAGAACCAGCTATCACCGAGTTTGATTGGCCTTTCACCCCCATCCACAGCTCATCCCCCAGTTTTTCAACGCTGGTGGGTTCGGACCTCCACCCCGTGTTACCGAGGCTTCATCCTGGCCATGGATAGATCACCCGGCTTCGGGTCTGCCGCATGTTACTATATGCCCTATTCAGACTTGCTTTCGCTACGACTCCTCCCGATGAATCGGGATTAATCTTGCAACATACGAGCAACTCGCTGGCTCATTATGCAAAAGGCACGCCGTCATCCGGCAGCTGCCGGACTCCGACAGATTGTAAGCAAATGGTTTCAGGTTCTATTTCACTCTCCGTCAGGAGTACTTTTCACCTTTCCCTCACGGTACTAGTTCACTATCGGTCATATAGGAGTATTTAGCCTTTCCGGGTGGTCCCGGAAGATTCCCACAGAATTCCTCGTGGACCGTGGTACTTGGGAGCATTTTGCAACAAGCCTGCAGATTTTCTCTTACAGGGCTATCACCTTCTCCGGCTTGTCCTTTCCATGACAATTCAAATAATCTACAGGTTTCTGACTTGTCGAAAGAGCTGCTGCCCTCTCCCAAAATGTCCCTCAACCCCCGATTCACAACGCCAGCAGGCTT
>Ga0209610_1001520_pt1 | contig 11908 bp, 10 predicted proteins | sample LakKivw275mmetaG_FD_184137 | JGI IMG/M metagenome (GOLD analysis project Ga0209610, IMG submission 184137) | Anoxic lake water microbial communities from Lake Kivu, Rwanda to study Microbial Dark Matter (Phase II) - Lake Kivu water 275m metaG... | ecosystem: Environmental > Aquatic > Freshwater...
AGCATGAACTGTAACGCCTGGAACTCGCATATGTACTTGCCCCATTGTTTTCTCTGTTGAGAATATGCCATGGCTTCTTCCAGAGCGCCCTGGGCTATGCCCAGGCACATGGTGGCATTGCCGCAGCGCTCAAGGTCAAACGCAGTCATCAGCTTCCTGAATTCGCCTTCCCTGACTACCATGTTTTCCTTTGGCACACGGCAGTCCTCAAAAATCAGGTCGCAACCGGGAAAGCCCCTCATGCCCATAAACTGCTCCTGTTTGCCGAAAGAGAAGCCGGGTGTATCTTTCTCGATGATTAGCCCCCCGATACCCTTAGCCCCCTTCTGCTCGCTGAGCCTGACATACACAACATAAACGTCAGAGTTGCCTCCCCCGGTGACAAATCTTTTCATACCGTTGACCACATAGTGGTCGCCTTTCAATACCGCCCTGGTGGTCAGGTCGGTTAGTGCTGAACCAGCCTCCGGTTCAGTCATGCCAACAGAAATCATCGATACACCGGTGCACACGGGAGGTATATATCTCTGTTTCTGCTCCTCGGTGCCGAACTGCTCAATAACCTTGACTGGACCGACATTAGATTCAAAAACAGGCGAAGCACATAAACATGACACCCGTGCCAGCCCTTCGATTGCCAGTATAGCTTCGAAAGCTGAGCGTCCCTGGCCTCCGTATTTGGCCGGCAAGCACAAACCCAGCAGACCCAAGTCTGCCAGCTTCTTTACGTATTCGCGGGGCATGTGTTCAGCTTTAGCTTCCCATTCCGCAGCCTTGGGGCGGAACTCTTTATCAGCCACGTCATACACCATTTTCTTCAGCATTTTTTGCTCTTCAGTTAACTGAAAGTCCATCTTCTACTCCTAACATCTTTATAGGCTCTGTCTCGGTATTTTATGCCGCTGTTGGCTTTTTTACAATAAAGGTCCGAGACGTCATTGCGAGCCTTTTCCCTTGTCATTCTGAGCGAAGCGAAGAATCTAAGTCTATTTGCCATCACAGAGATTGCCACGTCGCCCTTCCGGGGAAGGACTCTTCGCAATGACAGAAAAGTTCTTGCCATCGCCTGAGGAATTCTGTTAAGCTAGGCAAGGTCACGCAAGTGGCCTTATTCACCGTTTTATGCGCTTCAACGATAATTTATAATCGGTTTCAGAGAAAATTTGGAGGTCGGTATGGAGAAGAAAGTCATTATCACTGCAGCCCTGTCCGGGTCGGGCGTTTTCAAGCACCAGAACCCATCCCTCCCCTACACACCTGCTGAATTTGCCGAGGAAGCCAATAAGGCATACAAGGCTGGTGCTGCTATAGTTCATGTCCATGCCCGCGAGGCAGAAAGCGGCTTACCTACCTGCAATGTAGAAACTGTGAAAATAGTCTACGACACCATTAAGCAAAGGACGCCTGAATTGATAATTCAGATATCATCTTCAGTAGGACCGACCTATGAAGACAGGATGGCTCCTATTATCGCGCTCAAACCAGAGATGTCGTCGCTAAATACCAACACTATGAACTTCAGCGCTTTAGACAGGAAAACCGGACAGATTGTTTTCGATAGCGTTTTCACCAATACTTTTACTATGCTGCAGGATTTCGGCAAGAAGATGGAGGAGTTGGGGGTAAAGCCGGAGCCCGAGATTTACGATATTGGAGGGCTTGACAACTGGTTTCTTATCTCAAAACAGGGGTTCTTCAGCAAGCCTTACGATTTCAACTTCGTCTGGGGTGTTGCCGGCGGTCAGAAGTTCAGGCCGATTACCTTCGCCAGCATGGTGCAGATGCTGCCACCGAACTCCAATTTCACCACCTGCGGCATAGGCACCGAGCAGTTCCCGGCTATCACTCAGTCCTGTTTGATGGGAGGGCATATGCGTGTTGGTCTTGAAGACAATGTCCGCATACCCACCGGCGAGCTGGCTAAGGGCAGCTGGGAACAGGTGGAATGGGCAGTTAAAATAGCCTCTTGTCTTGGTCGAGAACCTGCTACCCCGGACGAGGCAAGAAAAATACTGGGAATTAAGACTAGAGCGAATTAAGACAGTGGCGAGGCTTTAGCCTCGCCACCACATTCCACATTACTTCTTGCCAAACAGTGTGTAGAAACCTTTGCCTGTTTTCCTGCCCAAGTAACCGATTTCCACCATTCTCTTGAGTAAAGGTGCCGGCTTGTATCTTTCCCAGCCGGTCTGTTTGTATACCTCCTCCAGCAGGTCAACGCCGACATCCACACCCACCAGGTCGCATAGCTCGAACGGGCCCATGGGCCAGTTGAAAGACAACTTGCAGATTTTGTCTATGTCCTCTATAGAAGCCAGCCCTTCCTGCAATAACTTAGCGCCCTCATTCATCACCAGCGGTAGTATTCTATTGGTTACGAAACCGGGCGAGTCCTTGACCACCACCGTTTCCTTGCCTATGGACTTGCCTAAATCCAGGCTGACCTTTACCGTTTCCTCCGAGGTAAGCAACGATTTGACCACTTCCAGCCCCCTCATCATGGGCACCGGGCTGAAAAAATGCATGCCGATGACTTTGGCCGGCCGCTTGGTGGCCGACGCCAGCAGACCTATGGGTATGCTTGAGGTATTGGATGCCAGTATAATCTCCTTGGGGCATATCTCCTCAAGCTGCTGGAATATTGGCATCTTGACTTCAGTCCTTTCGAATACCGCCTCGATGACATAATCAGCATCCTTGGCCGCCTGTTTCAAGTCCGTCGAGGTACGGATATTTGCCATCGCCTTATCCATGTCTGCCTGGCTGACTCTGCCCTTCTCCACAAATTTGCCCAGACTGGCTTTTATGGCGTTCATACCCCTGTCGATGAACTCCTGCTTCACATCGACCATCGTCGTTTCGTAACCACCTTGCGCCACCACCTGAGTTATCCCGTTACCCATAGTGCCCGAACCGATAACACATACTTTCTTTATAGACATACTCGTTACCTCCAGGTAATTTTTGGCTTATTTTATCATGAAGGCCTCCTCTTAATAAACTTGCAATACCAGGATATCACACCCTTCGACAAGCTCAGGGTGAGCGGATAGATTACCAGTTCAGGATGAACGGATAGATTACCAGTTCAAGGTGAGCGGATAGATTACCAGTTCAGGGTGAACGGATAGACTACCAGTTCAAGGTGAACGGATAGATTACAGTTCAAGGTGAGCGGATAGATTACCAGTTCAGGGTGAACGGATAGATGACCCGCTCATGGTGAGCCTGTCGAACCATGGCGGGACTTATGAAGGCAGTCACGCCCTTCAATTGGCTCGGCGCATTCTCCAAAGGTCAATCCATAAATATTTGATGAAGTTCTGCCCGCGATATACAATAACCCGTTATAATTACGGTGAGTTATGGAAAGGAGAAAGCAATGAAGGATGTATATCTCGAATTAAATTCAATAATCGATTATTTTTACAACACACACAAATACCTGGATAACGAAATCACTTCCAAAAGACCAGGCGTTGATAAATGGACTCTAAAGGAAATAATGGGGCACTTAATCGATTCCGCATCCAACAATCATCAACGATTCGTTAGATTACAGATCACAGATGAACTGATATTTCCCGGGTATGGAAAGGATAATTCAAAATGGCTTGAGATTGAAAAATATAATGAGTTGAACTTCTCCGACATAATTCTGCTCTGGAAGCAATATAACATCTTAATCGGCAACATAATCAAAGAAGTAGATGAAACCAAATTGGGGAATTATTGGAGGAAACCGGACGGAGATAAAATTACGTTAAAAGATTTGATGATAGATTATGCAAGACACATGAAAGAGCATGTAAGGCATTTTGAAGAAACGCTCAAAAAAATTAAACGATAGCCTTTGCCGATACCACACCTAAAGGATTATAATACCACTTCATGCCATAGGCTGGAATTGATGGCCAATCAAGCAGAATACTGGAGCATACATGAAAATACTACGTCAAACCAAATATAAGCCCGCCAGGGTTCTCGGTGGTTACACTGACCGGATACTGAGAGTCGACCTGGGCAAGCAAGAGATCACCATTCAGGAGCTACCGCCTGATTTCAAGAACAAGTACGTAGGCGGGCGCGGCTATGCACTCAAGCTGATTTGGGATGGCACAACTCGAGAAACACATTATGATAGCCCTGAGAATATTCTGGTAATGTCCAGCGGGCCGCTTGGGAACGAGCCGGCATTTCCGGGGACAGGCAAATTCATAGTCGGCACCATTTCACCCCTGACGGATACATTCATTGATTCCAATATCGGCGGTCATTTCGGACCGATATTGAAACGTGCCGGCTTCGATGCGCTGGCTGTGTCAGGTATATCTAAAAAAGACGTAGTTATACTGGTTGATGGCGATGCGCAGACCATCAGTATTGCCGAGGCGCCTGCCTATGATAAAGAAATCGATGATGGTGCCCTCTCCTTTGGCGAAAGATTGCTGAAAGATGTTAATAATGGAGAACTTAGCGATTCTCTTGCTGCCGTAACCGCGGGGAAAGGCGCCTGCAATGCCAGATTCGGCATTGTCAATAGCCTGTTTTTTGACGTAAGGCGGAAGCGTATACGTTCCAAGCAGGCAGGCAGGGGCGGTACGGGAACCGTAATGCGCTACAAGCGACTACGAGGCGTTGTGGCACGCTCCAGTCTGTCAGTGGTAAATGGCAACAATGCCATAGACAAGGAAGGCGTGCGCCAGGCAGGCTCAAAGCTAAAGGCGGTAGTCTCCAAATGCGATACTCAACAACTAAACCTGTCCGCATGGGGAACCACAGGTCTATCTGAATATATGGATAAATTCCACCTGTTCCCCATAAATAACTATCAGTACGGGCAGAGCCCTGAGTCCCCCAGGCTGTTTGCGCAGGTCTTCCTCGATAAATATTTCAGCAAAAAGATACCTGACGGGTGTTACTACGGATGTAATCTCGCCTGCGCTAAGGGTTCTGAAAATGTTGAGCTCACACGTGGACCAAAGGCAGGTAAAGTGGTTAACATCGATGGTCCCGAATATGAGACCGTCGGCGCCGTTTCCTGCATGGGTATTTTCGACCCCCAATTTGTCATGGAATACAACTGGTACTGCGATGAATATGGCATAGATACCATTTCTACGGGCGTAACAATCAGTTTCTTCATGGAGTGTTTCCAGCGTGGATTTTTGAATGCCGATGACGTAGGTTATGAACTGACATTCGGTAACACAGAGGCTGTGGACAGGCTGTTGCACGAAATAGCCGATGGTAGGGGCTTCGGCAAGGTTGTTGGGCAGGGTATAGCCAGAGGCAAGAAATGGGTTGCCCAGAAACACGCTTCCCGAAACGGCACTTCCGGAGACGCCGTCATGGCTGAACTAAACAAGTTCGGCATGGAAGTTAAAGGTCTGGAGTTCTCCATGTATATCACCAAAGAGTCGCTCGCCCAGCAGGGTGGCTATGGCTTCGCCCTCAAAGGACCTCAGCATGACGAAGCTTGGCTGATTTTCATTGACCAGGTTCACAAGGAACTGCCTACTTTAGAGGACAAAGCGAACGCGCTTAAATGGTTCCCCCTCATTCGCACCTGGTTCAACGCCACCGGGCTCTGCAAGCTGCCATGGATAGACGTACGGAACCCTGAGGCAGCCAGCACTGCTGAGCCCTCGAAGAACCTGCCCACGCTAGCCTATTATCTTGCCTATCTAAATGCCACCACGGGTAGCAACAAAACACTCCAGGACGTTCTGGATGATTCGGAAAGGCTGTATGTACTTCAGAAGCTAATAAACCTGCGCCACGGCAAAGGGACCAGGGCTAGCGACCAGATACCCTGGAGAGCAATAGGTCCTGCCTATTTCAATGAATATGAAGCCCGGGCTGAGTATTATGATGAATGGCTGAAGCAACAGCTCGGTGATAACAAAATTCCGGCGAGTCCAGAGCAAAGGCATGAGCTTCTCATGAAAAAAAGGGTTGAAGCCTATCAGCACCTATGCGACATCGTCTACGAAAAGAAGGGTTTTACATCCGAAGGCATACCCAAGCATGAAACAGTGGAAAAATTCGGTCTAATGGACGAACAGGCAAAGCAGATGCTAAGCCAATTAGATGTGAACAAGTAAGATGATAGCCTCAATTAAGTTCCTCGGCATGCAGCGTGTGCTAACAAATACTGATAGTATAGACATGCCTATCAATGGAAATACGATGGTGAGCGATGCCCTTCAATATGTCAGGCGGCAGTACCCCACCCTTCCCTTAGAAGAAAGGATGATACTCATAACCGTTAACCACGAGGCAGCCTCTCCGGACAGGATACTCAAGGACAAGGACACTATCTCATTTCTGCCTCTTATAGCCGGCGGCTGACCGTTTAGATATCCCGAATTACTATGACTTTATTAATTCATTCGAGGAGGTAAATCAACATGATAGTTGTAGCTGCGAAGCTAAAAGCAGTCGAAGGCAAAGGAGATGAGCTTGAGCAGGCATTCCGGAATCTTGCGCCCAAAGTCCTTAAAGACCCTGGAACAATAAGCTACGTTATCCACCGCGGCACCAATGCCCCGAATGACTTCCTTGTCTATGAGAAATATGAGAGCATGGAAGCCTTGAAGCTTCACGGCTCAACAGAGCACTTCAAGGAGTTTTCCAGGGCTATCGCGCCTCTCCTGGATGGACGCCCCGAGGTTGGCATATACAACGAGCTGGCATAAAGCGCAATTATAACACCTGCCCTTCTATCTGTGTTCCAGACAGGTGAGACGTCTAACCTTCAGGCTATGGACATGACAAGAAAAACCAGGCACCAATCGGCCCTGATAGAGAAACTTGCGACTAATATTAACGGGCAGACCATCACATATACAGTTAAGCGAAGCCTCAGGGCAAGGCGTGTCCGGCTCGAGATTAGACCTCAAACGGGGCTTTCGGTAATTGTCCCTCGTTCTTACAACATCGGGCAACTCTCTGGACTTTTAGAATCTAAAGCACGATGGATATCAAGAAATCTGGCAAGATTTAGCCATTTACAATCGCTTCCAGCTAAAAAAGAGCTCAGTTGTGGCGATACCGTCCCGTATCTCGGCCGAGACCTGGAGCTGGTCAAACGGCAAAACCAGGATGGCGTAGATGATGTTACTCTAGAAGGAAATATGCTGGCAGTCAGTCCCGTATTATTCAATAACGGTATTCTGGAGTTGGCTCTGGAGAGGTGGTATCGGACAGAGGCTGCCAGGCTGATAAACGAGAGAACAGATAAACTGAGCTCTGATATGGGCATCAGCTACAAACGGATTGTCATAAGAGGGCAAAAGACCCGTTGGGGCAGCTGCTCCCGTAAGAAAAACCTTAGCTTTAACTGGAAACTAATAATGGCTCCACAACCTGTGCTCGATTATGTCATCATCCATGAGCTCATTCATCTAAAGGAGATGAATCATTCAAAGAAGTTCTGGGAACTGGTAGCTCAATACTGTCCCGGATGGCGAGAGCACAAGAAGTGGCTCAAGCAACACGAGGCTGACCTTCATGGCAGACTCCGTGCCTAGAACAGGAAGGAATTGCTAAACGAACAGGCTCCGAGGTCATCGGAGCCTGTTTCATTTGACCGAAGGGGCATTTAGCTGGTGAGAATCTTAACTGCCTCTTTCCTGTAGGCTTCCATGAGATAGGGTATGCCAGTGACTTTGGCACATTCTTCAGTAAGGGACATTAGCTCATTACGGGTAATTGCGGACACGTTGAAGCATCTGGTGCCGGCCATCAACTGCTGTAAGCCCACCCTGATTTTGTCAGCGTAGCTGTAGATGCCAACAGCGCCCAGGGGAATGTTCTTCATCTCATTGGCACCCACTATGTCTTTCACCTGTTCATAACAAACAAAAATTTCCTCGGGAGTAGAGCCGAATTGACTGACGGTATTCGGCAGCTTGCCATCCTTGAGCCACTCGGCGATGTTCTTGCCCACCATTCCCGGAATCATCAAAGCTCTGCCCATGCAGACTGCCTTGGTAAAAGGCGCACCCAGGGCGAGTGCCTTGAATACGCCGTCCTCGCTGCTGAAACCGCCGGCGAAAGCCATGTCAGGCGGTCTTTGACCTTTATCAGCCAGCATCCTGGCGAACTCATAAGCTGCCGCATGCAGATATAGGCTAGGCATACCCCACTCTTCCATCATCCTCCACGGGCTCATGCCGGTGCCGCCTGAGGAACCGTCTATGGTGAGCAGGTCGATTCTGGCGTTCGAGCCCCACTTTATAGCCATAGCCAGCTCACGCAGACTGTAGGCACCGGTCTTCAAAGTGATTCGCTTGAAGCCCAGGCCTCTCAGACGTTTAATTTCGGCATAGAAACCTTCCTCATCGATAAAACCGAGGCGGCTGTGCCTTTCAAACTCTTTAAGCGCGCCTTCTTTAAAAGCGGCCTGATTGATGGGGACTGAGGGGTCGGGGGTAATAATATAGCCGCGTTTCTGTAGCTCCAGAGCCCGCTCCAGAGAATTTACCTTAATCTCACCGCCAATGCACTTGGCACCCTGTCCCCATTTCAATTCGATAGTCTCTATGCCGTGCTTTTTGATGATATATTCAGCAGTACCCAACCTGGTGTCTTCAACATTCATCTGCACCAGGATTTCACCAAATCCCTGGTGATAACGCCTGTATACCTCGATTCGACGGTCCATATCCGGCGCTGAAGTCACTTTGCCCTTAGCATCACGCTCCAATCGAGGGTCAATGCCACAGACGTTTTCGCCACAGACCAGCGTAACCCCACTGATGGCAGCACCAACGGCAAAATGTTCCCAGTTCTTGCGGGCTATCTCGGTAGAACCCAGAGCGCCGGTAAAAATGGGAACCTTCATCCTAACCTTCATATCCCAACCATACTCGGTCTCTGTATTCACCGCCGGGAAAATGGCAGTATCCGGATTACCGACAACACCCTCAGGTAGCCCTCTGGCTCCTAAGGCGTAGCCCTGGATGTTGAGATGTGAATAATCAACAGGATATTCCTTGTCGCCACCTGCAGTTATCTCGCCAAAAGGTCCGGGATAAATTAATTCCCGTCCGCGGAAGGTGGCCTTAAAGACTTCACAGTTCCCGGTACAGCCGTCAATGCAGCGGGAACACAGGCCACTGCCGGGAACTACGCTTCTTGAGCGATTAGCGGTCTTGGTGGCTTCATTTGAATTCGGTCTTTGTAAATTCATTATCCTTTACTCCTTCATTTTTGGTTTTTGGTTTTTTATCCTTAACTTATCTTTACCAGTATCCCTCTTTGCTTAAGGTATTTTTTGGCTTCGGGTATGGATATCTCTCCAAAGTGAAAGATGGATGCCGCCAGGACTGCCGAGGCTTTAGCTATAGCTACGGCTTCGTAAAGGTGTTCTAATTTGCCGGCACCACCAGAAGCAGTGACCGGTATCCTCACCGCTTCAGCTACGGCTTTGGTCATCTCCAAATCGTATCCCTCCTTGGTGCCATCGGCATCCTTGCTGGTAAGCAAAATCTCTCCGGCGCCCAGTTTCTCCACCTTCTTCGCCCACTCGAGTATGTCCAATCCCGTCAACTCCATGCCGCTCTTAACCACAACCTCCAATCTGGGCCGGCCGCTATTCGGTGGATTTTTAATGCCGTCGATGGCAACGACAAGCCTTTGCTTGCCGAACTTCTCAGAGGCTTCCTTTATCAGGTCGGGATTTCTGACGGCAGCAGTATTGATTGATACTTTGTTGACACCGAGGTCAAACAGCTCTTTCATATCCTTAGTGTCTCTGATACCGCCGCCTACAGCGAAGGGAATGGTAACTTTATCGGCTACTCTCTTGACCCATTCCAGTCTTGTTCCCCTGTCCTCGGCGCTGGCCATAATATCAAGAAACACCAGCTCATCCGCACCTTCCCTGCAGTAGGCTTCTGCTGCTTCTACCGGGTCGCGGGCATCTCTCATGTTGACAAACTTTATCCCTTTGACCACCCTTCCCTCCTTAACATCCAGACATGGTATAACTTTTACTGCTTTCAACTAATAACCTCCTGAAATTTCTTCAGCTTCTGATATTCCATGACAGTGCTCATGGCATAGTTTTCTGCGTCTATGCCTGCTTCCTCAACGGCGGCTACCGGATTGAGTCCACCGATAAGTATCATCCCGATTCTATTTAGTTCAACAGGTATTTCACATATCGGCTCGCTTGTGTTACCCATCACCATGAGCCCTCCCAAGCCTGCCTCTTTTAATTTAGCCACCACGTTTTCAGCTATGGGACGGCATATGGCTGGTATTTCGCGGAAATTAGCCAGCATCTTGCCGTTTCCCGTTCTGGCTACGTCTCTTACCGATGTCATCCTGGCTCTGATAAAAACCTCGGAGGGGTCCAGGGAGGAACCGCCGTAATGAATTAGTTCAACGAAGCGAAACGGCTCGTGGTTTCGAATCTGCAGTATACCGCCGAAGCGTGAGTCCGTGGGAACTCCGGCTTTAAGCATCGTACCATTTATGACGATGCTGCAAACTGTGGCTAATCCTATCTTACCCGGAGGGACGATTAGCTCTCCCAATTGCTCCCCCTCACGAGCTATAGCTACCAAATCGCTAACGCAAATCCCGGCAGCGAAGACAGGCTTCATCACCTGGATTGCCTTTACAAACTTGTTTTTGGAAAAAAGGGAGACATTAACCGGTATCGTGCCCTTGCGCTTATCCAAATCGAAATCGGTGCGAAAGGCGAGCAATTCTATCCTGGTTATGGCAAATCCGACCTTATCTCTAACCAGAGCATTACCCAGTTCCTCGACACCCAACTCGGTGATTAACCGACCATCTCGACTGACAAGCCTGGTCATCCCCCGCTCATCCATCAGCTTCAGGTGATATCTAACTGCCCTCTCACCCAGATAAACGCCGTGGTCTTCAAGCCTGCGGGCAATAACCCTGGCCCCCAATGGTTCCTGGGAATCTTTGAGTATCTTAAGTATTAGGCGTCCTTTTCTCGCAACTTCCTGTTTTTCACTACCTATCACGATATTACCTTAAAGCTGATATGTTAGGCGGTAGGCAACCGTTTGCCTATTGCACGAGTGATTATTATATAGGTGGTTGGCAGCCTTGTCAATCCCCCTGGAACAAAGCAAACGACCCGCTAATCTTGACTGTGGCTACGTCAAAAAGTAATATTAGTGAGACTAAGCCATTTACCATCAGGTAAAGAGGTAAAATGTCAGCTCTGAAAGGTATAAAAGTTTTAGACCTCACTCATTTAGTTCCCGGCGCTTTGTGCACTATGATTTTGGGAGACCTGGGAGCTGACGTTATTAAAGTGGGGGCACCGCCCGGTGCTGGTGGTCGGGGTGCCGGGTTGAGCACGCTGCTGTCAGGTGACGAAGAGGAAAAGCAAGCTGCTTTTGACGCATTAAACCGAAATAAAAGGAGCATGGGGCTGAACCTCAGGTCTGACAAAGGGCGTGAGATATTCTACAAACTGGCGCAGTCTGCTGATGTTATAATCGAAGGTTTCAGGCCAGGCGTGGTTAAACGCCTGGGTGTGGGCTATGAAAAGATAAAGGAGATTAATTCCGGAGTTATTTATTGTTCACTCAGCGGCTATGGGCAGGATGGTCCCTATAGCAGTATATCCGGCCACGATGTCAACTATATATCGATAACAGGCGCACTCAATATCATCGGCCCTTCAGACCAACCACCGTCTGTCCCACTAAATTTGCTGGCTGACTTCGCCGGGGCATCTTTGCATAGTGTTATAGGCATACTGGCAGCTCTCGTGGCTAGAGGCAAAACAGGTAAAGGGCAATACGTGGATATAGCCTATGCGGATGGGGTAATAACTCTACTGACCTGGTTTATTAGCAATTACTTTGGCCGGGGTGTTACATTCAAAAGAGGTGAAACCTGGCTTCAC
>Ga0209610_1001522_pt1 | contig 11902 bp, 11 predicted proteins | sample LakKivw275mmetaG_FD_184137 | JGI IMG/M metagenome (GOLD analysis project Ga0209610, IMG submission 184137) | Anoxic lake water microbial communities from Lake Kivu, Rwanda to study Microbial Dark Matter (Phase II) - Lake Kivu water 275m metaG... | ecosystem: Environmental > Aquatic > Freshwater...
GGTACATGCCTCCAGAGGATGCGCCCACCAGTCGTGCCGCCCGTTCGACGACTGTCTTCAGCAGCGTGGGCAAATCGTGTGGACCGGTAATGTCGAGCACGGTTGCTTGAAGCGCAGCCAGCTCCTCGACCCGGCGACGAAGTTCCTCTTCCGCCCGCTTGCGTTCGGTGATGTCACGGAATATGCCCTGGAGCATTTTTCTTCCTTGGAGGTGCAGCAAGCTGGCTTTGATTTCCACTTCTCTGATTCCACTGGTGGCGGTGATGACTTGCGTTTCCAGCACTTGCCCCTCATGAGTGGTCGCGTGCAGTTTGAATGTTGGTGAGAATGTGCTCTTGTCGCGGGCTGGGGGGTGCAGAATGGTCTGAGGTTGCCCGATCAGCTCCGCCCTGTTCCTGCCAACCATAGCCGCCAGCGCCTGGTTGCAGTCTACCAAGATGCCGGTATCTGCGTCGGCCAGTGCGATGCCGTCCATTGCCCCCTCAAACAGTCCTCGATACTTTTCCTCGCTCACTCGCAATGTCGCTTCCGACCGTTTGCGTTCGGTGATGTCGGTGAATGTGGTGTAGACTTGGAAGGGCTTTGCTTCTCCTGGCTTGAATTGGGGGACAGCATTGATACTGATCCAGCGGTGTTGCTCACTCTTGGGATTGAAGACCCCCATGACCGCGCTATGCACTTCCTTGCCTGTTCTCAGAGCAACCATTGCAGGATGTGTTTCTCCGGGATAGTCTGAGCCGTCTTCGTGGACGGCCCTCCATCGGGGATCCGTGGAAGTTCTGCCTTGCATCTGATCGAGCGTTAAGCCCAGGATTCTCTCAGCGGCAGGATTCGCGGAAACGATCTTCCCGTCTGCGTTCTGATAGACGACGCCTTGCGTCATCGTCTCGAAGAGTCCCCGGAACTTCTCTTCGGAGGCTCGGAGCGCTTCCTCCGCTCTCTTCCGTCCGCCCTCATTCTCTTCGGCCGTCTCTCTTCGCCTCCTTTGCATGGTTCACATAATCGACTAGCGTCCAGCCATCATGTTGTGTGAAGTTCAAACTGAGACGGCCATAGAGGTTCTTGGCGATCAGCCGCTCCACCACTTTGCTACTTGCGCCAAGCAAGTCTTCCAGCGCTAGGTGGAAGGCCTCAAGCTTCTCAGGGATCTCCTCTCGCCTAAGCTGGTAGCTTCTCTCAAGGCGCTCGTAGATCGCTGCCCTCACAATCTCGCCGGGAACCAGCAGTGACTCGTCAACGGACTCAAGTAGAGCCACCCCTAGTTCTAGAGAATGCGCCAATACAAAAGCCGGCTCAGGTCAATGTGGTGCCGCCGTTTGGGTTAAACTTGTCGCGCATAATCAAGCACGCCCAAGCGCCCACAGCTTGCGTTGATAGTCGAACTGAGCGCTCACTTGATATGGGATCGGGAATCCCGGAGGGGCTTCTTGTGGCCGCTGAAGAACTCACGCGGTTCGAGCCCGCGGTTGGGAACATGGTTTGCCCTCAGAGGGTATCCCATTTCTAGTCGTTTCGATCTTAGGTCTAACCAACCGTGGCGCGCACAAGCCAGGATCATCTCACTTGGCGGTGATGGATACTGCGAGTTGCTGGGCTCTGGGTCTCGTGAGGGAGACAAGCCGGCGATTGGATACCGTGAAATCCCGCTCAGGCAGTGGTGACTGCCATGGTCTCTTTCAGCACACTCGCGTTAATCTGACCTGATCTGAATGTCTGCCCGGTCCTCATGTTGTTTACTGAGACCACTGCGGGTGCGAAGAGGTTAGGGTCGATCTTGTAGAAGTCGAACCCTGTCGCCTTGAACACGTCGTAGAACGGCTTTCCGTAGTCCCGACCAATTGAGGACGGGGCCTTCGACACGATCTCCCTCAGTTTCTCGTCATCTTCGAAGTCCACAGTGTAGAACGTCTCACCGCCGTAGTACAGTGCATCGTTTGTGCGTCCCATGGCTCTGGCGGACTCTGGGTGGATAGTAGGAATCGGGGCCGAACCGAAGCCGTAGGTGATCTTCTTCGGGTCGAGGCCGAGCCTTCTCAGCTTGTAGACGCCCATCTCTACTACTCTGCCCGAAACCTGAACACCCCCTGCGAGCGAGTTCGTCGGCGTCACCAAGGCATAGACTTTCGACGGCTTGACGCCACATTCTGCGGCAACGTGCGAGATTACGGCATCCGGGGGTAGCCTGTCAGATTCGACTACTATGATTGCGAAATCTGCTTCGTCCTTGTAGTCGATCTCGGCGTAGATGTCTTTGGGCTTGAGGGCTAGAGCTCTTGCGGGGCCTGATCCCATCCCAAAGTAGTCTCCAACCTTGATTTCCCAGCCTGCGAACTGGGATGCCAACGTGCTGATCGAAGGTTGATCAGTCGTCACATTGATCGCTGGAAGATCGAAATCACCGTAGGGTCGAGAAGAAAGCGAAACCTCGCAGAGACCGGCCATGGAGAGCCTGACCGCCATCAGGCCAGCCTCGTATCCTCCACGAACCGCCACACCGGCATCGATGATTGTGGCTCCTTTCGGACGCTTCTCTACTCTGATTTGCAGCTCATCCTTGCGGCTAATGGCTTCCTTCACAATCTGCATTGCGTGTTTGTTGACACTGATTGCCATTCTGATCTACCCTTCAATGAGTCTCTCGTTCCTCTTCAGGTCTGGGTTGTCCGTGACTCGGACAAGGACTTGGCCCTTTCCCTCTTCGTTTACGTCTCCGCTGAATAGGTAGAACGGGCCTGGTACCTTTTCATCTCCGGCCTTTGCCTTCGAGCGTATCTCTTCAAACTGGAAACTGGGCAAGACTCCGCCCATGTTTCCGAGCACAACGATCTTTCCGCCTGTCATTTGTGCGCCAACGCGACCTGCGCAGTTACTCTCAATCACGATGGTTCCGTTCTTCATGTGTATGCCAGCGTAGAGGTCGCAGTTACCCTTGACCCTAATTGTTCCGTTCTGCATCCACGCCCCAGCTTCGGTTCCGCAATTGCCGTGGATGATTATGCCTCCGCCACGCATGCCTTTGGTTCCGCCGCGTGCGGAACCGCCGACTGCGTCTCCCGCATCTCCTTGTACCTCGATGTGGCCGTTGCGCATCCGTGTTCCAAGCCATGATCCAGCGTTGCCGGCCACAATGATCGACCCTCCTTGCATGCATTCGCCTAGATACATTCCTGCATCGCCGTTGATCTGGATCGATCCGCCAGTCATCTCGAAGCCTATTCGCCTCACAGCGCTCACATTTCCGGTGATCTTGACAGTGCAATCGTCGAGCGTGCGTCCGATCTCGCCCTGAACTTTGAAGATAGAACCTAGCTTGATTCTTCGATTACCTTCCCAAATCTGCGTCAATTCAATCTCTCGCAATGACTTGCCCGCTACGAAATCTGGGCTAATGCATTCAGCCGACACTGGGATCCTGAACTGTCGGGTGGGAGTGAGGATGAGATCTACCAATACTCACACGTCTCCTCTTGTGGCAATGGCCTGCGACGCTGTGAGGTAGCGCTCCTCGATTGGGTAGTTGGCCATGCAGACAGTGTAGTAGTCATCGAACTTCTGTTCCAGATCGCTCACAACAGTCTTCATGATGCCCTCGGACACTTGCGGTTTAGTCCAGAAAGTCCTGCCTTGGGTGCTTCGAACAACCTCGCCGTTCTTCACAACAATGCGTCCGTCTTTGACCGTGAAGGCAGCACGAGCGAAAGCCTTCCTTACAGCCTCGTAGTCCTTGGCTGGGTCAACGTTGCGAGGTTCAATGCCATAAACCGCGATGTCCGCGTCTGCGCCTGCTCCGAGGTGCCCCTTGCATCCGAGACCGAGCGACTTTGCGGTAGCCGCTCGGGTTATCGTCGCGATCTCATGAAGCGAGTACTCTCTGTCGATCCCCGGCAGGTCGAGCCGTCTCCTAGCTGTCTTGTTGATCTTATCGATGACTCTCTGTCGAGCTTCCTTGCTCACGAGCCAGGAGATCACGCGTGGATAGGCTGTAAACGGCCCTCCGTTTGGATGATCAGTCGTCAGGTAGACCTTCCACGGATCTTTCACAAGCAATGCAAGTTCAAGAGCGATACCCCATTGTATGGCGTTGACGTAGTTGCTCTTCTTGTAGGTCGCCGACACGACTCCCGCGCCAGTCTCTGACTCCACATCAGCATTGAACCATTTCGTCCTCGAGAACTTGAACAACGCAAACATGGCCGGGCCATCGGCGGTCATCCAAGTCACATTGGTGAAGATCAGCTGGCCCGGATCAATGGAAACATGGTCATGCGCGTTCACATAATCGGCGATCTCGGTTGCCCCCGACCTTACGTCTGCCCACGACCACCCTTTCCTACCGGTGAACTGAACATGTGTCACATGCATGGTAGGGCCGTTTGCTCTTTGGATGTCGTGAATGCAGTCCATCGTGTCAAGCGTTGTCTGATAGTTACCAGGCTCTGAGAGTCCGTTTGGGTGAATGTGAACCGCATGTGGCAGGTTGAGGATCTTGTTCACCTGGCACAGGGCTCTCACGATCTCTCTTGGGGTGACGTCGAAGTTTGGAATCTTGTCGTCCAGGTGTCTAAGGTTTCGTCCCCAACGCCATGCTTCGATTCCGCCGGGATTCACGATCTTGATCGCGTAGCCCTTTGTGGCCTCAAGCATCCACGCCACATATGCCGCCAGCTCTTCCATTCGTCCCTGTTTGATGTACTCCATAACAAACCAGTTGTTGCCGAGAAGTGGGAAGCATCCTTTGTCGATGATCGGGATATCATTCAGTTCTTCATGGGTGTGACGTGTCTTCAGAGGGGGTGTGGCAGGTTCGAATACCGTGGTGTAACCCATTCTTGCGTATCGGTAGCCTGTGGTGAAGACTGACGGGATTGTGTGGCCGACTCCGGAGCGCGTGTATTTGGTCTTGGGTTCAGGATCTCTCCAATGATCTTCCGGGCGCATCATCCTAGCGCAATTTGCCTTCGACCCGGCGATGTGTGAGTGGATGTCGACGCCTCCGGGCATCACGGTCAATCCTGAGACGTCCAGCACGCGTGCTTTGCGGCCAACTTTCTCGACGATCTTGCCGTCCCTGATCGAGATGTCCTTTCTTTCGCCTTCGATACTGTTCAGAGGATCGAAGACGCACCCGTTCCGGATGAGAAGCTCAGCCATCAGCGTCTCGCTCCCATCTTCTTGACGCGCCTAATGATCGCGTCAAGGATTTCCTCGTCCGTTCTGACGCCTAGAGGCGGTTCGATTACTTTCTTTGCTTCAAGTGGGACCCCATCAATTCGGTAGATTGTGCCAGCCGCCTCGACTCCAATGATCGCAGAAGGTATCACAACTTCGGACGCGTCCGAGGTGGGAGTTCTCTTCGGCTCCACTGTGACAATCGGGATCTCAAGCAGGCTCTTCGCAGCTGCTCTAGGAAAATGAGACACAGGGTCTGATGCAACGACAAGTGCCGCATCCACTTCGCCACGAGCGAGAGCGTCGATTGCTGATGTGTCGCCGGGGTTGAATCTCGGGTATCCTTGCGTGAGGTCCACGGCGTATGGGTATCCAGTCTGCCATGTTGAAACTTCGTTTGCGCCGGTAACATTGAACCACCCTCTCATTGGCACAACCACGAACTTGGTCACGTAGTTCAGATCCCTGACAAGTGCTAGGGCGGCCTCTGTGTTCCGATGCTTCCCCATGCTCATCGTGAGGCCAAGACCGAAGAATAGTGCTCCAAACTCGCATTCCATCATCATGTCCGCGATCTCTTCGATCGTGTCAACGGGGACACCAGCGACAGAGTCTTGTTCGATTTCCTCACCTTTGATCGCGGTTCTCAGCGCGGTCAGAAGTTCGTAGTCCCCGTTCGGTTGGATCTGGATGAATCGGTCGGCAAGCTTCGCCGTGTCGGTCTTCCTGACATCGACGACGATGAGCTTCCGATCCTTCCTTGTCTTTCGGAACCGTCCCTCACTGAAGATCGTGTATCGGTCCGTGTGGCGAGGGTGAGAGTGGACAGGGTTGCACGCCCAATAGATTATCAAATCAGCAGAATGACGGACCTCGCCGAGTGTACACGTCGCCTCTCCGGCGTCTTGAACGCCAAGTATTGTCGGGCCGTGACAGGACGTAGTGGTGTTGTCAATCAGGCCGCCCACGAGTTCAGCAAGCTCGATTCCTTTCGATATTGCTTCGCATGACGTTTGACTCCATCCGTACAACAACGGGTACTTGGCATTGTGCAGAATGCGTGCCGCACGATCTATTGATCCGGCGAATGTCGTCGGACGTAGTGTCCTTCCTTTCCTTACGAGTGGTTTGAGTATGCGACTCTCGTCGGCTGTTGTGAATCTGCTCACTGAGATCGCACAACCGTTGCGTGCCGAGTCGACGATACGCCCGTCATATGTTATCTCGAGGTTGTCGCAGCCCGATGCGCAGAATGTGCAGAGCACATTCTGTAGAGTCGTGCGTGGCATGTTTCTCACTTGGTCTTCATGCTTGTGATTTCTTGAAGGCTTGCCACCTTCGCTTCGGGTGCCCGCTCTAGGGTGGCCTTGAGTCCTTTCAGTGTGGGCATGCCAGAAGTGTGAGTTGATGTCCCGAAGAGCATGCTCGCCCAAGCACCATACGGGATGAAAACAATTCGCCTGTGTGGGGCCTGTCTGGATATGGTGGCTCTGAGGACGACTTCTCCAAACTCGGTCTTGACACGAACGTTCTCGCCCTCCAATGCGCCCAGTTCTTTCACGTCATCTGGGTCGATCTCACAGATTGCCACTGATCGGGAGTATTCATCTGAGAATTTCCCACGCTCTCTGCTTCGAGCCTGTGAAAGGCTTCTGCCCGATATGACTGTGACTTCGAGTCCTGGCATAGCTCAACGATCTGGCGTCAGATAGCACAAGTCATTCGTATATTACATCCGCTCGGTATCCTGTATACAGTGCGTTCAGGCGGTCAAGAAAGTCATGTCTCCCAAAGGGCGGAGAAGCCTCTACGTTGCAGTAGTGGCAGTGCTGGCAGCGCTTCACATCGTCCTATCATATGCTCCCCCTCTCGTCGGCTTTCGAAGAATGAGCATAGCCATGGAACCGTTGGAGGGCATCATTGCTGGGCCATACCTTGGCTTCCTTTCGGCAGTAATCGGTTGGATCGGGGGACGTTTCGTTAGACCTGACGGTGTCTGGATTGAGAACCTTTTCGGAATCGCGGAGGCCACAGGAGCCTTGGGAGCAGGCTTTCTGGTTGCGAGAAAGTGGTATCTCACGGCCGGGCTCTATGCATTCCTGCTGCTGGTTTTTCTGACCCACCCGCTGGCTGCAAAGATACCATTGTGGACGCTCTGGGACACATACCTCGGGCTTGCGGCCGTATTTCCCGCAGCCTTCCTTCTGCGCAGGATTCATGATGTCAAGTCAGACAAATCGCGCCTCGTTCCTGCAGTCGCTTTGGTTGCATTTGCCTCCGTAGAGTTGGATTCGATGGTGAGAATATTCATGCTCATAGTCGGGGGGCTCTACAAGGCCTACCCAATCCCTGTGGACCTGCTTGCCGGGGTGTTCGTATTAGGCGCGTTTCAGACACCTGTCGAAGCCGCATACAGCATTCTGGCTTCAGTGCTCGTCGGCGTTCCAGCGCTCGTCGCACTTGAGAAGAGCAAGATTCTGAGCTGGCCGCTCCAATGAGCGCCCTCCAGCCTCGTGTCGCGAATTTCCTGAGGACCACGCCATTGTATCCACATGGATGCTAGGGCTTGGTGGGTTTCTCCACGAGTTTCGTCTTCCTGAGAACGCTCCCATCATCGTAGTGAGGGGTCCTAGAGACAGCATCGTGCGATTTCTCAGTCTCTCTTGCTTCGTCTGCGAGGCGAGCAGCGTGCCGCATCATCTCATGGGCCGCCGAAACAATGTGCGTGTAGCGTTCCCATTCCTTCACTTGGAAGCATCCCTCGACGCTGAGGTCGGCTACCCGACGTGCCGTTTCGTAGGCAGCCATGGCCTTCGTTCCGGCGTACGGATTGGAGAAGGAAGCCGCCTTGACGGCTTTCTCTTTGTCAACAACAACCTTCGGCAAGGAGACTTGAGCGCCTTTCTTGATTGATTCTATGGCCCGGTCGATCTCTGCAGTCACCAGATTCAATGCTCCGGTTATCGCGAGAACTCTTGTCACATCTAGGTTGAACAGAATCATCTCCAGAGGGTCCAAGAATTCTCTTCTTGCGCCGATCATCGAATCGGCCTCAACTATGATGTAGCCGAACCCTTGCTGCTCAAGCTCTTGAATCGATTTCTTTGCTGGGCTGTCCGAAACAACCACTGCCGGAATGCCTGCAGCCTTGATGATCTCTCGGGCTTTCTTGGGGCCTGGGAGTGTCGCGTTCGGGCTTGTGATGACTACAAGCTGAGGCTTGAACTCGAGCATTCTCTTTGCGACTTCTTCGGCCTGTTCCATCCCAAGTTTGGCTCCTGCGCCAACGACGCGTACGTCAACGTCTTGCCTCTCTGCCCTTTCGTCTAGCATGAATTCAAGCAATGACGCCGATCCAATGCACCCGAGCTTCAAGAACCCGATCTTGACGACCATGGATCCATCAGACTCCCAAACGCAATCGCCGTCTGCGTCTTTAACTCTTGGTATGCGGCAATGTTCATACTTTCGGCGCAGTTCACTCTCATCAGTTACTCCAAATGATTATCTAGTAACCATTAAATCGGCCGGCGATTGCACAGCAGTCAGATAGCAGAATCCATACGTTTCTGGTGGTGTATCATGCAATTCAATGGAGTGGAAGTCGAGGAGACATTTGCGGAAGCATTTCCGATGGTGGTCGGCAGGATCCTTGTGACTGCAGCAAGCCCAAACTGGGCCATGATTGCTGGTAGGGCTGCGACGGGGTTTGCTTCGTCGATAATTATGTCGCCTGCAGAAGCCGCAATCGAGGGAGGCATGGTTGCCCCGGAGAGGACTCCTGACGGGCGGCCGGGTGTCTTGATTCAGATGTGGCATAGATCAAGAAGAGAGCTGAAGGTTCAGATGATCACGCGCATAGGACAATGCATCCTAACCTGCCCTACAACGGCGGCCTTCGATGCGTTGCCTGACGCGGTACGCAAACTCAAGGTTGGTCTCGCGCTCCGCAAGTTTGGTGATGGCTTTCAGAAGCGGGACAAACTGGGAGACCGGAACCTGTGGCGAATTCCCGTCATGGAAGGGGAATTCGTCATCGAGGACAGGTTCGGAGTCAAGAAGGGCGTGGCAGGAGGGAACTTCATCATCATGGCAGATTCGCAGCCGTCGGCACTGACGGCTGCCGAGAAGGCTGTCGAGGCGATGGGCACAGTGGAAGGCGTTGTGCTCCCGTTCCCCGGAGGCATCTGTCGGTCCGGCTCGAAAGTCGGGTCGATGAAGTACAAGTTGCCTGCGTCAACGAACCACCCATTCTGCCCGACGCTAAGGGCTTCGATTCCAGACTCGAAGGTTCCTGACACGGTGCGGAGTGCCTATGAACTTGTCTTCAACGGTCTCGACGAGGAAATCGTCAAGAAGGCAACTGGAGTGGGCATCGTGGCCGCTGCAAGAACCCCGGGCGTGGTGAAGATCACGGCTGTCAACTTCGGCGGCAAACTTGGACCTTATCAGGTCCAGCTCGCAGATGCCCTCAAATCGTCTTCCTAGCTCATCAGACGCGCAGAGTTCGGAAACATGCCCACCGAGATATCTAACGGCGTTTTCCTGATCGACACACTGGGTGCTGGAACTCGGGGCTTGGTGGCCAGCTATCTTGTGAAAGGAGAGAGATCTGCTCTCATAGATGCTGGTTACCCATCGAGTGCGAGCACACTGCTCTCCGAATTACGAACGGCTGGGAGTGGTCGGCTGCGGGTTGACTTCTTGATACCCACTCATGTGCACTTGGATCATGCCGGGGCGTTCGGTCATCTCTCGGAAGAAATACCCACTGCACGTGTCTTGGTCAACGAACACGGAGCCAAACACCTGATCGACCCATCCAGACTCGTTGAGAGCGCCACACGCGTCTTCGGAGACAAAGCCATGGCTGTATATGGCAATCCTGTGGCTCTGCCGAGGGAACGAGTCGAAGCGGTCGGCGAAGAATACCGACTAGATCTCGGTGCTGGGAAGAAGCTCAAGATATTCTGGACCCCGGGCCACGCATGGCATCACATGTCCGTCCTTCTAGAGAACGAGCGTCTGCTGATCACTGGCGACGCCGTTGGACTACACCATCCAGGATTCGATTTTCCAATCCCGGCGACGCCTCCGCCAGGTTTCGACCAGGAGCAGTACGTGAAGAACCTCAGAGAATTCTTGAACATGAATCTGACTGGACTGCTGTTGCCACACTTCGGCCCAATACGAGAGAACGTGGGAGCCTTTCTCAAGGCAAACATCAATACGATCAGGCGGTGGGGATCAGAGGCCCAGGAAGCAGTCAGGGACGGGAAGTCTCTGGACGAGATCTTCGAAGTGTTCATGAATGATGTCTTGGAACGCAGTGGAAGAAAGCGAGACGAGATACATGACCACATCGTTCAGAGCATCAGGCTCACGGCAATGGGTTGCCAGATATACGCACAGGCGAAGACGGGCCAGCGATAGGCCCCAGCAAATGAGCTCCCTTGCCACAGCTCCGCGCATGCCCAGCCGCAATATCCGTCTGCATGGCGCCACGCATTTGTAGTCGTGTTCATGAATGAGCTGTGAGCGCCTTCTATGGGACTTCAGGCAAGGCCCTGTGTTCGTGAGTCTTCTCTCTACATGAAGCTAAGTGGTGAAAGGGTTCAATGCACCTTGTGCGAGCGCAGATGCATTCTCGACGCAGGCCAGTTGGGTGTCTGCAGAACCCGACAGAATATCGAGGGAATGCTGTACACGCTTGTCTACGGCGATCTCAGCGCAGTTGAGAGTCGCCCAATCGAGATCAAGCCTTTCTTCCACTACTGGCCTGGATCAACGGCATTGACTTTCTCCACATGGTCATGCAATTTTGACTGTCCTTGGTGTCAGAACTACAACCTCTCGAAGACATGGCCCGTACCAGAGAGATCCAAGCCCGTGATGCCCGAGAGGTTGGTGCAGATGGCCATAGACTCGGGCGACGAGGGGCTCTGCGCTAGTTTCCAAGAGCCTACCCTCCTCACTGACTGGGCAGTAGAACTCTTTGCCCTGGCGAAGAGACGAGGCCTCTATTGCTGCTACGTTTCAAACGGGTACATGACTCCTGAGGCGCTCAATCTGCTCCGGCAGTCAGGACTAGACGGATTGAAGATCGACATCAAAGGAGACGAAGCCATCTACTGTAACCTCTGTGGCTCCGTGGATGCAAATGTTCCTTGGCGGAATGCTGAGGCCGCCAAGAGGATGGGCATACACGTGGAGATAGTGAACTTGATCATCCCAAGAGTCAATGACAGCGATGCTACCATTGCTCACATGATCGAGAAACATCTGAAACACCTCGGTCCAGAGACACCAATACACTTCACCCGATACATTCCCGCGTACAGGCTCGATTCGCCTAGCACAAGCGTCGTGAGCCTAGAGCGGGCTCGCGAAATGGCACGGAGGGCCGGAGTGAAGTACCCCTACATCGGAAACGTCAGAGGTCACATCTACGAGAATACGTTCTGTCCTGAGTGCGGCGAATGCATCATAGTCAGAGACGGCGACAGCATTCTATCATACCGGTTGACTGAAAGAAACACATGTCCGAAATGCTCAGCCAGGATTCCAATTGTCGGGAAACATGCGAACAGCTGAGGGATCTGGACGTTCAGTCCGGCTTGCCAAAGGTTGAGATCGACGATACGCAGAGACGAATTGAAGTCAACAAGCGACCCGTAGAGGCAGTGCATGCCGCTATTCGAAATAGTTCATGTCACATGAAGCTCTTCCGGAG
>Ga0209610_1001523_pt1 | contig 11900 bp, 9 predicted proteins | sample LakKivw275mmetaG_FD_184137 | JGI IMG/M metagenome (GOLD analysis project Ga0209610, IMG submission 184137) | Anoxic lake water microbial communities from Lake Kivu, Rwanda to study Microbial Dark Matter (Phase II) - Lake Kivu water 275m metaG... | ecosystem: Environmental > Aquatic > Freshwater >...
TTAAAACTCCAGAGGTATCTCTATCTAGACGATGAACAATGCCTGGTCTCAGTTTATCCTCGCCTACTTTTTTAATTTGAGGATAACGATAACAAAACCAAGAAGCAATTGAGGGCTCATTAATATTTTTTAGAGTGGGGTGAGTATTAACTCCAGCTGGTTTATTAATAACTAAGAAATCCTGGTTTTCGTAAAGGATTCCTGGTTCGGGTATTAAACTCAAAGGAACAATTGTTCGTTTTTCTATAGTTGAAATTGTCAAATGAAGAGTAATCTTTTCTTTGCCTTTTAATAAATAGCTCGGTTTTACTTGTTTTCCATTAACTTTAATATTGCCTTCTTTAAGATTTTTACTAATTTCGTTGCGAGATAATTCAGATAAAATTTGACTTAAATATTTATCAATCCTTAGAGGTGATTTTAATTCTTCAACAAATATTAATTTAGGATAATTGTTTATTTTCATCAAGTGATTGTGCGCGCGACAGGACTTGGACCTGTGACCTTCCGCACGTCAAGCGGACGCTCTGCCAACTGAGCTACGCGCGCAATAGCCAACGTGCTCAAACTAAACCAGTTCAAACTTTCTCTATCATCTTACCAAATTTGATTCATAAATCAAGGAGAAAGAATTTAACGAGATGAAATTCAGGCAGGCGGGGGCGAAGCCCCCGCCTGCCTGAAAAACCGCCGCCTAACGGCGGCGCAAACCCCGAAAATTTCTTTTCATTTTCTTTTAGAGGCGCGCGCAAAATTTTTTCAATTAAGGAGTGAAATTTTGCGGGCTTTGCTTTCCCGCTGACGCGGGGACGAGCCGCTTCCCACCCCAAGCCGTGCTCCGCGCGGCTATGGCTCGCGAGCAAGGCGTTTCCTCTCCTTGAACCCCTCCACGCCTTGCCCGCTCGCCGGATGGACGGCGAGCCCCGTTAGAAAGCCAGCGGCATAAACACTTCTGGCATAGTATTGTTGGGAGAATTTGAGAAATGACTTTTTAACGAGGCTTACCGAAAATTCCTGAAAAAATCCAATTGCTCCACCCCGCCGCCAGCTGCCGTCGCTTAAAAATCTTGACTTCAAAACCGCAAATTAGTAAAATAAAACAAAGGTCGAATTATATAAAAACTAAGAAATTGCGCATATGTCACTCATTCCATGGAGACCATTTTCCGACTTGGATAAATTCTTTGAGGATGAAGATTGGCTGATACCTGTTTTTCCCCGCGTAAGTATTGGAAAACCGGCAATGGACATTAAAGAGACTGACACGGAAATCATCGCGGAAGTGGAAATCCCGGGTTTTGATCCTGAAAAAGTGGACGTGTCCGTCGAGGATGGGGTGCTTAAGGTAAAGGGTGCAATGGACGAGAAAAAAGAAGAGAAGGAAAAGGGCTATTGGCGTCGAGAAATTCGCAGAGGTTCATTTGAGCGGATGATGCGTCTGCCGGCCGCAGTCAAAGAAGATGCGGTGGAGGCGACCTACGAAAAGGGCATTCTTAAAATCGTGATGCCCAAGGCCGAAGTCAAGCCCTCATCCAAAGTCAAAATCCAGGTCAAAGGAAAATAAAAATCCCCCCCTTTTAACGGGGGATTTTTATTTTCCAAACTTCTATAAACTCTTGGGAGCTTTTTCCAGTTTCACTTCAACCGTTTTTTCGCTCCCTTTGTGCAGGATCTTTAATTTGATGGTATCTCCAATCTGCTTTTGTCTGATAATGGAAACAAATGATTTTCCTTGCTCAAGTTTTACGCCATCAACTTCAAGAATGATGTCATTTTCCACAATACCGGCTTTATCGGCCGGCGAGCCGGGGATGACTGCTAAATCCTCTGCGGTTTCGCCGCGCGATACAAGCACCCCATAATCAACGGAAAGATTGTTTTTCTTTTTTAAACTTTCCGTTATTTGCACATAGCGCACGCCAAGATACGGCCGCACAATCTCACCGTGCTTTTTTACGGAATCGACGATGTTTTTTACCGCGTTGCTGGTCAGCGCGAATCCGATATTTTCCGCTCCGCGCGATACGGCAACATTAACGCCAATCACATTGCCCTTGATATCCAAGAGGGGTCCGCCCGAATTGCCCGGGTTGATGGCCGCGTCGGTTTGAATCACTCCTTCCAACTGCTCTGACCTTCCGAACATATCACCGGCGGTAATCGAACGGGAGAGTCCGGATACTACACCAACGGATACGGAATTACGGAACTCGGCCAAAGCATTGCCGATGGCAATGACGGTCTGCCCTAGCTTTAATTTGTCCGAGTCGCCAAACGAAAGGTACGAAAAACCGGCGCCCTTCACCTTCAAAATTGCCACATCAAGCGTTGAATCTTTAGCCAATACTTCAGCGTCATACTTTTCCCCATCGCTGGTAATCGCCGTGTATTCGGCTTTGTCGTCATCCACCACATGCTTATTAGTAACAATGTAGCCGTCGGATGAGATGAAAAATCCCGAACCGCCGCCGACTTCGCGTTTTTCCGTCCCATTTTGCTTTTGCTGGGGAACCGGAACGCGGAACCTGAAACCGTTACCGCCAAAAAAATCATTAAAGAAGTCATCGCCAAACGGATCAAACTCCTGGTAATATCGCTCGATGATCGGCACGTCTTTGGTAATGATGATGGAAACAACGGCCGGGCTTGCCTTTTCAACCACATCTATAATCCGCGATTCTTCCGCGACCGTGTCTGTTTTGATTGTTTCTCCATCGCCGCCAATGACCGGCGCGACTTTTTTATTCAGGAAAGTTGCAACGACATCCGAAAAAGAACCCCCTTTGAAAGCAAAAATAACTCCTCCGGCCGCAATCAAAACCGCAACGGTCAATGCGCTTGCGCAGACGCTAACAATGATATTGGTTTTATGGTGTTGCAGTATGGTTTTAAGATTCTTCCACATAATAATTCTATTTTATCAAAAAATATTTTTCTTTTCAAAGAATCTCTCTTAAATTACGCTAAAATCATTTGCTCGGCTCTACCCTCAACCTTTCTGGCGAGGCGGCGGGGTGGAGCAATTGGATTTTTTCAGGAATTTTCGGTAAGCCTCGTTAAAAAGTCATTTCTCAAATTTGATTTTATGATTTTCTTTGGTCGGCACGGCAGGGATCGAACCTGCGACCCTCGCTTTATATTCTGTAATTTCCTTTATAAAAACAATAAAGACTTACAGAATATATCAGTAGCTTTCTTTTTTGATTTTATGATTTTCTTTGGTCGGCACGGCAGGGATCGAACCTGCGACCCTCGCTTTATAAGAGCGATGCTCTGCCACTGAGCTACGTGCCGATTAAAAAATCATATATTAATAATAAGGTACTACTATATGAGTAGCATTCTACCACTAAACTACATGCCTTATCCAATATTTTTAATTTTTTATTAATTGTTCAATCTCTTCTCTTTCTAAAGTTTCTTTTTCTATTAAAGCCTTGGCAATCTTATCTAATTGTTTTTTATTTTCTTGTAAAACATGCTTGGCTTTTTTATAGCATTGCTGAATAATTTTATTTATTTCTTTATCAATTAAAGTGGCAGTTTCTTCAGAGTAGCCCTTTTCAGTTGTAATTTCTTTTCCTAAAAATATCATTCCTTCTGTTTTGCCAAAGGCTATGGGTCCTAATTTTTCACTCATCCCATATTTAGTAACCAGCGCCTGGCTTAAATCAGTTGCTTCTTGCAGATCGTTGGCAGCGCCAGTAGAAACATCTTTAAACTCTAATTCCTCAGCAAGATAACCTCCTAAAAGCGAAGCAATATCAGCCAAAAACTCAGTTCGAGTCTTTAGATATCTTTCTTCAGTTGGCATTTTCATCGTATAACCAGCTGCTTGCCCACGAGAAATAATAGAAACTTTTTTTAATTCGCTGGCTCCGGGAAGAAACAAAGAAACTAAAGCATGGCCAGCTTCATGATAAGCAGTAATTTTCTTTTCTTTTTCAGTAAAAACTCGACTTCTTCTTTCTGGTCCCAGCATTACTTTCTCTATAGAAGAAATCAATTCTTGCTGACCAATAAATTTCTTATCATTACGAGCAGCCAAAATAGCTGCTTCATTAACTAAATTAGCCAAGTCAGCGCCAGAAAAACCTGGAGTTCTTTCAGCAATTTCTCTTAACTTTACTTCTGGAGATACTTTTTTATCTCGAGTATGAATTTTTAAAATCTCTGCTCGGCCATTAATATCTGGCAAATCTAAAACTACGCGTCGATCAAATCTTCCTGGTCTTAAGAGAGCAAAATCTAGAATATCTGGACGATTAGTAGCCGCCATGACAATTACTCTAGTCTCCCGATCAAAACCATCCATTTCTACTAGAATTTGATTTAAGGTTTGTTCTCTTTCGTCCTGACCTCCACCAATACCAGCTCCTCTTTCCCGACCAATGGCGTCTATTTCATCGATAAAAAGAATAGCTGGAGCTGCCTTTTTGACAGTATTAAAGGCATCCCTCACTCGGCCAGCACCAACGCCAACAAACATTTCTACAAATTCAGAACCAGAAATATGAAAAAAGGGCACATTAGCTTCACCAGCTACAGCTCGGGCTAAAAGCGTTTTACCTGAACCAGGAGCACCCATTAAAAGAACTCCTCGCGGAATTCGTGCTCCCAACTCTTGAAATTTTTTGGGATTTTTTAAAAATTCCACAATCTCTTGCAATTCCTCTTTCGCTTCTTTTAAACCGGCTACATCTTTAAAAGTAATTCTATCTTTATCAGAAGAAAATAATCTGATATTGGAGCGAGAAAAAGAAAAGATTTGCATTGCTCCTTGATTAGCCCGACGAAAAGAATAAGAGAAAAGAATAACAAGAAAAATAATAGGAATGACGAAGGGCAACAAATTCCATAGCCAAACAGACCAGCTACTCTGCTCTTTTACTTCGATATCTAAAGCATTAATTTCTTCTGAAGAGAAACCAAAATTATTGAGAAGTTCTCCTAAGGAGACATATGATTCTTTTGCAGCAAGAAAAATTTGCTTATCAGAAGCAACTATTTCTAAGCTATCAGGATGAACAATAATTTTGTCCACCTTTTTCTCTTTAATCATTTGGATGGATTCAGAAAGACTAATCTGCTTTTTACTAGTCAGAGTCTTTTCTAATCCTGAAAAAAGAACAGACAAAAAGATAAAAAGCAAAACTACAAAAAGAAGCTGTCGCCAAATTTTATTCATAGCGTTTTTATTTTACAATAAAAAGAAGAAAAATACAACCGAGGCGAACCTTTACTTACTGAGCGAACTCAGGGGAGGATCGAATTAAAGTCCGCCTTAGGCGGACGATATATTTAAAGGGAGGGGTGTAAAACGGCCCCTCCCAAGGTATGCGGAAAAAGTAAAGGTAAACCCGTTACGGATAAATCGGTTCTGTTACTCCTTGGAGATGCGAAACAGCGCTATTTATTGATTCCAAAGAAGAACTAATAATTAAATATTCATTAAGAAAACCATAGCTAATAGCTGCCTCTTTACCATAATAAGTAAAATAACGAATATTTGCTCCAGCAGTAGTTATTTCCTTAAAACTTTTAGCTACTTTCTTGGGAATTTTAATCAACCAGAAATTAGCTAAATTATCCAAAATTTTACCTTTTTCCCAAGTAGCAAAAACTGCTTTTACATCATCGGCATTATCTTGACCGACATCAATAATTAATCCTAAAGAAGGATTAACTTCTCCATAATAAACATAAAGCAAATATTTTCTTGCTAAAAGATAAGGTTTTAAATTATCCGGTAAATTAGGAATCAGCGATATAATAATCTCTTCACCTGATAAAAAATAATCTCGATATTTGGGCGTTAAGATGGAAAAAGTCTCAGCTGGCTGCATAGTTTGGGTAGCAACCTTTTTAATACTAGATACAACTACTGATCCAGTCAGATTAACCGTGAGGGAAGCTTTTTGATAAGGACCGCTTACTTGAGGATAAGGGCTAGGTGGCAAAGTAGTAGTGGTTGTTGTAATTATTGGCTGAGTAGTAGTAGTAACTAACGCGAGTTTGGGAGCAAAAAATTTGGGCCAAAGATAGAAATAACCTAAAACTGCTCCTCCAATAACAATACCAATAATAATTAATAAAGGGGCCAGTTTATTATTCTTTTTAGGCATTTGAGACTGAGGAAAGTTAGTAAATTCCGAAGCTGAAATTTGTGGATTAATAGCAGGTTCGGAGAAATTGGGACCTGAAGGAATTTCATTCACTGGAGGACGAGATTCATTAAGAGGTGATGATGGAGAAAAAATAGGTTGAGATGGCGTTTGCCAATTTTGTGTTTCTCCGCCAGTAGCTTTCATCTTTTCTAAATCTGATTCTGAGGTTCTAATAAAAACATTCGGAGCTGGGGGAGGAAATTTTTGCCCTGGCTCTTCAAAATTATTGCCTCCTGAATTTGGCGTATTAGGAGAAGGATTTTGATTAGGAGTTTGAGAGGGTTCGAAGTAATTTTCTGGCATATTTTTTTAATTTAAAGTTATTTAATACATTATACCACAAAAATTCATGTCAAGAAAAATTTTATTTCTGGGGATATTTTACGTCTTTTAAAGAAAGAGAAATTTTGCCATTGGCTTCGACTTTTTTCACTTTGACTTTGATTTCTTCCCCTTGATGAACAATGTCTTCAACTTTATTAACCCGATAAGGAGCTAATTCTGAGATATGAAGTAAACCTTCTTTACGATGGCCAAGATCAACAAAAGCACCGAAATCTTTTATTTGAGTCACTTTCCCATTAATAATATCTCCCTCAGTGATATCTTTAACTACTTCTTTAATTTCTTGAATTGCTAAATTGGCTTTTTCTTGATCCTCAGCCGTAACAAAAACCGTTCCATCTTCTTCAATATCAATATTAACTCCAGTAGCTTGAGTAATAGCCTGAATTACTTTTCCTCCTGGACCAATCAATTCGCCTATTTTCTCTGGTTTAATCTGCAAGGTAAATATCCTTGGAGCGAAAGGCGAAAGTTCTTTTCTTGACTGATTAATTATTTGATTCATTTTTTCTAAAATGAAGAGGCGAGCTGTTTTGGCTTTCTCTAAAGTTTCAATCAATAATTGGGGAGTTATTCCTTTTATTTTTAAATCCATCTGCAAAGCAGTAATACCATTTTTTGTTCCAGCAACTTTGCAATCCATATCTCCATAATGATCTTCTGGACCCTGGATATCAATTAAAATTTTGTTTTTACCTTGACCATCACTCATTAATCCCATGGCTATGCCAGCCACCTGCTCTTTGATTGGCACTCCAGCAGCCATTAGAGCCATTGATGAGGCACAAGTAGCAGCCATGGAAGTAGAGCCATTAGAAGACATAATCTCAGAAACCACCCGAATGGTATAAGGAAATTCATCCTTGGTAGGAATCATGGGTAAAAGAGCTCTTTCACCTAAAGCGCCGTGGCCTATTTCCCTTCTTCCTGGACCTCTTAAAGGAGCAACTTCACCTGAAGAATAACCAGGAAAATTATAATGATGCATAAATCTTTTTTCACCACTAAATTCCATGCCTTGAAGAGTCAACACATCAGCTGGAGAACCCAAAGTCACTACTGAAAGAACATGGGTAATGCCTCGCATAAACAAAGCTGAACCATGAGTCCTCGATAAAATATCAATGGCCATCTCCAAGGGTCTAATTTCATCTAATTTTCTAAAATCAGGCCTCTTCTCTTGCTCTAGAATATTTTTATGAACTAATTTATTAATTTCTTCATGGAATAAATAATTAATATCTTTTAATTGTTCTTCAGAATATTTTTTTTCTAACAAATAATTAATTAAACCATCTCTTAATTCAATCAATTGATTTTCTTTTTCTTTCTTGTCCTGGGAGTAAACTAGGGGTTCTAATTTATCAGTTAGATAATTTTGAACATCTTTGAGAAGAACTTCCTCCACGGTTTTAATTAAAATTTCTGTTTTGGGTTTTCCTATTTCTCGAATAATTTTTTGCTGTTGCTCATTTAAAGAGACGATTTCTTTTTGAGCGATCTCTAAGGCTTGGGCTACTATTTCTTCTTTAGCCTCATTAGCTCCAGCTTCTATCATATTAATATCCTCTCCTGGGCCAGAAACTACCATATCCAAAATTAAATCTTTTCGTTCCTCGTAAGTAGGGTTCACAAGAAAACCTGTCTTTTCTGACCAACCAATTCTTACTGCTGAAACCGGGCCTTGCCAAGGAATATCAGAAGTACCTAAAGCCAGGGAGGCAGAAATAATCCCTAAAACATCCGGATCATGTTCTTCATCAATAGATAAACAAGTAGCTACTACCTGAACATCTCTTCTCATTAATGGTGAAAATAAGGGCCTGATAGTATGATCAATCAACCGGGCTAATAAGATAGCGATCTCGCTTGGCCTTGATTCTCGACGAATAAAACGACTGCCGTAAATCTTACCAGCAGCATAATATTTTTCTTCATAATCAACTAAAAGAGGAAAGAAATCTAAATCATTTCTATCTCGATTACCCATCACGACATTAGTTAAAATAACTGTTTCCCCTATTTTAGCCATGACTGAACCGTTAGCTAATTCCGCTAAATTAGAAAATTCTAATTCGATGGTTTTATCACCAACTGATAATTGATATTTCTTTTTTTCCATTTCCTTTTAAATTTTAAATTTGATAATTTTGGGAATTCTTTTAACTATTCCTCCTTCGCCTACCCTCAACAAAAAGTACCCTGGCTTTGAATCTAAATCAATAAACTCATCAGCCAGTTCTTTTAAGACTGTCGAGGTTGTTCTCCCAAAACCCATTACTTCTACTTGATTGCCCAAAACTCTTAAATATTCTACTAAGGGAATAAAATCCCCATCGCCGCTGACCAAAATTATAGTATCAGCTTTAGAACTTAATCTCACAGCATCAATGGCTAAACCCACATCCCAGTCACCCTTTTTGGTACCATCAGGATAAACCTGTAAATCTTTGATTCTGGTTTCAATGCCTGCTTTTTCCAAAGCATCAAAAAAAGAAGCCTCTCCGGGCTCATCAGCTTTAGCCACATAGCCAATGGCTCTAACTAAATTTCTCCCACTAACTGCTTCTAAAAGTAAATTCTTAAAATTTACCCGAGCACCATAAAGATTTTTGGCTGAATGGTAAAGGTTTTGAACATCAATGAGAACTATTGCGCGTTGATTTTTGTGTCTAATGACCATATTTAAATATTATAAATCAAGTTTTTTCTCTATTTTATTATAACGTCTGATTGATTCCTCTTTAAGATAGGCTAATAGTCTTCTTCTCTTAGAAACCATGCCCAAAAGACCTCTTCTTGAGTGAAGATCCTTAGGATGTTTTTTTAAATGTTTTACTAATTCCTCTATTTCTTTAGTTAAAAGAGCAATCTGAACTTCGGGCGAACCAGTATCAGATTTATGAGTAGAGAATTTTTTAATGATTTTTTCTTTAGCAGTAGACTTGAGCATACCTTTGTATTTTCATAAGATTAGTTTACCACAATTTATTTTTTTGTGCAACATTAAAAACCCGGACAGAATAGCAACGGATAACCTTGACGAAGGCAGCGGAGGAGGTGGGATTCGAACCCACGGTTCGGTTTAATCCGAACAACACGTTAGCACCGTGCCGCACTAGACCACTATGCGACTCCTCCAAAGATTGCAACTATTATATCTTACTTATTAAATTTTTCCAAATACCTAAGATTTCATGAACTATTTTAAAATCGTAATAACGCACACTACAAGTACCTCTATACACTAAACGTTTCATCCGATTAGTAGGATTAGTAATAGTTGGCTTATAAAATTGTGATTCGTCTATTTTAAGCAAATCGGCCCAATATTTCTTAGCTTCTAATTTATTATGCGTGCTGTGTAATTGAAGATGCACTCTAAATTTATGTTCATTTGGTTTAAAACCCAATCTAAATAATCTTATAAATAATTTAACTATCTCGGGATCGCTATTAGTAAAACATACACAATTAATAGTAGGATAACGACTTCCTTCACAATAATATAATATAGTAGTTAATATTTTGGCATTATTTACAGTGAAGTTAAAATCTTGCAATACGTTTTGAGCTTTCATTTCCACGGCCTTATAAATCTCTTTTTGATGTTTACTAAAACCATTCTCCTTAGTCGCTTTTATATCGTAGCACCATCTTAAAACAGTAGAATCTGATATTCCTAAAATTTGAGCTATAACTTTCGAGCTGGAACCATTCTTTCGTAGATTTCTTGCTTGTTGTACGATATTTTCATTATAAAATTTCATAATCTTGCGAGTTATATATATTATATTATATCATTTTCGCCAACAGTTTTGAAACTGTTGCTCCGCACAAGTTTAAGTATAACTTTATAGAAACGTATCTCAAGCTTAAAAACTTGACAAAAAATATAGATATGATAGAATAGACAATAGAATTCCCAGATTGGGAGTTTTTTATTGAAACTAAAGGTAAAACTAGTAAAACTATGGATAAAACTAATAAATGCAACTCGTCTTTAAAGATTTTATGGCTGGATAGAGCCTTTAAAACGAGTTTCTTAAGTCTTGTTCTTATCTTTGCCTTTTTTAGCCGGTTTTCCGGCATCTTAGTTGAAGGATCCCTTTCTACTGTTATCAGTAATTCAGAAATTCCAGCTTCTGATGCTAATACTCCTTATTTATCAAGCCAGACTTTTCTTTTAGGAATTAATTCTACTTTCGCTCCTTTAGCTACCAAAAAAATAGTAGTCACTGCTTATTCCTCAACTCCAGATCAAACAGATGATACTCCTTTTATTACTGCTTCCGGTAAAGTAGTAGAGGATGGTATAGTGGCTTCCAATTTTTTAGCTTTTGGCACTAAATTGCGATTACCAGAACTCTTTGGTGATAAAATTTTTGTAGTTGAAGATAGAATGCATCAAAGATTCTCTTCTAACCGTTTAGATATTTGGTTTCCTGATAGAGAATCAGCCGAAAACTTTGGCATTCAAACAACTATTATGGAAATTTTAGAGTAATAATAGTGTTAAAAAATCCCGCTTTAGCGGGATTTTTTAATTGAGTGTGCCCAGGGTGGGACTCGAACCCACACGGGAGAAACTCCCACAAGATTTTAAGTCTCGGCTGTCTACCTGTTCCAGCACCTGGGCAATTGTATTTAATCTAAATCAAATTTTTCTTTTTTTCAAGAGGCCCAGAGGGGATTTGCACCCCTGTATAGCGGTTTTGCAGACCGCCGTGTTTGCTACTTCACCACCGGGCCATAAGAATATGTTTAATCGATCGATCTATAGTTGATGGCCGTATTTTAAAATACTTTCCAAAAATGTCAAATTTTCTTTTAAGATAATACTCATAGTGACTATTCTGATACATAAATTTGAACACCTTGATGCTATCTTTAGTAAAATAACGTAATTGAAAAGATCTGTGGCTAGTATATATATTATTTTGATTTACTTCAAGTATTTGTTTGATGGCAGAATTTAATCCTTGTAAAAATTTCTTACTGCCACTTGTAAAAATAATGGATAGTTTTTTAATTACAATGTTATGATTTTGATTTTTTGAAAGTTCAAGATAAATACAGCCGTCTCCATCAAAATATCCCCTGATAAAATCTTTTAGATATTTGCTAGGAATGTTTGGAAACTTAATTGTCAAAAATTTATTTGGGTATAAGCCTAACTTAGTCAAGCTATTATAAAGTTTATGACTACCTATTCTAAGAAAATACCGCTGTTTTCCATGCAGAGAATCAGGTTTGAGATATATAATAGTATGTTCAGAGTCTAGCCATCTTCTAACTCGAAAGATAAGCTCTTTATCTGTACTTGTTAATCTGATATATTTGCCTCTTAAATATGATGCGTCTTCTAAACTACCATCGGCATATAAC
>Ga0209610_1001525_pt1 | contig 11899 bp, 8 predicted proteins | sample LakKivw275mmetaG_FD_184137 | JGI IMG/M metagenome (GOLD analysis project Ga0209610, IMG submission 184137) | Anoxic lake water microbial communities from Lake Kivu, Rwanda to study Microbial Dark Matter (Phase II) - Lake Kivu water 275m metaG... | ecosystem: Environmental > Aquatic > Freshwater >...
GACGCGAGCGAGTCGCCGAGGTGGACGTCGTCGGCTCCGAGGTAGGCGGCGAACGCCGACAGCGCATCGCGAAGAGCGCTCGCCGTTCCGGCGTCTTGGCGGACGCCGGGCTCCCACCACCAACCGCCGATCGACAGGATGTGCGCCTTCTTGTCGAACGTCGGCTCGACGCGGGCGATGAACCGCTCGCCGTACAGAACGGGGAGGACGTAGTAGCCGTACGAGCGCTTCTCCTTCGGCTTGTAGATCTCCCAGCAGTAGTCGAAGTCGAAGACCTGCCGGAGGAGTTCGCGGTCCCACGTGACGTTGTCGAGCGGGGCGAGGAACGCTGCCTCGGGCGGACGGGCGTCGGGCGCAGCGGTCGCCTCGACGGTCGGAACGTCGGAGGCGCGGATGAAGAAGGTTCTCTTCGCCACCCCGTCGACGGCCACGGGGACGACGTCGCCCCGCTCGGCGAGGCGAGCGAGGACCTTGGCCCGCGCCTCACCTCCCTTGACGCCCATGATCCCCCACCAGTACTCGGGAGCGCCGTTCGCGGGCGCGAGGCCGAGGCTGCCGACTCGCCTCAGGACGTGCCAGTCTTCGTATGACATGTCGTCTGGATGCGGGTCGGGGGCTCCCAGGATCTCGGCCGGGAAGACCCGTTCGGCGAGATCGAAGTAGCGGACGCTGCGCTCGCGGTGGTGCGGAAGCACGACTCCCATGGAGCAGAGAATCTCGAGCGACGCGTGGACGACACGGGTCGGGCGGCCCCACCACCAGTCGACCTTCCCCGCGTGGTCGATGTCGCGCGACGAGAGCGGCCCCCGCCGGCGGATCTCGTCGAGGATGAGGGGCGCTACCTTCATCTCCGGCGTCTCCGGATCCCCGTGCTGCTTGCCCATCAAGGCGCGGTGCCGCGCGAACGACGGCCACGTGTCGCGCAGGACGAGGGCCGACATCTTGTCCCAGCCGACGTAGACCTTGTGCTCGGCGTGCATGAGCCGGTCGAGCAGGGAGGGCCGATACCGTGCCATGCGAGACTGCAGAACCAGATCCGGATTGCGTCCGACGATGTCGATCGGGTCGTACTGAATGCAGCCGAGATGCTCGAACAGCTCAAGGATTCCGGCTTTCCCGGCGAGTCGTCGCGGCGGGAGAAGCCGTTGGTGCGACAGGAGGAATCGTCGCGCGTGCATCGGCTCGAGGATCATCGATGGCGCGGGAAGCCAAGTCCTGGGCATGGTAGGCGAACGATCCTCCTCGTCGGCGAAGAGGGTACGGGGCGCGCGACGAGACGTCCACGCGGCGCAGAACCGTCGCAGACCCAGGCGGCGACCTCCGATCTAGTACCCGAGGCTCTTGTAGTGCTCCTCGAGGTAGGCCGTGATCTTCGCCGGGTCGAGGCCCGTTCGCGCGACGACCTCCCGGAGCGGCAGCGGCTCGCCGAACTCGACCCGTACCGGGTGACGGAAGCGGAAGTGGCCCAAGGCCCTGAGGAGCGGGTTCCGTGACAGAAGCTGGAAGATCCCGGGGATCGAGGCGTTCCAGATCCGCCAGGGCACGAGATAGCACGGGCGCGCACCGGGCTCCGCCGCGAGCCGCGCGACGAGGCTTCCAAGCCCGGGACGCCACGCCTCGCCCGGCGTTCTCGAGTCCGGGGCGATGAGGAGCCCTCCGCCCGCTCGGACGTGCTCGGCTGCTCGCCCCAACGCTTCACGGTTTCTCTCTTTGGCGACGCTCCTCAACGTCGAACGATCGAGCTTGCAGGCGAGCCATCCCATCGCCCGGGGGGCGAGCCCCTGCCTCGCCGCCGTTCTCACGGAGAGCGGCGTCGTCGCGCAGACCGCGAACGTGCACTTCGCAATGTTCGGGCCAAGCCTGGCGATGTAGCTCGCTCCGACCATCTTCAGATCGGGGCGGTTCAACGCGACGGCGAGAAGCGATGGCGTGAGAATCGAGCCGTGCTTGCCGTAGACGATGATCGGAGACGTTCTGATCTCCTCTTCTCCCCTCTCGGGAAACACGGCCCGCCACGGGACGGGGAAGCGCCCGAGCACGACCTTGGACCCGCCGCTCGCGCCGAACTCGCCGACCAAGCGGTCGAGGTCCTTGATGATTCCGAAGAGCGGGGTGATGGGAAGGAATAGGTTGGCGAGTCGATAGAGACACCAGTACGAGATGCTCTCCTTCAAGGCAGCGAGGTGGGCCTCGTACAGCGGCTCGATCCCGCCGTCATTGAACGCGGCTCTCAGCCCTACGATCACATCGCGAAGAGATCGCACGCGACTCGCCTTCTTGTCCGACGTCGGTTCGCGACGCCGTACGCCGGGATTCTACGTGCTCGGGAGCGCGCGGGGAATCTGGGCTGTGCGGAGCAAGATCGAGGTTCGGAAACCCGCGGGCGGTGCGCGTTTCGACTCGGATGGCCCGGGCCGCGGCTTGATGCGCAGGCGGGCCCGCGCGGACCGCACGCCGCCGCGTGGCGACGCCTCAAGGGTGCCGACCGCGCCGAGGTCGACGATGAAGCCGGAAGAAAGGGCGTGGGGACGAGGCGCGACAGCGCGGGGCCGATGGGAACGAGATGGAGGACAGCCGACTCACCCGCGGGTAGAGCTTCTCCGAGACCTGTCCGAGCCTTGTCGAAGCACGCGGGGCAGTACGGGCGCAGGCGAACGTGTCGTTGAGCGACGACGATGGGTTCAGATCTGCTCATGATCGGTCCACCACGGGTCGCACAGCGGATTCCGCGTGGCTCCATGATCTGCCATCCTTCTTGGTCAACGCGCGTGCCGTCTCGTTCTCGTCCAGGGCAAGTGGTGCTCCCGTGTCGTTCCATCGTCCGACGACGTCACGCGGTACTCTCTCCCAGGGGTGAGCAAGGTGCGCACGCTGCTCGTTGCGGGTCTCGGGCTAGGCTGCGCCGTCGTTTGTGCCGCCGCGGCCTGCGGTGACTCGGCGTCGTTCGCCACGCTCGTCTTGTTCGGAGGAACCGTCGTCCCGATGACCGACCCGGACACGACGTTCGAGGCGATGGCGATCGCCGGGGACCGAATCCTCGCCCTCGGAACGGACGAGGAGATCCTCGCCCTCGCCGGCGCCGGGACGCAGTGGGTCGACCTTGGCGGGCGTACCGCGCTGCCGGGGTTCATCGACCCTCACACGCACCTTCTTGGCGACGCCGCGAAGGGCAACCTCTCGATCGCGGAGGCGCAGGGGCTGGCTCTCGCTTGCGGGATCACCTCCGCCGTTGAGATGCTGGTGACGCCGGCGGCCCTTCCTGAGTTCGTCGCGGCGGCCAAGCGGGGTGACGTTCGTATTCGCACAAGCCTCTACCTCGCCTACAACGACCTCTGCGGAAACGTGTTCGGCCCGTGGTACAGCGACCTTGCGCCGTTCGCCGAGATCGCGCCGCGTCTCCGGATCGGCGGCGTGAAGGTGTTCGCGGAGCGATCCTCGTGCGGGGCACAGCGGCCGGCGATCTCGTTTGGCGACTCGTTGCGCCCGCTGCTGTCTCCGGCCGGCGCCGTCTGGTACGGCGAGGACCGGCCGCTGTTCAGCGTGCAGGGATTGGCCGCGGTCGTCCGCGACGCGGCGGAGTCGGGGCTCCCCGTCGCCATCCACGCGATCGGCGACGCGGCGGTGGAGACGGCGCTCGCGGCGCTCGACCTGGCCGGCGGCCCTGCGCGGGCCCTCCGGCCGATGGTGCTCCACAACCTATTCCTTCCCGATGACCTTCTGCTGGAGTACGCGCGGCTCGGCGTGACGGCCGGGGTTGAGTCGACGAACGCGTGCTTCGTCGACGTCTACGACGACCTTCTGCCCACGGTTCGCGAGACGATCGTCCGGCGGTGGGGCGACCTCGTCGCGGCCGGTGCGCGCGTGGTGGCCGGCAGCGACTGGCCGTGGTGCGATCCGGGGTATCTCAGCCCGCTGATGCGCCTTGCGAACCTCGTCTCTCCGACGAACGCCAGCCCGGCGTACGCGTCGTGGGAGCCGTGCGAGCGGCTTTCTCCAGGCCAGCTTCTTTCGATTTGGCAGGGGCTTCGCGCGATGACGGTCGACGCCGCCTACGCGGTGCACTGGGAGGACGACCTCGGCACCCTCGAGCCGGGGAAGTTGGCCGACGTCGTTGTCCTGTCGGCGAACCCCCTTCTTGCCCGCGTCGAGGAGCTGGCCGGCGTTCGCGTCTGGTTGACCATGGTCGGTGGGTCCGTCGAGTGGAGCGCCGAGGCGGGACTCGCACGCTCCACCCCGTAGGGGACCGCCGCGGGATTCGGTAGAGGTCAATCGGCTCGTCCAGCCTCGACCTCCCTGAGCCAACGGGTACGCCTGTTCCGCGCGGCACGCGTCGCAATCGCATGCCGAACGGCTGCCCGCATCGCAGCATCGGCAGCGATCCTTGCTTCGATGGCAACAGACATTTCGTGTGCGACCTCCGTACAGCCAGCGCAATCCGGCCGCTGCCGGGAGAGGGCGATGGCGCGAGACACCGGCGGGTTCTCGGTACGAACGTCCTGCCGGATGTGGCCCCGTGCGTCACGTCATTCTCGGGGGTTCCAGTCCCCAGTTGTCGGGACAACGCTGACGGAACGGTCGGTCGCCTTCCCGCGGTCCGACGGAGAACGGAGGGCCGGACGGATCACCTCCGCGGAGAGAGCGAGGGGCCGAGATTGAGGCTATAACGCGAAGGGTCTGCTTGTCCCCACTCGAGCTTGTCCGTATAATGGCTCTTACTCTCTACTAGATGGCGCAGGTGCTGGGGAATTCGCGACACCGCGATCCCGATGCTACTGTGTGAGGCGAACAAAAAAGGAGGCTCCGTAGTGATGAAGAGGTTTGTGCTTCCATTGTTGTTCGTAGTCGCGGCAGGGGTTTCGGTTTTCGCTCTGCCGATCTACGAGGACCCGAACGTGGCGTGGATTGTGTCGCCTGATGGCACCCCGGGCTGGCTGACGGTCATGAACGCGGGTGGCGCGAGCGCTTCCTTCCTGCGAATCGCGGCGGCATCCGAGATCGCGATCGAAGGCGAGGGGTTCGTGACCATATGGGACGGAACGTACCTGACTGCGTTTCTTCCCACGGCTGTGGAGCCCGCCGGGCATGTTGTGACGGTCAAGCTTCTCAGCACGGGCGGGTCGGCGATTGATCTGATCAGCGCCGAGTTGGGTGTGTTTGGCGCTCCGTGGACGGCGACTGCGGACGGGACTTCTGCAGTTGTCACCGTGCTCAACGCGGGTGCGAAGGACGCGGCCAAGATCGTCGTCAACTCCTACACGTACATGGCTGAAGTTGTCGAAGGCTTCGACACGGTCCTTGCGCAGGCAGGCGGGGCGCAGATGGTGATTACGCTCGCGGCCCCTCTGGCGCCGGGAGCGACGTTGACGTTCAAGCTTGACGCCGCGGGCGATCAGGCGGTTCACGTTCAGAGCGTCGCGCTTTACTAGGGAGTTGGGAGGGAATCCGAGGCAGAGCGGAAGCCCAATCTTCCTTGACGGACGGCGGAATCTGGCCGCCAGAGGATGTGGCGGGCCGGGGGATCTGACGGGCCGTTCCCAGGTTGGAAGTGGGGGTTCCGCAACTCGAAGGAGGGAAGTGAATTGAGACTACGCGGTGTGCTTAGTGTGGTTCTTCTCATCGGTGCGCTGACGAGCTTCCTCAGTCTGGCTGAGGTTGGCCCGTTCGCGGACTCTGTCATCTTCGACGTCCGAATGCAGGAGGAAATCGCCCTGCAGGACGTCGCAGCCGGCAACATCGACCTCTTCCAGTGGAGCACGGCGGGGCGCGTCGTGTTCGGGCTGGACCAGGCGACTATCGACAGACTCGAGCTGTACGTCGTTCCGTCCGGGTCGGACAGCTTCCTCTTCAACCCCTACCCGAATGAGGCCCCGTACATCGCGGTGACGACGAATGGGGAGGAGTTCTTCAACCCCTACGCCGTCCGCGAGATCCGCTTCGCGATGCACCTGCTCGTGAACCGCCAGCAGATCGTGGACGAGATCATGCAGGGCGCCGGGGCTCCCTCAATTATCTCCGTCGGGAAGGCCGAGCCTGGCGCCTACAAGCTCTACCTGATCGCCAGCAAGCTCGGGCTCACGGATGAAGGCGATGAGGCTCGCGCCATCGAAATGGTCACGGCCGCCATGGAAGACGCGGCGAAGCTGCCCGCGAACGTCGGCCGTCTGGCCCGCGGCGGTGACGGCTTCTGGACCTTCGATGGTAAGCCGATCACCATGAACTTCCTGATCCGCGTTGACGACCCGAACGTCCGCCTGCCGCTTGGCCGGTACTTCGCCGACCAGGTCGAGAAGTGCGGCTTCAAGGTCAACCGCGTCGAGCGCGACCGCACCTACTGCATCCGCACGACCTACCTGACAGACCCCAGGGACTACCTGTGGAACCTGTACACGGAAGGCTGGGGCTCGGGCGGGACGTCCTTGTACAAGGACGTCGACATCACCCAGATGTACGCGCCCTGGTTCACGAACATGCCGGGGATCGGCGAGGCGGAATGGTGGAACTACGTGCATCCCGACCTCGACGCGTGGACGCAGGCCATCATCTACGGCCAGTTCGCGACGCTCGACGAGTACTGGGATCTCATGATCAAGTCCACCGAGGCGGGCCTCACGGAAGCAGTTCGTATCTACCTGCAGCACGAGATGAGCTACTTTGCTGCCAACAAGAACGCGTTTGAGACCCGCTTCCTCTACGGTCTCGGCGACGGGATCAACAACTTCTCGTTGTACACGATGGTTCCGACGAACAAGGACCGGCCGGTGCGCATCACGCAGTTCTCGGCGCGCGGCTCGCTCTTCTTGAACGCCTGGGACCCGATCGGTACGCAGGGGTTCAACGACTACTACGCGGCGAACCTGATCCAGCAGTGCACGGATCCGACGTCTACGAACGCCCCTGGCTCGGCGGCCTACACGCCGATTATTGTGAGCTGGTCGAACGTGAACGTCGATGTTGTGTTCGCTGAGGATGGGACGTCGGTCGGTCAGATCGCCGTACCGGCGGCCGCGACGGAGTGGGATTCGGCGACTCAGGCGTGGGTCTCCACCGGTGGCGAGATCGCATGGGCCGAGGCCGATTACACCTTCACGCCTCAGAACTGGCATGACGGTAGCGAGTTCTCGCTGCTCGACTTCGCCGCAGCGGAAGGGTTCGCCGAGGAGTGGGCGAACGAGGACTTCGCCGGCGATCCGGTCTACGACTCGGCGTATGCCACGGCGGTGGCCCCTGGCTTCGACTACTCGCACGGATCGATCTACGATTGGTCGAAGGGCGTGATCCACAACTACTTCGACAACAACTTCCCGCCGGACATCAACCGCGTGGGCGCTTCCGGAATTCCGGTTCTCTACCCGCGCGCGGCCAACCACGCCCAGGGCGTGAAGTGGACGATCGTTGAGGCCCTCGGGAAGCTTGTCTCGGAAGGCAGCGCTTCCGGTACCATCTACTCGTTCACGCAGCAAAGCGGCGTGACCGAGGTTGACATCCTAGTTCCGTCGATTGTCGCCGACATTCGCGCGAAACTCGTGGAGATGAAGGGCGCCAAGTTCGTTCCGGCGTACCTCGTCCCGCTGCTGCCGCAGGCCGGCAAGACGGTCGACGACATCCTTGCGATGTACCAGAACGCCATCGACTTCATCGACGCGCATGGCCATGCGTACATCGGGAACGGCGGGTACTACATCGACTCGTTCGACCCCGCCAACAACCAGATGGTCCTGAACGCCAACCGCGATCCGAGCTATCCGTTCTCGGGCCAGTACTGGCTCGACACGATGGAAGTCGGCGCGGCGCGCATCGACGAAGTCATCGTCCCGGCTGCAGGCAAGGCCGGAACCGATGTGGCGATCACGATCAAGGCGAGCGAAGGCCGCTATCCGTACGACGTCTTCGAGCCCGCCAAAGTGACCGCGATCTCGTTGGTGCTGGTGACGGACGCTGGTGAAACGACGCTCGATGCGAAGCTCGTGACGGCTGGGACGTTCGAGGTTGTCATCCCTGGCAGCCTGACGAAGGGTCTCGCCGCCGGAGCGTACACGGTCGTTGCCATCGCCGCCCCCGCTGACGGTCTTCCGTCCGCGTCGGGCGCTACGCTGCTGCTCCAGTAGGATCGGAGGATGCAGAGGTAGGTAGGGCCTAGAGGCAACTAGATCGGGCGGTGTCGGTCGCGCTTCGGCGCAGGCACCGCCCGTTTTCTTGCGCGGGACGGGAAGGAGAAGCAAGGCGACATGTACTGGAAATACGCAGTCCGTCGCGTGATCTACGCCTTCTTGATGTTCGTGGTGATCGTGTTCATCTTCTCGGCGCTCTTCAACTCCGTGGCTGACAGGGTCATGCGGTCGCAGATCCAGGAGACGGTGAACGGTGAGTCGAGGGCATACCTTCGCCAAGGGGTGCAGCGCAACCAGGACCAGTTCCTCGTGTGGAAGGCGCAGCGGACCGCCGAGCTCACCGACATGTATCACCTCAACGAGCCTCTGTTCAGCCGCATCTTCTGGCGAACGATCGACACGATCACCTTCAACTTGGGTCAGTCGACGATCATCCGCTCGTCGGCAGGCGAGCAAGACGTGATGGTCATCGTAACGGAGCGCATCCCGCGGACGCTGCTCTTGTTTGGCACCGTGGCGGTGATCGACCTGGTTCTCGGCGTGTTCGTCGGCATGCGGAAGGCGCGCAAGGCCGGCGGGTTGATGGACCGGACGACGTCGATGGGGACGATGGTGGTCTACGGTATGCCGGCGTGGTGGCTCGGAATGCTGCTCATCATGCTTCTGGCGTTCACGATTCCGCTGTTCCCGTCAGGCGCGATGCACTCGACGCCGCCTCCGGAGGGGATCGGGTACACGCTGGATCTGCTCTACCACATGATCCTCCCAGTCCTGACTCTGGTTATCCTTGGGTTCTGGGGCGTCGCCTACATCACGCGGAACATCGTACTTGGGACGCTTCAGGAGGATTTCATCATGTCGGCGAGGGCGCGGGGCATCTCGGAGCAGAGAGTCCTGTTCGGGCACACGTTGCGGGCTGCGGCGCCGCCGATCGTGACGATGGCCGTCCTCGGTCTGTTGGGGTCGCTGGTCGGTGCGATCGTCTTCGAAGGGATTTTCAGCTGGCCCGGGATGGGGAGCCTCTACTGGCAGTCGGTGCAGCAAAACGACATCCCGGTGCTGATGGGGAACTTGTCCCTGACGACCGGGATCTACATCGTCGGACTGGCGTTCCTTGACCTCATCTACGGGTTCCTTGACCCGCGCGTCAAGGTGGGGGGCAAGGCATGAAGCGCGACCGACTGGAGCAGCTTCGCTCCTTCTGGAAGGAGTTTCGCCAGGTTCGCTTTGGCGTGGTCGGGCTCGTGTTGCTCGGGGTGTTCGTCGTCATCGTCGCGTTCGAGGGACAGCTCCTCACGTACGGGGACGTGAACACACGATGGCGCGACATGCTCTACTGGACGAACTCCCCGCGCTACGCCCTGCCGGTGTGGGTGAACTGGTTCACGGGCAGGGACTACGCGAGTTCGGCGGTGATCGAGCCGCACAACGTCGTGGAGGGAACGGAGGGCCTGCGGTCCGTCCGCATGGAGTTCCCCTACGAGTTCGGGGCGGGCCGGCCGCCCCGCGACCTCCTGCTGGACCTCGCCCTCACGGGCCAGGTCGCCCTCCAAATGACAATCGAGCGCCCGGACGGCCGCATCCTGAGCTACTCCAAGCAGACGTCGAGCAGCGGTTCGCAGCAGCTTCGCATCTCGATCGATCAGAACCTTCGCGACCGCGTCTACCAGACGGTGGCGTCCGGCGAGGACCCGGCGGTCGCCGCGGCGCGCAACCCGAGGCAGATCAACGCCGTCGGCGCCCTGTTCGCGAAGGCGCAGCCTGGGATCTTCTCGAACCCGGAGGTGTTGAACGGCACATACACCGTCGCCCTGAACGTGACGCTGGTCGGCGCCACCGCTAACGTAGACCGGGCACAGGTCGTCATCGCGGGAGGGGTGTCGGGAGTGCTGGGGACGGACGGGAACAAGCGCGACCTGTGGAGCGGGATCATCGCCGGGACGAAGTGGGCGCTCATCATTGGGCTCCTGACGTCGCTCATCTCCGTGGCGGTCGGCGTGGTGTACGGGGTCACCGCGGGGTACTTCGGCGGGTGGATCGATTCGCTGATGAACCGCATCTACGAGATCTTCGTGAGCATTCCGCTCCTCCCGATCATGATCGTGCTCAGCGCGGTGTTCAAGCCAAGCATCTGGATCATGATCACCATGATGTGCGTGTTCTTCTGGGTCGGCCCGGTGAAGACCGTGCGGTCGATCGCGCTGCAGCTCAAGGAGAACTCGTACATCGAGGCGGCCCACGGGCTCGGCGCGACGCACCGCCGGATCCTGTTCAAGCACATGATCCCGCAACTCGTGCCGTACGCGTTTGCCTCGATGGCCCTGGCGGTGCCGGGCGCGATCGCGTATGAGGCGACCATCAGCCTGATCGGGCTTGGGGACGCGACGGTCGTGACGTGGGGGCAGATCCTGTTCGACGCGTTCTCGAGCGGCGCGGTGCTCCAGGGGATCTGGTGGTGGATCGTGCCGCCGGGCTTGGCGATCGCCCTGATGGGCATGACCTTCGCGTTCATCGGATTCGCCATGGACACGATTCTGAACCCGAAACTGAGGACGAGGTAGGGGTAGGAACATGGAGAAGGAACGAGTCCTGGAAGTCCAAGACCTCGAGCTGCACTACTTCACCCGCAAGGGGGTCGTCCAGGCAGTCGACAAGCTCTCGTTCTTCCTGCGGAAGGGCGAGACGCTGGGGGTCGTGGGCGAGTCCGGGTGCGGAAAGACCACCATGGCCACCGCGCTCTTGAACATGCCGACGCCGCCGGGACGGATTGTGGGCGGGAGGATCCTGTTGGACGGGCAGGATATCCTGACGCTGTCCGAGAACGAGGTGCGGCGCAGGGTTCGATGGGAGACCATCGCGATGGTGTTCCAGGGAGCGATGAACTGCCTCACTCCCGTGTACACGATCGAGAAGCAGATGCGGGAGACGCTTCAGCAGCACCGAGCAATGGACAAGAAGGCCGCCAGGGGGAGGATGAAGAGCTACCTCAACCTCGTCGGCCTGTCCGACGACGTGCTGCGGCGCTACCCGCACGAGCTGTCGGGAGGAATGAAGCAGCGGGTGGTCATTGCGACGGCCTTGTTCCTTGAGCCGAAGGTCATCATCTGCGACGAGCCGACGACCGCGCTCGACGTGGTCGTCCAGGCGCAGATCATCAACCTCCTCAAGGACCTGAAGGAACAGGTCGGGCTATCGTTCATCTTCATCACGCACGACCTCTCGATCGAAGCAGAAGTCTCGGACCGCATCCTGGTGATGTACGCGGGACGGATTGCCGAGCTGGGGACGAACGCGCAGATCTACGGTCCGCAGGGTCCGGCTCACCCGTACACCCAGCGGCTCCTCGGCGCGACCCCGCGCCTTCACGAAGAGGTGGAGGAGTTGGCCTTCATCCCGGGTACCCCTCCCGACCTCGTGGCGCCCCCTGAAGGCTGCCGGTTCCATCCGCGCTGCCCTGTGTTGATGGAGCGGTGCGCCCATGACGACGTCCCGCTGCGGGAGATCGAGCCCGATCACCTCGTGGCCTGCTGGAGGTGCTTCGATGAGTGAGCCGATTCTCGTGGCGGAGAACCTGACGAAGTGGTTCCCGGTCAAGCGCAGCCTGACGCAGGTCGCGCGGGGCGAACGGACATGGGTCCGCGCGGTGGATGGGGTCTCATTCTCGATGGAGAAGGGTGAGATCTTCGGCCTCGTGGGCGAGTCCGGCTGCGGGAAGACGACGACCGGGAAGCTCATCATGAAGCTCCTTGACATCACCGATGGCAAGCTCATGCTGCAGGGAGAGGACGTGA
>Ga0209610_1001528_pt1 | contig 11889 bp, 12 predicted proteins | sample LakKivw275mmetaG_FD_184137 | JGI IMG/M metagenome (GOLD analysis project Ga0209610, IMG submission 184137) | Anoxic lake water microbial communities from Lake Kivu, Rwanda to study Microbial Dark Matter (Phase II) - Lake Kivu water 275m metaG... | ecosystem: Environmental > Aquatic > Freshwater...
CCTTAGTATATATTAGGTGGTATCAGCGGTATGGATATCAGGCTCGGCCGCCGGCCCCGGCAGGTCTTGCCAGCCGGATTTTTGTGAGTATGCTCTATTTACACTCGCTGGCGGCGGGTGTCGTCTTGGCCGCTTGACTTGAGGCGGCGTTTGACTAGATTAGTTCAGTACCTGCTGCAACAGGCAAACTCATAAGGAGGCACTTAAGTGCTACAGGAGTTCAAAGACGGCGGCAGCATCATGTGGTTCCTGCTCGCATGCGCAGTCGCCGGTATCGCGCTGACGATTGAGCGAGCTTTCACACTGACGCTCCGTCTGCGTCTCAATGTGAAGAAGTTCGGTCAGCAGTTGATGGAGACAGTCGACAAGAACGGAGTCAAAGCCGGCATTGAGTTATGCAACAAGACTAAGAGCCCGGCCGCCCGTGTACTTGCCGCGGCCCTGGAGAAGGTAGATCAGGGCAAGACCGTGGTCGAGGACTCGATTGTTCGCACTGGCGCAAGCGAACTCGCTTTCCTTGACCGGGGTATGCCGCTCATCGCCGGTCTGACGACCGTGGCACCTTTCTTCGGATTCCTCGGTACCGTAACCGGTATGATCGGCGCGTTCAAGGCAGTCGCTGCCGTCGGCGAAGTGGAAGCGACGGTCGTCGCGTCCGGCATTGCCGAAGCGCTGATTACCACCAAGTGGGGTCTGATCATTGCCGCCCCGCTGTCCATCTTCTATATCCTGTTCAGCGGCAGGGTAAGCGGCTACCTCCGCGATATGGAGAACGCCTCCGGTGAGTTGGTTGACTTCCTGGTTGCACGGGGATTGATCAAGGAGAAATAGTGGCTATCAGTCTGAGGAAACGGGGCGGTGGTTCCGGTGCGAACATCCCGACCGCCTCGACCGGCGACGTTGCCTTCCTCATAATGATATTCTTCATGTCGACCAGCATGTTCGCCAAGGAGAAGGGTCTGAAGATCGTCCTGCCCGAACCTACCCCTGCCGGGCAGGAGTCCCAGGTCAAGATACCACCGAAGAACCTCCTCAACGTGGACGTAAGCCCGCAGGGGCAGGTTCAAGTCAGCCTGGCCAGTGAGCCCCAGAATGCCCAGCAAGTAGATATTCCGCAGCTACGCGAGGTAGTGGTCAGTCGGATCGCAGCGAACAAGGACTTGGTGATTTCGTTTCGCGTCAGCCGTGGTGCACCCTACCGGGTGATGATTGACGTCTTCGACCAGCTCAAACTGGCGAAGGCGGAACGAATCAGCCTGCTCCATGTGGCGGAGCTCGGAGAGGGGGGAAGACCATGAGAAGGATAGCCGTCAGAAAAGGGGTTCAGCCCGACATTCCGACCGCGTCCCAGGGTGACATCGCCTTTCTGCTCATTATCTTCTTCATGGTCGGTACTACGTTCCGGGCCGCGCAAGGACTGAAGGTAGTGCTGCCGAATGCCGTGTCCACCGAGCGGATACTGAAGAAACGCAACGCCCAGAGTATCTGGATAGACAAGGCCGGCAGGGTTTCGGTCAACGACAATCTGGTTTCGATCCCCGGCGTTACACCGGTCCTGAGCGAGAGGGTCATCGAGAATCCTGACCTCGTCGTCGTGCTGCAGGCCGACAAGGATGTCCCCTACGGTTACGTCACGGATGTGCTGGAGGCGCTCAAGGCGGCCCGCGCCCTGAAGGTCACGTTTGCCACGAACTACGAGCTGATGGGTGGAGGATAGGAGTATGACAACCAGTACGAGCAGCAGTATTGCCGCGCTCGAATGGGAAGACCGATACTACGGACTCGCGATCCGCACCGCCACGGTTGCCGCGATCGTATTCGCTATGCTGGCCTTCCTGGTTCTGCCCCGGGAGTTCGTTGTGCAGGCCTATAAGTTGAAGAAGTCGATTGAGAGCATAACGGAGACTCTGCCGCCGACACTCACAGAATTCGAGAAGCCGGCGGAGCCCGCGAAGCCGGCGGCCGTACCGGTCGCGGCGGCGAGCGAGGCAGAAGTCACGGCGCAGACCATCGAAGCGACCAACCAAGTCGAGGTCATAAGGCAGACCGAGGAGACCGACATTCCGGTCGTTCCATTCTGGAAGGTTGAGGTGAAGCCGAAACCGATCAACATCCCGGTGCCGACCTACCCGGAGATGGCCCGGACCGCGGGCATCGAGGGTCAGGCAGTGGTTGAGGCGCTGGTAGATGTCGATGGTGCGGTCGCCGACGCGCGGATACTCAAACCATCCGGCAACGCGTCGCTGGACCAGGCCGCGGTTGACGCGGCGATGAAGGCGAAGTTCTCGCCCGCAATGCAGCGCGACAAACCGGTCCGGGTATGGGTTTCCATCCCGTTCCGTTTCACGCTGAACGAAGGGTGAGGTAGACGAGACGACACAATCGAACAGCTCAGCAGCGGACCGGCGCCGGGCCGGCCACGCCGCTGACAGATAACAACCAAGGAGAAGACTGATGCGCAACGTACTATGCTTCGCAGTGCTGGTGCCTGTCCTGGCGCTGGCGGCAGGCACGCTCCAGCCGGTTACGGTGCTGGCGCCGGAGAACGGCACGTCGAGTGTGGCTCCGATGCCTTCGCCGGTAACGGCAAACCAGGGGCCGAGCATCCCGCCGCGGGCTCTGATTGGCACGCTTGATACCGTCGGCGGAACCACCTATGACTGGTGGACGAACGGCCCGAGATTGACCGGGATCGTGAACTCGCCGGGCCGCGGCGTCCACGCGTTGTGGATGTACTCGACCGCGACCTCGGGCACGGATTTCCCGGACCGGAACATGCGGTACAATTTCTACGACGCCGCCAACCACGCCTGGAAGTGGGTTGACGCCGACTATATGTCGTCGGGCGTGAACGTGTTCGACAAGCGCGCCGGCTACGGCAACATCGAAGCCGACACCGCCGGTAACGCGGTAGTCGGTGGCCACGTCGCCAGCGGCAGCAACGTCGTACCCCGGGTCGCCCGCGACGCGGCCCCGGGCGCCGGCATCTTTGAGTACGCCGACGGCGAACCCATGCTCGGTGTCTGCCAGTGGCCGCCGATTGCGGTGAGCCAGAACGGCCAGATCAACATCTTCCCGATTACCGCCGCCTACGACTTGAGCTACAGCAACATCACCCCGGGCAACTGGCCGAATTTCTCGACGCCGCTCACCGGCATCGTCCCGAGCCCGCTCTTCCCGACCCACAACGTTGCGGCCTCAAAGGTTTCGAGCAAGGTCGCGCTGGTCTGGTCAATCGACAACACGACCGGGATGAATGACGGCTACGTTGACTTCTCTACCGACGGCGGCACGTCCTGGGGCAATGGTCCGACGCTGCTCGACCTGCCGGTGGCCTACGGCGCCGACACGGTGACGAGTTGTCACATCACGTCGCTGTTCCCATGGTACGACGCTCAGGACAAATTCCACATCGTGGCCAACCTGATGCCGATGATTAATGACACCGGCTACATCCTGCCGTCGCAGATCTGGCACTACTGCCCGGACAACACTCCGCAGTGGAGCCGGATTGCGGTCGCGGCAGTCGACCCGGCCGACTATCTCTATCCGATCGGCTACAACGCCACGCTCGCCTGCCGTCCGACCATCGGGCAGGACGACGACGGCAACCTGTACGTGGCCTGGGAGCAGTTCGACACGCTGAACTATGAGCCGACTACGTCGCGCGCCCGCGCCGACATCTGGGCGTCGGCTTCGGACGACAACGGGCTCACGTGGGGAGACGGCATCAAGATTACCGACGCCGGCTCTCATTCGATGCGGTTCCCGTCGGTCATCGACATGGCGGTTGAAGGCAACGCCGACCCGGACACGGTTTACATCCTGTACGAGGATGATTCCATTTCCGGCTTCTTCGTTCAGAGCGAGGGTCCGGCCACACCGAACCCGGTTTTGGTTCAGAAGATACCGGGCAACGAAATACCCAAGAGCGGCATCGAGGAGAAGCGCGCCATCGCGCCGCTGCAGCTCACTGCCGTGGCTGAGCCCAATCCCTTCGGCGGACGCACGCACATATCCTACATGCTGCCGCAGTCGGGCAACGTGTCCCTGGTTGTCTACGACGCGGTGGGACGGCCGGTCCAGGCGATAGCCTCAGGGCATCGCGAGGCCGGTCGTTACAGCGCGACGTGGGATGCCCGCGGCGCGGCTGCCGGAGTGTATTTCTACACGCTCTCCAGCGGCAAGGCTTCGGTGACCAAAAAGCTCATACTCACCGACTAAGCGATACAACAACAGCGGGGCGGGCAGCGATGCCCGCCCCGCACGCTTACGCTGAGCGCGGGGAGACGGGCGGAAGTGCCCGACGGCGGCGGCAGTCCCTCGGCGGACAGGCTCGGTTGACAAGGGCAGGGTCTCGACTATCCTAGCAGGTGACCATACGGACAATCAAGCCTGAGGAGTTGGACGCCGCCTGCGCGCTGGGCGGTACGCGCTGGCTTGCCGACGTCGTGCGGCGTCTGTGGGCCGAGGGCACAAGCTCGCCGGAGCTTGCCTTCATCGCCGAGGACAACGGTAAACCGGTCGGCCGCGTGTTCTTTCACCGCCGTTCCTCAACGAGCGAGCTGGCGATGTTCGGAGCGCACGTCGAGGCAGCGGTTGACTTCTTCAAGACCGGGATGGCTCTGTTGAACACCGCCCTGGCACGCCAGCGGGAGAACGGAGTCACCGGAGTCGAGTATGCCATCTACGACATCTACGACCCGGACCCGGAGCTCTACCAGGCACTCATCGAGGCGGTCGGGTTCAGTCAGTATCAGGAGAAGAAGCGGTACGTGTGGCAGGACTCCGGTACTCCCATGCGGGTGAAAATGAGGCTCAAGTTCCGGTCCCTGTCCGACGTCGGAGAGTACTCGTTCGAGCAGGCGGTCGGACAGGTCACGGTCGGTACCCTCGACCGCGCGGACCGGGCCCGACTCAAGAAGAACGGCGCGGCGGAGACGGCCAGTTGGTACATGCGGATTCTCAGGGCCGGAGGCTGCGAGCCGACCGACTGGCTGCTCGGTTATCTTGCCGACGGCCGGCTTTGCGGCCTCGTCGTGCCCAGGCGGCTGAGTGACCGGGAAGGGACGATCGACTACCTCGGCGTTGTGCCCGAGCTGCGGGGCTCAGGCTACGGCTTCGACCTGCTGGCGAAGGGGACAGCGCTCCTGCAGGCGAAGGGATTCAAGACCGTGGTGGTGGAAACCGACTCCGAGAACCTGCCGTTTCAGGCCGAGCTCGAGCGGGCCGGGTACCGGCATCGCGGGACCCTGCGTTCCTTCCGCTGCGACCTCGCCCATCAGCTTCAGGCCTGACCGCTTCCGGGCTATCCGGTAAATCCGGAGTGCGGACTCTGGAACCGCGCCGGCAACTTCCGGCGTTCTTTGCGACTAGCGGTTGTCTGCAGTCAGTTCGTGGATGAAGAAGGCGTCGGCGGCGTGAAACAGCGTCAAGCGGTCGGAACTGCCCCACCAGACGTGCGCCCCGTTCTTCGTGCGCTGGTTCGGGTCGCCGAGTTGGCGGGTGAGCGCGTGCGCGCATTGCTTCGCGAAATGAGACGCGGACTTCCGGTTGCCGGCCACGCCGACCCTCAGTCGGCACAGAATCCCGCCGCGGAAGAGCGCCGCCACCGACGTCCCGAATTTCATGGGGCCGTCGCCCAGGTCGGGCGCGAGGAATATCTTGCCGCCGAACATCTGCAGTTCCTGATTCTTTGCAGTATAGGCCGGGTCGGCCGAAAGCCCGGCACCCATCCTGAATTTATCCGTGAAACCCGCCGGCCTGAACACGCCGGTGTCGACCGCCCGCCGCCAGACGTCGTCGTCGAGCTCGGTGCCCAGACGGACTGGCACGCCGCCGACTTCGAGGTTGAGCGATATCAGACCGGGCAAGTCTCGTGGCATGATGACCCAATCGGCAACATCAGTCTAGTTCTCCGGATTTTCCTGTCAAGTCAGGGATATCGGCGATTCCGATGTCGGCGGCCGTGCGCGCCCTGCGCTCGTCGTCCAATGCCAGGTTCAGGAGCGGCTCGGCCGCTTGACTTTGCGGAGTATACAACCTACACTTAACGCCCATGTGGTTCGTGCCGTTGCTGCTCGCGCTGGCGCTGCCGGTCCAGGGGGAACTGAAGGTGACCGTGGAGCAATCGCTGCGTCTGGCTGAGGATTCGTCGTCGGTTCTTGATGTATCCTACGAAATCCCAAGCACTTCGCTCGCATTCCTGCGCGATTCGGGCGGGTATGCAGCCGACTACGAGATCAGCATCCAGGTGTCGGACAACCGACGCAATATCGTAGCCGGAGACTTGTGGCAGAAGACCGTCCGCTACCGTGATTACGCCCCGACGGTCGCACACGATTCGTTCGAAACCGGGACGGTCAGCCTTGTCCTGCCCAGGGCTGCCATCGACGCGCGGGTCGAGGTGAGGGACCGGGGCAGCGAAAGGACCGCGCTGTCGGTTTTCCGCATCGAACGTCCGACCGGCGGTCTCCTCGTTCGGTTGTATCGTTCCGGTAGACCGGCCGCCCCGCGCAAGTACGGCATCGGCGACACGGTGGTGGCCGTGGCCCAGGCCGCGAGACCGCAGGACCGGCTCGACAGTTGCCGGTTCGTGCTGAAGCACGACCGCCGGGTGGTCACCGGTGCAACCATTCCGATATCGCCTGCCGGCGACAGCGCCGGGTCGGTGCGGGCGGCGCGGTTCGAGTACGCGATCGGCGACTCGGCCGGGGTCGCCCTGCTGGGTGGCGGCTCCTACTCGCTTGAGGTCACCGGCTACGGCTCCGCGGCGCCCGATGAACGGCACGGCGCGGGGAAGAACCTGCACGCCAGTGTGGATTTCCGGGTCGAGGTGCCGTTCTTCCTCGATGATTCGGGCTACCTGGAACGCGTCGATGAGTTGGTCTATATTGCGAGCCCGGACGAGTCGAGGCACCTGCGGTCGGTGCCGCGGGGCGAGCGGGAGCAGGCGTGGCGCGAGTTCTGGCGGAAGCGGGAGCAGACCCCTTTACGGGGCCGCTACCTGAACGAGGAAGAGTACTTCGCGCGGATTGACTACGCTGAGGAGCACTTCGTTCATGGCGACCGCGGGTACCGGAGCGACCGCGGCCACGTGTATGCTCTGTACGGAGCGCCCGACCAGGTCGACTCGCGGCCGTTTGAGATCGATACACCGGCGACCGAGGCCTGGTATTATTATCAACTGAATAAGGAGTTCGATTTTGTTGACCGGTTCGGCGCCGGGGAATACGTGCTGCTGAACGCGGAGGAGTTGTGAGAATGACGAATGGCGAATGGCGATTGGCGGTCGGGCAATCCGGACGGGGGCCGCAATGAGCGCGTGTCTGGCGCTGCTTTTGGGCCTGACCGCGGTGCTTGATTTCGGCGCCGACTGGTCCGCGTTCAAGGCCGGGGGCGATTCGACCCGGGTCGATTTCTTCTATGCGATACCCTACGACGAGCTGCTCTACACCCAGGCCGGGGACAGCGGGCTCGTGGCCGAATTCAGCGTGAGGCTGGAACTCTCAGGCCTTGACAACAGCTTCCGCCAGGAGGGTACGATTCTCAAGCGGGCCCGGATCAAGAGTTTCCGGGAGGCGTTTGTGGCCCAGCGGAATTTCGTGGACGGGTTCAGCGTCACCGCGCCGCCGGGCAGGTACCGGTTCGGGATCGCCGTCGCCGAGACGAGCGATGCCGGCGGGACCGAAGGGGCACTCGGGGATACGATCGCGCTCCCCGGCTTCAACGACGGTCTTTCAATCAGCTCGCTCGAGGTCGGCTCGACCGCCCTGACCGACACGGCAAGCGGAGCGATTTCGGTGCTGCCGAATCCGCTGCACCGGTTTCCGCTGGCGGGCCTCGAGGGGCTCTACGTCTACTACGAGGGGTACAATTTCAGCCCCGACTCGAGCAGCTACCGCGTGCGGGCGGCCATCTACCGCGATCGCGGCGGCAGGCCCGACACGGTGGTCAAGACCCAGCCGCTGTCCCGGCCGAAGCAGGGGACGCGAGTGGCGTACGCGCTCGGGGTCAGTGTGGCCGGCGTGGAGCCCGGAGCCTACACGTTCGGCGTTGAGCTGACCGACGTCGCGGCCGGCCGTTCGGTGAGTGCGAGCCGCGAATTTGTGCTCGGCACGGCTGCGCCGGAGCCGGTTGCTTCCGGCCCGGCGCCCGACAGCCTGCCACCGCTCGAGCAGAAGTACTACGACCAGATTCAATACCTGGCGACTCCCAGGCAACTCGCCTACTATAAGTCGCTCACTGAGGCAGGCAAGAGCACCTACCTCGCGAAGTTCTGGAGCTTCCGGGACCTGGCCGAGTTCAGCCGGCGGATGGAGACGGCGGATTCGAAGTACAGCCAGCCGAAGATTGCGGGCCACGACACCGACCGCGGCCGGATCTACGTGAAGTACGGCGAGCCGGACGCAATCGAGCAGAAGGTGATTGAGGTCGAGACCCGGCCGCGCGAATACTGGCACTACTACAACACCGGCTACGTGTTCGTGTTCATCGATATCCGGCAGGACAATAACTATCGGCTGGCCTGGACCAACGCCAAGGAGGAGCCGAAGACCGGATTCGAATCCTACCTGACGCTCGACGAGCAGGAGCAGTTCAAGTAGCCATCCGGCAATGGCAGTAGTGCTCGTCGAGATGCACCCGTTCAAGTCCGAACTCTGCGACATACCGGATGGGCTCGCGGTGCGGCCGGGTGATGTCGTGGTAGTCCAGGACGAGGACGGCGAGGATGCGGGCAGGGCTATCGCCTACGAGGAATCGGACGAGAGCCGGAGCGTAGTGCTGCGCGTTGCGAGCGACGACGACCTGAACCGCCGGCAAGAGCTCGACGCCGATGCCGACCGGGCGCTGGCGACTTTCTGCCGGCTCAAGGACGAGTACGGTCTGGGTATGCGGGTGATCGGCGCCCACTGGCGACTTGACCGCAAGAAGATCTGCTTCTTCTTCGCTTCCGAAGAGCGGTTCGATTTCCGAGCCCTCCACAAGGCGGTTTCCACCGCGCTCGATTCGCGCGTCTCAATCAAGCAGGTCGGCGTGCGTGACCATGCCCGCCTGCTGGGCGGGCTGGGGCCGTGCGGCCGGGACCTCTGCTGCCGCAGTTTCGTGCGCGAGCTCAAGCCGATTGCGCTGCGGATGGCGCGTCAGCAGAATCTGTTCGTGGAGCCGTCCAAGATCTCCGGCGTGTGCGGCAAGCTTTTGTGCTGTCTCGCGTTTGAGGACCAGAGCTACCAGCAGTGGCTGAAAGAGATGCCGTCGAACGGGATAACCGTGACTACCGAACGGGGCCCCGCCGTCGTCACCAGCCACGACGCGATCAAGCGGCGCGTTACCGTCCGCTACGAAGATGGCACCGAGCAGTCGGTCGCGCTCGAGGAACTGGTGCCGGTGCGGGAGGCAGGCCACTCTTGAAGAAAACGAATCGCCGGCAGCCGGCCTGGCTTGGTGAGGTCGCGGCGCGGGAGCGCGTCAGTCCGGAACTTCTTGAAAAGAACCTGGCTGCGGGCAGGCTCGCCGTACTCCGCTCGCGGCACCGGCGCATCACTCCGCTCGCCGTCGGCAGTGGCGTGACCGTGAAGGTCAACGCCAATATCGGTACGTCTCCGGACGCAAGCGATCTGAAGCATGAACTGGCCAAGCTTGCGGCAGCCGTCGCGGCCGGCGCGGATACGGTCATGGACCTGTCGGTGGGCGGCGACGTCGACGAGGTCCGCCGGGCAGTGCTCGATGAGTCGCCGATTCCGGTCGGGACCGTTCCGGTGTACCAGACCGCGCTCGACGCCCGCCGCCGGGGTAAGTCGTTCCTTGCCGCCAGCAGCCGGGAAATCCTTGCCGGCGTCGAGAAGCACCTGAGGGATGGGGTCGATTTCATCACCGTCCACTGCGGCATCACCCGGCAGAACGTCGAGGTTCTGAACAAGGCCCATCGTCTATGCGGCGTCGTCAGCCGCGGCGGCTCGATGACCATTGAGTGGATGCGGCGCAACCGCCGGGAGAACCCGCTCTACGAGTACTTCGATGATGTGCTGGCGATGGCGCGGGACCACGGCGCCGTGCTGTCCATCGGCGACGGGCTGCGTCCCGGCGCCCTGGCCGACGCGACCGACGCCGCCCAGGTGGCCGAATTAATGACCATCGGCGAACTGGTGGCGCGGGCGCGTGCGGCAGGCGTCCCGGCGATCGTCGAGGGGCCCGGCCACGTTCCGCTGGACCAGGTCGAGGAAAACGTCAAGCTGGAAAAGACCATCTGCAGCGGTGCGCCATTCTACCTGCTCGGCCCGCTCGTCACCGACGTCGGCTGCGGCTACGATCACATCACCGGCGCCATCGGTGGGGCGCTCGCCGCCTGGCACGGCGCCGATTTCCTCTGCTACGTCACGCCGTCCGAACACCTCGGACTGCCGACGGTGGACGACGTGCGGCAGGGGGTGGTCGCGTCGAAGATTGCGGCCCATGCCGCGGACCTGGCGCGGCACCACCCCGGCGCGGCGGCCTGGGACCTCACGGTTTCCCGGGCGCGAGCGGCGCTGGACTGGGACAAGATGATTGCGAACTGCGTCGACCCGCAACGGGCGCAGGCGGTTTTCTCGGCGGGGCGCTCCCGGACCAGGGGCGCGTGCACCATGTGTGGTGAATTCTGTGCGATTCGTCGGATGGCGCCGCCCCCGGACCGCCCGAAGCGGGCCCGCCGCCGCGGCAAATGAAGTGAAAACCAGAGGAGGTTTGGTTCATGGTTAAGCCCAAGTACAAGCTCTACACGCCCGGTCCGGTCGACGTGCCGCTCGAGTTCCTGAAGGAACTTTCGAGCGGCCTCGTTTACCATCGCGAAGCATCGTTCGCGACCATCTTCGACTCGGTCCGCAAGGGACTGCAGAAGATGATGATGACGGAGAACGGCGAGGTACACCTGCTGACCGCGTCCGGCACCGGGGCAATGGAGGCCGCGGTGTCCAACCTCATCAGCCCGAGCGAAAAGGTGCTGGTCGCCACGGCCGGACGGTTCGGCGAGCGCTGGCGCGAAATATGCCTGCGGTTCGGGGCCTATGTCGACGAGTTGAGCCGGCCCTACGGCGACCCGATTCCGCCGGAGGAACTCGAGCGGCGGCTTCTGGCCAACGACTCGGCCCGGTGCGTCTTCACGACCCTCACCGAGACCTCGACCGGCGTCCTGCACGACATCAAGACCTTCGGCGATATCTGCCACCGGCTAAACCGCATCCTCGTGGTTGATGCCGTCGCCGGGCTCGGGGCCGACGAACTGCGGATGGATGACTGGCACGTCGACGTCGTGGTCGGCGGGTGCCAGAAAGGGCTCGCGGTTCCGCCCGGAGTTTCGTTCGTCGCCCTGAGCCAGCGCGCGACCGAACGGGTCGAGCGGGCCCGGGCGCCGCGCTACTACTTTGACCTGCGCATCGCCCGCCGGTACGCGGCCAAAGGACAGACCTCCTGGACCCCGGCGATATCGATCTTCTACGCCCTCGACCTGAGCCTTAAACGGCTGAACAAACTCGGCATGCCCAGGTACTGGAAGGCCCATCAGGAGATCGGCGACCTGATGCGGGCCAAGGCCAAGGGCCTCGGGCTCGACCTCTTCCCCCGGCGGCCGTCGAATGCGCTCACCGTCATGAAGATGCCGGAACGGGTGGACGGCGCGAAGGTCGTCGACATCTGCCGGACGCGGGACAAGATACTGCTCGCCAACGGCCAGGGCGACATGCGCGGGAAGATTGTGCGCATCGGACACATGGGACCGGTGACCAAGGCCGAAATGACCAAAGTCTTCGGTTGCTTCCAGCGGGCGCTGAAACAGGTCCGGGGCCGCGTGAGAAAGTAGACCGAAGGCTCGGCCGGGCACGAGGCCCGCGCCGAGAAAGCATTGCCGCCCGGCCT
>Ga0209610_1001529_pt1 | contig 11884 bp, 7 predicted proteins | sample LakKivw275mmetaG_FD_184137 | JGI IMG/M metagenome (GOLD analysis project Ga0209610, IMG submission 184137) | Anoxic lake water microbial communities from Lake Kivu, Rwanda to study Microbial Dark Matter (Phase II) - Lake Kivu water 275m metaG... | ecosystem: Environmental > Aquatic > Freshwater >...
GGACAACATCCTCAAGATGCGCAACGAGCTGTATGGCGTGCTCATGCCAGACCTGGCCGAGTCACTGGACCTGGATGTCCCTCCGGCGCGGGTGGCCGATTTCCTCGATGCGGTCGAGCGCATCGCGAAACAGTACGGCAGCCGCATTCCGAACTACGGTCACGCCGCCGACGGCAACCTGCATCCGCACCTCATGATGGACCTGCAGCGTCGCGGGCTTCTTTGGACGGTGAAGGACGCCATCTACGAGGAGGGGGCGCGGCTCGGTGGCATCGTTACCGCCGAGCATGGCGTCGGCCGCTCCCGCCGCGTGTACTTCGACCGCTACACGGACGAGACGTCGAAGCGTCTCATGCGGGGCATCAAGGCGCTGTTCGACCCGAACAACATCCTGAATCCGGGCGCCGCTATCACGTAAGAACCGTCCGGTCGAGCGCCGTTGCACGCCGGCTGAGAGATTTGGCCTGCTCCGGACGAACGCATGCCGGCGGAGGAGCAGTCTTCGGCGGCCGGTCGGGGAGAGACTACTTCTCCTCGATGGGTGCGACCGGCGCGTTCTTCTTCACCGACTCGATGCCGGCCTTGCAACTCTCCTTGGTCTTGTAGCCCTCTCCCCCCGTGGCGATTGTCTGCCCGTTGGTAGCGATCAGCCTCCATCGGAACTCGCCCTTCGGGTCCTTGTACAGTTCGAACTTCGTCGCCATCACTCGCCTCCCGTGCCGGTGTGTCGAATCGCCCACTTCACCTCCGGCCCTCGTCTTCGACCTTACTCCGGTATCCTTCCGGTCGCAAGTGCCGGTTCGACGTCTGACCTCCGTGCGCCGCCGCAGGCCGTGACGGCTGCGATGTCTTCTGCTAGAATGCCGCGACCCCGGACGGTCTGCGACTACTATGCCGCATCCTCGCAAACCCCGCATCTTCCACGGCTACTGGCTTGTGGCCGTCTGCTTCGTATTCATGCTGCTTTCGTACGGCTGCGGCTCATTCGTTTTCAGCCTCTTTGTCAAGCCGCTGGAGGCAGCTCTCGGCTGGGGCCGCGGCCAGGTCATGGTCGGTTTCACCCTCTTCTTCATCGTGCAGGGGCTCGTCTCCCCGCTTGTCGGGCGTGTGGTGGACCGCCACGGCCCCCGGCGTGTCATTCCCCTGGGCGCCCTGACCATGGGCCTGGGTTTCGCACTGGCCAGCCAGACGTACGACCTGGCGCTCTACTATGCGGCGTACGTCATCATCGGAGCAGGCTCGGCGGGCCTGGGCGTCGTTCCTTCCAGCGCCGTCATCTCGAACTGGTTCAAGCGCCGCAGAGGCGCCGTGGTCGGCATCATGTCGGCCGGAATGGGCGCCGGGGGCCTCGTCATGGCTCCCGTCGTAGCGCATCTGATCGAAACCTTCGACTGGCGCACCGCCTACCTCTCGATGGCGGTCATCATCTGCGCCGTTGCGATTCCTCTGTCTCTGGCATTCATCCGGACGAAGCCCGCGGATATGGGCCTTCTGCCCGACGGCGACGTTAGTGAATCTGAACGGCAGCGCGGAGTGGCATCGCTGCCCGTCGAGAGCCGGAGCCTCTCCCTGCGCCAGGCGTCGCGGTGTGCCGCCCTCTACCTCATGGGGGTCTCCTTCTTCTTCAGCGGCTTCAGCAACACTGGCGCCCTGCACGCGCCGGTGCCTTTTCTCGATGACATCGGCTTTCCGACAGCCACCGCCGCCGCGGCTCTGGGCACCCTGGGCATGGGCAGCGCCGCCGGAAAGGTCTTCTTCGGCTGGCTGTGTGACCGCGTGCCCCCGAAGCGAGCATCGGCCCTCGGCCTGGCTCTCCAGCTTGGCGGCGTGCTTGTGCTGCTCTCCATCCGCGCGGACTCGCCGCTCGCGCTCATCTGGGCCTATGCGCTGCTGCTCGGCTTCGGGCTGGGAAGCTGGTTGCCGACCATGTCCATGCTCGTGAGCACCACCTTCGGGCTGGCGTACTACGGCTCGATCTTCGGCGTCATCTCCTTCCTGGAGAGCGCGGGGACGTCGATCGGCCCGCTGTTCGCCGGTCTCGTGTTCGATGCGACGGGCACGTACTATCCTGCGTTTGTGACTTTCGCGGTGCTGTACTCCATCGCCATCCCCGCGATGCTCCTTGTGAAGCGCCCTCCGCGTCCCCGACCGGAGCAGTGACCGTCCGCCGGCTCTCTTGCCGGAACGATGCCCGGATGCCGTTCGGTTCCATTCCTGCTACAATGCCGCGTCCTTGCGCCCGCGCCTGATATGACCGAATCGCTGCGCCGCCGCCCCTTCTACGGCTACTACCTCGTGGCCGTCACCTTCGCCTTGATGGCGCTGTTCAACGGCTGCGGAGTCTTCGTCTTCAGCCTCTTCGTCAAGCCGCTGGAGGCATCACTTGGCTGGGGTCGTGGCGAGGTGATGGCGGGCTTCACCGTGTTCTACGCCGTCATCGGTGTGGCCTCGCCCCTCGTCGGCCGGTTCGTCGAGCGGGCCTTCCAAACGCGGCGCCCCGTCGAGACGGCCTTCGGCCATCTCCAGCGCTTCGGCCTGAACTCCCCGTTCACCCGCTGCCCCTCGCCCGGTCTCCTCAGCCATTTCGCGTCGGGCAACGTCGTCGGCTATTCGGCCGTCCTGACCCGCATCGGCCTGCCCCTCGACACCGCGAGCGGGGGAGGGGACTGGTCGAAGGGCGCGGCCCAGGTCATCAAGCTCCCGTCGACCTCGGCCGTCTTCCCGATGCTCTACCTCTCCAAGATGGCCGAGATCGCGCCCCTCGTCCGGGCGACGATCGCCTGCGGCTACTGGAAAGGGGGCGACGCGGCCGTCGAGGACCTCCTGCTCGCCGCATCGTCCGCCGTCAACGTCCTGGGTTCGGACGCGACGGTCCGCGACGTCGAAGCCAGGGCCAAGCGCCTGGGCCGCGGCCCGATCGTGCTCGGCCACGGCCACAAAGTCGGCGCCGCCTACATCTCCCGCGAGTTCGCCTCGTCCCCCGACCTCCGCGAAAAGGCCCTGGCGGGCCTCGTCCAGGACATCTCGGCCTTCGACGGGGCGGCCTGCTACTGCGTCAAGAATGTGTATGTCCAGGGCGACCACCGGGCCTTCGCCTCGAAGCTCGTCGAGGCCCTCGGCCGCCATGCCGCGCTCGTTTCCCCCGTCAATGCGGCTATGAAGCCCGTCGGCCGCGGCCTGGCCCGCATCTTCGCGGGCTCGTCGTCGGTCCTCATCGCGAGCGACGGCTCGGCCCTCGTCCGGGTGGCGGACAAGCCCGCGTTCTGGTTCCCAGACGAGGTCTACCGCTATGTCCAGGTCATGCCCGCGGAGAACATCGCCTCCGTGGCCGCCCTTCTGGCCAAGGCCCGCCGCTACCTCCAGACGGTCGTCCTGGCCGTTCCCGACGCCGACATCCTGCCCGCCCTGGCCCTCTTTGGCCAGGCCGGAGCCAGTAACGTCCATTACCCCGGCTCGGCCCCCCTCCTCAACGTCTACGAGGAGCCCCATGACGGGGACTTCGACTTCGTCAAGATCCGCTACCCCTACCGGGTCCGCTTCGCGGCCACGAACTTCAAGACGAATGCGGACTGGCTGGGAAAATAGGGAAATCGGTACTGTGTCCCCGATCCATTCACAGGGGATCATGTCCCCCATTTTTGAATGAATTGACTTGATTTCCGGTCCGCCCTATACTCCCGATCAATTGGGGAGTTTTTCCAGCGATCTATTCGCGCCGATCCTTGGCCCGAGTTTGACGTCGTCGCTCGGCCCGGATCGGGACGCACCGTCGTTCGGGGAAGGAGGGGGGATGGATGTTCGATCGAGAGACGTCCGGCGATTCCCTCCCGTCCTCCTTCTGGCCGTCTTCCTGGTCGTGACAGCGGGGATCCTCTCGGCCGGATATCTCTACTACCGGAATTACCGGGAGAACTTCAAGCGCGGCGTCGAGCAGACGCTCCTCGCCATCGCCGACCTGAAAGCCAGCGAGCTGATCGATTGGCGGGCCGAGCGCCTGGCGGACGCCGCGGTCTTTTTCGAGAACTCCACGTTCCTGGGTCTGACGCGGAGAGCCCTCGCCGCGCCGGCCGCCCTTGAAGCGCGAGAGCAGCTCCTCGCCTGGCTCCGCTCGGTTGAGCAGGCCTATCAATACGACCGTCTCTTCATCCTCGATGCGCAAGGCGTCGAACGCCTGTCGACGCGCGACGTTCCCGGCCCTCTCGCCGCCTATTTCCGTGATCAAGTCACCGAGGTCCTGCGCTCGGGCCAGGTCTCGTTCCTCGATTTCCACCGCGATGCGCCCGATCTCCCGATCCACCTGTCGATCCTTGTCCCGCTCTTCGCCGCGGGCCCCCCGCCCCGCCCCTTGGGCGTCCTCGTCCTCAAGATCGATCCCAGGACCTATCTTTTCCCTTACATTGCCCGCTGGCCGACGCCCAGCCGCACGGCCGAAACCCTCCTCGTCCGCCGCGAGGGCGGGGAAGTCGTCTTTCTGAACGAGCTGCGCTTCCGGAAGGGCACGGCCCTGGCCCTGCGCTCTCCGCTCTCCGATGCGACCTTGCCCGCGGCGCAGGCGGCCCTCGGCCGCGAGGGCATCATGGAAGGCCGGGACTATCGCGGCGTCCCGGTCGTCGCCGCCTTGAGCAAGGTCCCCGGCTCTCCCTGGTCCCTGGTCGCCCGGATGGATGTGTCCGAAGCCTACGCGCCTTTACAGGAGCGGCTTCTCGAAGTGGCCTTGATCGTCGGCGCCCTCCTCCTCGGCGCCGCGGCCGGCGTGGGCCTGGCCTGGCGGCAGCAGAGCGCCAAGTTCTACCGTTCGAGGTATGAGATGTCCGAGGCGCTTCGCGCCGTATCCCTTCGCCAGGAAGCCCTGCTCGCCGCTGTCCCGGACATCATCATGGAAGTGAACGCCAGCAAGGTGTACACCTGGGCCAACCTCGCGGGCCGGGAATTCTTCGGCGAGGACGTCCTCGGCAAGGAAGCCGCTGTCTTTTTCGAGGGGGAGCAGAGCATCTACGAGAGCGTCAAACCCCTCTTCGAGGGCCGTGAGGACGTCCTTTACGTGGAGAGCTTGCAACGGCGCAAGGACGGCGAGAAGCGCCTGCTGGCCTGGTGGTGCCGCGTGCTCAAGGACGACCGCGGACGCGTGACCGGCGCGCTCTCTTCGGCCCGCGACATCACCGAGCAGAAGCGCTCGCAAGAGGCCCTGAACGCCTCCGAGATCCGCTACCGGCGCCTGTTCGAGGCGGCCAAGGACGGCATCCTGATCCTCAACGCCGACACGGGGACGATCCTGGACGTGAACCCGTTCCTGATCGAGATGCTCGGCTTCTCGCACGACGAGTTCCTGGGCAAGCGGATCTGGGACCTGGGCTTTTTCGGGGACATCGTCGACAGCCAGGCGAGGTTCGAGGAATTGCAGCGCAAGGAATACGTCCGCTACGAGAACCTGCCGCTCGAACGAGCGGACGGGCGCAGGCTCGAAGTCGAGTTTGTCAGCAACGTCTACAAGGTCAGCGGCCAGAAGGTCATCCAGTGCAACATCCGGGACATCACGGACCGCAAGCGGGCGGAGGACGCGCTGGCCGTTCAGAAAAGGATCGGCGACATCTTCCTCACTCGAACCGGCGACGAGATGTTCTACGAGGTCCTGCGCGTCGTCCTGGAGGTCTTGAAAAGCCCCTACGGGGTCTTCGGCTATCTCGACGAGGAGGGCGCCCTGGTCGTTCCCTCGATGACGGCGCACGTCTGGGACAAGTGCGAAGTGCCCGACAAATCCATCGTCTTCCCCCGGGAGACGTGGGGAGACAGCAGCTGGCCCCGGGCGGTCAAGGAGCTGAAGCCGAATTTCTCCAACGAGGGCTCGACGAAGACCCCCGAAGGGCACGTCCGCCTAACGAGGCACATCTCTCTGCCCATCCTGTTCCAGGGCGCGGCGATCGGCCTCTTCCAGGTCGCCAACAAGGAGACGCCCTACACCGGGGACGACATCCATCAGCTGGAGGCCATCGCCGCCTATGTCGCCCCCGTCCTCAGCGCCCGGCTCCAGCGCCAAAGGCAGGAGGCGGAGCTGCAGGCCAAGAACGACGAGCTCATCAGATTCACGTACACGGTCTCCCATGACCTCAAGAGCCCGTTGGTGACCATCCGCACCTTCCTGGGCTACCTCGAACAAGACGCCCGGCGACCGGACCCGGCGGCCATCGAAAAGGACCTGGGCTACATCCGTAACTCGGCCGACAAGATGTCCCAGCTCCTGGACGAGCTCCTGGAGCTGTCGCGCATCGGGCGCCGGGTCAATCCGTCCGTCGAGGTCACGCTTCAGGAGGTCGTCCAGGAAGCCCTGGACCTGGTCGCGGGCCGGATCTCCGGCCGCGGCGTCGAGGTCAAGGTCACCCAAGAGCCCGTCCGGCTCTGGGGCGACCGGGTCCGCCTGGTGGAGATCTTCCAGAATCTGATCGATAACGCCGTCAAGTTCATGGGCGACGAGCGCGACCCGCGCATCGAGATCGGCGCCGAGCCGGAGGGCGACGGAACGGCGCTGTTCGTGCGCGACAACGGGATGGGGATCGACCTGCGGCATCAGCCCAAGCTCTTCAACCTGTTCGAAAAGCTGGACGCCAATTCCGAGGGCTCGGGCATCGGCCTGGTCCTCATCAAGCGCATCGTCGAGGTGCACGGCGGGAAGATCCGGGTCGAATCGCCGGGCCCGGGGCAGGGCACGACCTTTCGGTTCACTCTGGCCAAGACCAAGCGGCCGCCGCGCGAGAAGGAGGTCAAATGATCAAAGGATTGCCTATCAACATCCTGCTCGTCGAGGACGACCTGGCCCACGCCGAGATCGTCCGGCGCAATCTCAAGGACTTCCGAGTGGCCAACCGGATCATCCATGTCGAGGACGGCCAGGCGGCGCTGGACTACCTCTTCGGCAAAGGCCCCTTCGCCGATCCCGAATCCAATCCGCGGCCCCAGTTGATCCTCCTCGACCTCCGCCTGCCCAAGGTGGACGGGCTGGACGTCCTGCGGGCCATCAAGGAGGACGCGGACTGCAAGAGCATCCCCACGGTCGTCCTGACGACGTCGAGCGCCGAAGCGGACATGATCAAAGCCTACGATAACGGCGCCGGCAGCTACCTGGTCAAGCCGGTGGATTTCGATAAATTCACCAAGCTGATGGACGCCTTCGGATTCTACTGGCTGGCCTGGAACAAGTACCCGGAATGAAAGACCCCGTCCTGAAGGTCCTCCTCTTGGAAGACGAGCCGGCCCATGCCGAGGCCGTCCAGAGGGCCTTCCGATCGGCCGGCCTCCAGGCCGAGATCCGGGTCGTCGGCACGCTCCGCGAATACCGCGAGGCCGCCTCGGACCGGCCGCCGGACATCGTCCTCATGGACCTGGTCCTGCCGGACGGACGGGCGCTCGAAGCGCTGGCCTCCCAGCCGGGCGCCGGGCGCTTCCCCGTCCTGATCATGACCAGCCACGGCGACGAACAGGCCGCCGTGGACGCCATGAAGGCCGGCGCCCTCGATTACGTCGTCAAATCCCCGGAAGCCATCGCCGCGATCCCCCGGACCGTGCAGAGGGCCCTTCGGGAGTGGAGCGTGACCCTGGCCTACGAGCGGGCGGAAGCGGCCCTGCGGGAGAGCGAGAAGCGGTTCCGCACCCTCTACGAGAATTCCACGCTCGGGCTCTACCGGACGACCCCGGCCGGGCGGATCCTCCTGGCCAACCCGGCCTTGATCAAGATGCTCGGCTATTCGTCGTTCGAGGAGCTGGCCGCCCGGGACCTTCGGAAGGACGGTTTCGAGCCCTCCTATCCGCGGGATGAGTTCATGCGGCTCATCGAGAAGGAAGGCGAGATAAGGGGATTGGAGTCCGCCTGGAAGCGCCGCGATGGGACGGTCCTCCACGTCCGGGAAAGCGCCCGGGCCATCCGCGACGCCGAGGGGAGGATCGTGCATTTCGACGGGACCGTCGAGGACATCACCAGCCGGAAGCTCGCCGAGCAGAACCTGGCCCTGGAGCAAAGCCTCCTGCGGGCCCTCCTGGAGAACGCCACCGACCAGGTCTATTTCAAGGACGTCGACAGCCGCTTCCTCAGGATCAGCCGGGCTCAGGCCTCCCGATTCGGCCTGAGCGATCCCGCCCTAGCTGTGGGAAAGTCGGATTTCGATTTTTTCGCCGCCGAGCACGCCCGGCAAGCCCTCCGCGACGAGCAGGAGATCGTCCGCTTCGGCCGGCCCTTGGTGGATCAGGAGGAAATGGAGACCTGGCCCGACGGCCGGATGGCCTGGGTCTCGAGCACCAAGGTGCCTCTCCGCGATCAGCAAGGCCGGATCTTCGGGACCTTCGGCATCTCCCGCGACATCACCGAACGCAAGCTGGCGGAGGAGCGCCTGAACGAGACCCTCCGCCGCTTGCGCCAGGCCATCAACTCGACGGTCCAGGTGCTGGGCATGACCGTCGACGCCAGGGACCCCTACACGTCCGGGCATCAGCTCCGGACAACCCTCCTGGCCGAGGCGATCGCTCGCGAGCTCGGCTGGCCGCCCGACCGGATCGAAGGGCTCCGCATGGCCGGCCAGGTCCACGACATCGGCAAGATCTCCGTTCCCTCGGAGATCCTGAGCAAGCCCACGGCCTTGACCGCGACAGAGTACAAGCTGATCAAAACGCACGCCAAGAAGGGCTACGAGATCCTGAAGAACGTCGAGTTCCCCTGGCCGTTGGCCGAGATCGTGCATCAGCACCATGAGCGGATGGACGGCTCCGGCTATCCCCGGGGCCTCAAAGGGGAGGACATCCTCATGGAGGCCCGGATCCTGGCCGTGGCCGACACGGTGGAAGCCATGGTGTCCGATCGTCCCTATCGCCCGGCGCCGGGGATCGCGGCCGCCCTGGCCGAGATCGACGGGCAGAAGGGACGGATCTACGATGCGAGCGCCGCGGGATCGTGCCTCAGGCTTTTCAGGGACAAAGGCTTCAGGTTCCCAACTTGAATCGCTTGTGCTTGAAGAGAGCGAGGCAGGCCTCGACGACCCGGGAGTCGTAGATCCGGCCTTTCTGCTTATCGATCTCCTCGAGCGCCTTTTTAAGCGTCAACGCCGGCCGGTAGGGCCGATGGGAGAGCATGGCGTCTACGGTCTCGGCGACGCTCAGGATCCTGGCTTCCAGGAGGATCTCCCGGCCGGCGAGCCCGTTCGGGTATCCGGATCCGTCCATCCGTTCGTGGTGCTGGTAGACGATCAGCGCGACCCGGTCCGGCAGGTCGATGGATTTGAGGATCGCGTATCCGGTCGCCGGGTGCTCCCGGATGAGCTGGAGCTCCTCGTCCTCCAGCCGGCCGGGCTTGGTCAGGATCTCCGAGGGGACCGAGATCTTTCCCAGATCGTGAATGAGGGCGGCGATGTGGAGGATGTCCACGTCGTCCGGCGAGAGCTTCATTTCGACGGCGATCGCCCGGGCCAGGTCGGCGACCCTCTTCTGATGTCCGGACGTATAGGGATCGCGCATGTCGATCAGGGAAGCGATGGCCTGGATGATGGCGCCCCGCGAGCGGAGGCGCAGCGCAAAGCTCTCTTCGAGCCGCTCCGCGGCCTTCCGGCGCTCGGTGATGTCGTGGGCGATCCCCAGCACCACCGTTCGGCCCTTGAGAGATACGGGATAGGTCCTGATCTCGACGAAGACAGAGTCCCCGTCCTTCCGTCTGAGCGTGAATTCGTCGGGCCCCGTCGGCTGCCTCATGGCGTTCATGGCCAGGAGCTTGAGGGACTTGGCGATCTGGTCCCTGGGGAGCATCTTCAATTCCATGAAGGTCTTGCCGGCGATCTCGTCCCGCTGATAGCCGGCCAGGGCTTCCGCGGCCCTGTTGCCGGTAATGAACTTCCCCCTGGCGTCGCAGAGATAATAAGCGTCCGGGGCATACTCGAACAGGATCCTGAACAGGTCGTCCGATCCCGCCTGCCCCCTGGCGTTCAATTCGCCAAGGACCAGCTCGACCGTTTCCGGGGACATCATCCGCCTCTCCCTTTCGTCACTTTTGCCTCGACCTGATCATAGGGGTGAGGGGGCCGGGCCGCCATAGCCGTTTGAAGTGATTCCCGGGGGGAGATTCGCCCTCCCGATCATCCGGCCGGGGGGGTGCGGCCGTCATCGTTCCGGGACGGCAAGGGCGGCGCGGCCGGCCGCAAGTCGCGTCAGCGCTTCCGGTTCCGCCTCTCACCCCGGCGAGCCCGGTAATACCCCCCCCAATCCCTCTCGATAGGCGATACTTCGCCAGAAGGGCCGGTGCCATCATAGGACCGCGGGGATGAAGTGAGAGGGACACACATGGGCAACCAGGCCTCCGGCCAAAAAGCCCGGACCGGACGATCGCGGCCGAGCCAGGATCGGTTCCGGTCTATCGCCGATCAGTCTCTCGCGGCCGTCCTCATCTTGGATCCCGGCCTTCGCGTCGTCTATGCGAACGAGGAAGCGGGCCGGATCACGTCGTTCGCGCCGGAGGAGCTCATCGGCCGGGACCTTTCGGGGTGGGTCCATCCTGGGAGCGTCGCCGAAGTGAAAGGCCATTCCGCCCGGCTCCGGAGCGCCGCGGACGCCCCCTCGCGCTTCGAGCTCTCCATCGTCCGGAAGGACGGGCAGGGGAGGCTTGCCGAATGCCAGGCGGCGGCGCTCCCGGGCCCGAAGGGCCGCCCGGATATCGTCATGCAGTTCGCGGATATCACGGAACGCCGGGGGGCCGAAGAGGAATTGGAGGACTCCCACGCGATCTTCAAGGTCGTCTTCGACTACGCGCCCGACTGCATCTACCTGAACGATCTCAACGGCTTCCTGATCGACGGGAACTTCATGGCGGAACGGCTCACCGGCTACTCCAAGGAAGAGCTCGTCGGGAAGAACCTCCTGACCTCGGGGCTCCTGCCGGCCGGCGAAGTCCCCAAAGCCGCCCGGCTCCTGACCTGGAACTACGTGGGGAAGCCGAGCGGGCCGGACGAGCTGGTCTTCAGAAGAAAGGACGGCACCCTCGTGCCCGTGGAGATCCGGACCTTCCCGGTCAAGGTCAACGGGAAGACCATGATCCTGGGGATCGCCCGGGACATCACCGTCCGCAAGCAAGCCGAGGAAGACCTGCTGAGGAGCCGGGAGGATCTCGAGACCCTCGTCCGGGAGCGGACCCGGGAGCTCGAGAGCGCCAAACAGGCCGCCGACGCGGCCAACAGCGCCAAGAGCACCTTCCTGGCCCACATGTCGCACGAGATCCGGACGCCGATCAACGCCATCATGGGATTCTCCCAATTGATGCAGCGCGACGACACCCTGGCGTCCCACCAGCGCCAGCACCTGAACGTCATCAACCGCAGCGGCGAGCACCTGCTGGCGCTCATCACCGACGTCCTGGAGATGTCGAAGATCGAGGCCGGCCGGACGACCCTGAACCCGACGACCTTCAGCCTGCTCTCCCTGCTCGAGGACCTGGAGCTGATGTTCCGGATGCGCGCCGAGGCCAAGAACCTGACCTTCGCCCTCGAAGTCCCCGGCCAGATCCCGCGGTACGTCGAGGGCGACGAAGGCAAGCTGCGGCAGATCCTCATCAACCTGCTGGGAAACGCCGTGAAATTCACGGCCGCCGGGCGGATCGTGCTGAGGATCCGGGCCGGCCGAAAGGACGCCGGCGGGATCCGCCTGGAAGCGGAAGTCGAGGATACCGGGCCCGGCATCTCCGAAGAGGAACAGAAGGACCTGTTCAAGCCGTTCCAGCAGGCCCGGAGCGGCCGCCTGATGCGGTCCGGCACGGGTTTGGGATTGGCCATCTGCAAGGAGTTCGTCACTCTGATGGGCGGGGAGATCACGGTCAGCAGCCGGGCGGGGAAGGGGAGCCTGTTCAAATTCCGGATCGACCTGGGGG
>Ga0209610_1001531_pt1 | contig 11872 bp, 10 predicted proteins | sample LakKivw275mmetaG_FD_184137 | JGI IMG/M metagenome (GOLD analysis project Ga0209610, IMG submission 184137) | Anoxic lake water microbial communities from Lake Kivu, Rwanda to study Microbial Dark Matter (Phase II) - Lake Kivu water 275m metaG... | ecosystem: Environmental > Aquatic > Freshwater...
GCTGTCACATCCCTTTACAACAATGCCAACCTTTTTCTTCAAAAAAGGGAGATAACTCGTCAGATTCTGCACGCAGAGAGGATTCCAGATGAGCTGGTCAACCTGCTCGGGCATGGTTATGAAGCATGGTGTTGCATGTAACGGGTCAAACCCCTGCTTATAACCTATCACAACATCTACCTCGTGGAATACCTTCGTTACAGTTTCCTTCAGTTTCTCAAGACTCAACCCTTACCTCCGTCTTTGTATGCAGCGGGCCCAGTTTATGAATTTGTTTTGTAAAATCTGTAACGACCTGCTGCCACCTCTCCCCCTCAGAGGAAGAAATCCATGTATAATGAAACCTCCTCTCATTAATGCCAATAAATGGAAGGAGCCTTTTTAGCATCTCAAGCCTTCTCCTCGCATAGAAATTACCATCCGAGTAATGGCAATCCCTCGGGTGACAGCCTGATACAAGTACCCCGTCAGCCCCATTGAGAAGGGCCTTCACAACAAAAAGAGGATCAACCCTGCCGGAACACGGCACCCTTATAATACGCAGGTCAGTGGGCTGTTTAAAACGGCTTATCCCTGCGGTATCTGCCCCACCATAGGAACACCAGTTACAGAGAAAACCTATGATTCGAAGCTCCTTTGCGGCTATGACTGACATAGGGTATTAACCTCCGCCAAGAGTTGATTATCTGTAAAATGCTGTAATTGTATTGCCCCGCAAGGACATGTGGAGGTGCATATACCGCATCCTGCACAGACTGTCTCAATAACATCGGCAACTACCCTTCCGTCGCGAAGCTCCTTCTCCTTTATGGCACCAAAGGGGCAGGTCTCAACGCACTTGAGGCATCCCACACAGGCATTGGTATTCACCTGAGCAATTGCCGGGTCTGATTCAAGGGTATCCCTGGAAAAGAGGGCTAAGACCTTACTTGCTGCTGCGCTCCCCTGGCACACTGAGGCAGGAATATCCTTGGGACCCTGAGCAGCCCCTGCCAGAAATACACCCGAGGTATTTGTTTCCACAGGCCTTAACTTTGGATGGCTCTCTACATAAAACCCAAAGGTATCGTATGATATATGTAGTTTCTCCGCAAGTTCAGCAGCCCCCGGAGCCGCAGTTACAGCCGTAGCAAGTACCACGAGGTCTGCCTCAATCTCAACCTGGGTTCCAAGAAGCGTATCGGCTCCCCTGACAACCATTTTATTGCCCTTGGGGTAAATCTTCGATACCCGTCCCCGAATGTAATTTACACCGTAATCTTCCTGGGCCCGACGTACGAACTCATCATAACCTTTTCCAGGGGAACGGATATCTATGTAGAAGACATATGACCGGGAATCCGGTATATGGTCTTTTGTAAGGATTGCCTGTTTTGCAATGTACATACAGCAGAAGTTTGAACAGTAAGGTATGCCTATAGATTTATCACGGGAGCCCGCACATGAGACAAAAACAACTGTCTTTGGCTCTGTCTTATCTGATGGCCGGAGGATATGACCTGATGTCGGACCTGAGGCATTGAGTAGTCGTTCATACTGGATGCCTGTTATCACATCCGGATAACGTCCTCCCCCATATTCGGGAAGTCTATTTAGGTCTATTAGACCATAACCGGAAGCCACAATAATGGCGCCTACCTCTTCAGTAACAATCTCATCCTGCATCTCATAATTGATTGCCCCTGTGGGGCATATTTTTGCACAGACGCCGCATTTCCCCTTCAGAAACTGGCGGCAATATTTCGGGTCAATCTTTGCCTTCTTAGGGATAGCCTGGGGAAAAGGGATATTGATTGCCCTGGTTGGTGCAACCCCGAAATTGAAATGATCATAGGCATTCTTCGTTGGGCATTTCTCCATACACTCCCCGCACCCCGTGCACTTCGACCAGTCAACATACGTGGCTTTTTTGCGTATCTTTATCTGATAATTGCCCACATAGCCCTTGATCTCCTCTATCTCAGAATAGGCGTAGAGCTTTATCTTCTCATGCTGGGCCACATCTACCATTTTCGGGCCCAGAATACAGATGGAGCAGTCTATTGTAGGGAATGTTTTGTCAAGGCGTGCCATCATCCCGCCCACGCTGGGACTCTTCTCCACGAGCAATACTTCTAAGTTGCCGTCAGCACAATCGAGGGCTGCCTGCATACCTGCAACCCCTCCTCCGATAATTAGTACCCTCTTATTGACCTTAAAGGATTTAGAGTAAAGAGGTTTATTCCTCATTACCTTTGCCACTGCTATTCTCACGGCTTCAATGGCCTTGTTCGTATTCAGTTCTTTATCTTCCCCTACCCAGGAGATATGTTCCCTGATATTTGCCATCTCAAGGAAATATCTGTTTAGCCCACCCTTCTCAACGGTTCGCCGAAAGGTTAGTTCATGCATACGGGGTGAGCACGAGGCGACTACAACACGGTCTAAACTTTCCTTTTTGATTGTCTCTTTGATTTCATCCTGACCAGGCTCTGAGCATGTGTACATATAATCTGTGGCATACACAACCCCGGGCAACCTTCTTGTTTCCTCAGCCACCTTCTTTACATCAACTGTTCCTGCAATATTATTCCCGCAGTGACATATAAATACACCAACCCGCATCTATTCAGTCTCCTCTGTCGTTGTTTTCTCTTTGGTTCCTGCCTTTTCGGTTTTCGGTTTTTTCTTTTTTACCTCTGCCTCCTGAGCCTTCCTGAACTCCTCAACCGGTAGACGAGAGCGGATTAAGCGGTCTGCGCTAACAATGAGCTTATCCATTGCAAGTTCTTTTGGTGAATACCCGTAAGCGAGGCCCATAATCTGGGAGAAATAGAGAATCGGTATATTAAAGGAAGAGCCCATTGTGCTGTTTACCTGACCCTGCCGTAAATCAAGATTCTGCTGGCAAAGAGGGCAGGCAACAGCAACACAGTTGGCTCCGCAATCTTGAGCCATGGAGAGTACTTTATAGGTAAGTTTGTTTACCATCTCCCTTTTCGGCACACCGAATGCGGCTCCACAGCATTCCACCTTAAAGGCAAAATCACAGACCTCTACCCCAACAGCTGAAATAACCCTGTCCATTGAAATAGGGTTTTCAGGATCGTCAAACTGTGCTATCTCTGGAGGCCTCGTCAGGATACACCCGTAGTAAGGCGCAACCCTTAGGTCAGGAAGGGTGTGGGTAACCTTTTCTGCAAGGGCTTCAAGCCCCACATCTTCATATATAATCTGTAAAACTGATTTCGTAATTACCCCGCCTCCATAGGGTTCGTCGAGGAGGTCATTTACTTCGTTTTTAAAAGACTCATCCTGCACCATCCCGAGATGGGCCTTTTTTAATACTGCGAGACAGGATGGACAGGGTGTAATAAGGCTGGGCATATCCATTTTTTCAACGATAGCAAGGTTTCGTGCAGCCAGTGCCGCTGCAAAAACATGGTCAACTGTGTGGGCGGGGGTTGAACCACAACAACTCCAGTCATCAGGTTCTTTAATACTAACCCCTAATGTTTTCAATACCAGCCTGAGAGATGTATCGTATTCCTTTGCTGTACCTTCCTGTGAACATCCTGCATAGTATGCGTATTCTCTTTCAGCCATGTCTTTTTGCCTTTTCGCTGAACCTCTTAAAAATACGTGTAACCCTGTCTCTACCTTTTATGTTCTTGGGAAAAAAATGGATCTTCCCTCTCTCCATTACCTTGGGTCCTAACCCTGCGTCTGTGAATAGGTGTCCTGATTTAAGATTGTAAGAAAGGAGAATACCCATCTCAAAGATACGGCCGTGCTGTTTCATAGAATTTAGAAAAGAATCATAAAAAGTTTTAATATCCTTTTCCGAGACCATATTCTCACGGCGCGCAATAATCCTCAAAGTATCCATAATATTAGCTACGTCAATCTCGCATGGACATCTTGTTGTGCAGGTTTCGCAAGTGGCACAGAGCCATATAGCCTTTGAATTAAGGATTGTATCCTTTTGTCCTGCCTGGAGAAGCCTCATAACCTGGCTGACAGGATAATCAAAAAAATGGGTAAAAGGACATCCTGCCGTGCAGTTACCGCATTGATAGCAAAGAGAAGGATTCTGCCCACTCTCTTTTTTTACCTGCTCTATGAAATCCCAATCCACACTTTTGGTTAGGTTAATAGTATCCATATTTAGCTTCAACCCAGCTATTTATTGCTGAAGTTTTTTACTTATCATTTCTACAAAACTATTGTCAACAATTATCCTAAACAAACAATTCGCTATATGGATGTTTATCCAGATTAAAATCGTTAATCATATTTGTGTTAATAGCTCTACTTTATAGTAAACGGTGAATGACTTTATAATTTTTTACTATTTACTGTTTCAAACCCCTTCCCACCTCTTAAAAAGGGAATGGTCTACATCCATGAGGTCCAGTATTTTACCCACTGTATGGTCTATGATGTCTTGAATACTTCTCGGGGTATGGTAAAAGGCAGGGATGGGTGGCAGGATTATTCCTCCCAGGTCAGCAACCTTACACATCAGTTCAAGGTGGCCTTTATGGAGAGGGGTCTCTCTGACCACGAGGATTAATCTGCGTCTCTCCTTCAGCACAACATCAGCAGCCCTGATCATAAGGTTCTCATTATATGAATTTGCTATACCGGATAATGTCTTTATAGTGCATGGGGCTATTACCATGCCATCAGTTTTAAAAGACCCGCTTGATATTGGGGCAGCCAGATCATTTATATCATAAACCTTGTAGGCCAACCTTTTTACACGTTCTATTTTAAAGCTTGTCTCTATTGAAATATTCCTTTTTGCAGCATCAGAAAGTATGAGATGGGCCTCTACCTTTAAATCTTTTAATACCTCAAGTAGCCTTATACCATATATAACACCTGTAGCACCCGTAATGCCTACAACGATTCGTTTCATTTTTTTCCTACCTTCTTGATTATTCTCTTAAGTATACGGTCACAAAGTTCCACGATTATTTCTACCTCTTCCATTTTTAATCCATCCCAATGGATTCCAGCAATCACAACTACCTTTTTGTTTAGCCTTTTTGCGAGCCCTTCTGACATTGCCTTTACAACAACATCTTCCTTGTGGCCAATATATGTGAAGACCGAACTGGTAGCACTTATTTTCCTTGAATCTCTTAAGCTTGGTCGGGGCTCAGCCATTCCGATTGCCCCTATGTGGACATTGCCGCCTGAAAGGACTACGAGAAGATCATTGCCCATCAAGCTTACCTGAGCAAAGACCTCAAAATAGTCTTCCCTTTCTGAGATATCAAAGCTTACTACATCCTTTTTCACCATTCACTTACCACTGTTTACTACTTTTATCATACCATCTAAAATCTCTACGGCCCTTTCTGCAAAAGCAGGATCACTGATATGAACATCCATCTCTTCAATTGGTATTTTGGGGTTGATTATCCGTTTAAGCTCATCTACAAAGACCTGATTTGTTTCAGGGTCGAATAGTTCCATTCCAGGTTTATCGACTTCGGACCAGCCCTTTCTGGGGATGAGGATATAGGTATGCCCCTTTGATTTGTTCAGTTTTTCCGCAACAATCGATGCAAATCTCTCCATCTCAACGGGCTGCATGCGTACGCAAAACCGTGTGTCATGGGCGTGTGTTCTTCTGCCTTTCAGTTCATCTGGCATCGGGTAAAAGGGGCTAAAGACCGCATTATCGAGGCCACCAGGGGCAAAGACAAGGGGTATCCCCATACTTCCTGCAGTCTCGAGACGGCTTGGGCCAATCCCCCTGCAGTAGCCCCCAAACATCTCATCTGCTATCTCGTGGGGGGTAAAATCGAGGACCCCTGTAATAAAACCCTCACCGATCAACTCCTCCATAGCCATGCCACCGCACCCGTTTGCATGGAATGCGATCATCTCGTATCCCTTTGCGAAAAGGAGGGGCTCAGCGGTTGTAGCGTATGCCGAGTTAATACCATAGGTGGTGACCGCCACCATGGGTTTTTCTTTTTTAAATTCCCTGCCTCTCTCCATCATTCCGCATACAGCATGAGCCGCCTGTGCAAGGATAAGACGGATAAACTCATTAGAGCCGAGGAGATCTGCAACAGAATGGAACATCACGATATCTTTAGTGCCTATGTATTCCCTGATGTCCCTTGACGCTACCGTGGAGACGAGAACCTTGGGGAGCCCAAAAGGCAGAGAACGCATAATAAAAGCAACTATGGCGGTACCTGTCCCGCCTCCCATGCCAAAAACCCCGTCCAGTTTCCCTTCCCTGAGAAGACGTTGTGCAACAAGAGCACCACCCTCCTGAACAGCCCTGACTGCCCCTGACCGGTCTCTCTTTACGATAAACTGGTTGAGGTCATATCCGGCAGCCTCTGCCAATTCGTATCGTGTAATGTGAGGATTCGTTTGGGCTTTCAAAAGGATCCCTACATCCATGAGGATTGGTTGACTACCGAGGTGTTCCACACAGTCCTTCACATAGGCAGCTTCCCTGCCTTTTGTATCGAGGGTGGTAATGATAAGTAATTGTTTCTTCATAATATGGTTAATATAAACCGAAAAAACCCTTATCTAAATCTTAAGTTTAGTAGGGGTGGTAGCCCTTTCAAGCAGCAGCTCCCAACCAGTCTTTTTACCAAGCACAGATTCCTTCTTCTTCTTACCCCACACGCTCTCAGGACGAGTCTGTACGAGAAAGATGCTGTCAGGAAATGGAAGACTTCTCGAGATAGACCACTCTACATCCTGAGGACATCCGAAATGTGTTTCAACCTTTTTCGCAAGCCTTGTAAGCTCTATAACTTCTCTATCTTCAAGACACTGAACCTTCCTTTGATCTGGAGGCAGCTCTATATATTCCATCTCTTTGGTCTCCGGGTTATAGACAAATTCGCTCCCTTTATCTGAAATTACCCTTTCTTCAATCTCCAGAGTAACTTTATCAACCAGATACCTGTCAGGTGTTACATTCCCGGAAACCACAGCTTCACCAAAACCGAAACTTCCTTCTATAGCTACTTTCGATTCATCACCATTAATAGGGTTTATGGTAAACATAACCCCGGCAGCCTTTGCATCGACCATTGTCAATACAGCCACTCCTATCGGGTCATAATACAATGGTAAATTGAGCCTTGCCCTTGCTATTATAGAGCGTGTATTGAACGTACTCGACCATACACGTACCACATTGAAAACAACATCATCTGCTCCACTTACATTCAAATATGTCTCATACTGACCGGGATGGCTTGCAGGCCCTGCAGAACGGGTAGCCACATATAACCTTTCAACCCCGGCAATCCTGCACAGTTCCGCATAGTAGTTCCTGACAGTTTCCTCCATATCAGGAGGCATTTTTATCACTTCAACAATTTCCCTTATATCCTGGGATGCCTTTTCGTATTTCAGGGTCTCCGCTAAATCATTTGGATCAGCCTTAAAGTTCTCTAAATACTTCAATATACGTTTTGTGGCTTCTGTCTCGTTCATAAATCTGTTGTATGCATCCACACCAAGGGCAAAACCAGGTGGTACGTGAAAACCTGCCTTCGTCAACTCTCCGAGGTTGGCACACTTTTTTCCAACAATATTGTTGTGTTCCTGCCCAACCTCTTTTAACCAGTATATCCATTTTTCTGCCATATTAATTCCCCCTTTATGTCTTAAGAAAAGTCTGGAAGCACGGTCGTATGGTGACCGTACTTCCAGTTCATTTTGACTTCAGGGCTCAAGCCCTTTTAGTTATCCACAATCTTACTTCCCTTTACTCCTTTGGTGGTTTTGGCTCAGTCAACGGCCAAAAGTTGAAAAACCCTGTATACGAGGCAATAACAGGAAAGGTAAAGCCCAAAAGTGCAGTTGCGATCCAGAGTTCCTGCACATAACCAGTGGCACCTCCACTTGGCAGAGGACCGGCGATGAGGAAGCTAAACCATAGATAGAGATAGTACATCACGACTGCGAGAATAATATTGAGGATGATCAGGATTATCCCCTTTCCGGGTTGTTTCACAGTCTGCACCGGGGCAGTCTGCATCAAAAGAAGCATAATGAACTCTCCAAAGATTATGCAGATAGGGACTTTAAGAGTGTATACAAACACGTCCATTCCCATGTTATCCACGAAAATCGATTTGATTATATATGCGATGATGCATACCACTATACTGACCACGATACCCCAGATGGGTTGTTTACCAAATGCAGGGGCCTTCGGCGGAATGAGGCTTAATGGCCAGAAGTCGAGCTCCACCCATGCCAGAATGACGGCAAGGGCTGTGAGAAAGAAGGCTAAGCTCGAAAAGGCATTAAAAGCTCCGCTTGGGGGCATTACTGCAGCATAGAAAGGTGCGCCCTTCATGAAATCAAAATTGAATAATGTCTTGAAGAGTATCAAGGATACTGCGTAAGAGACAATAAGCGTACCAAAACCCACGAAGGCGGGGTGGTTGCCCTTGATGCCTGCTGCTGGCCAGCATCCCCACACAACGACGCACCAAAACGTCATAATCACTGTCATAATCGTAAAGAATATGAGAGGTGGTGTGGGGGGCACCACAAAGCCTCCCACGGTCTTGATCGACCATGCGGCGACAAGAGACCCGACAATCATGTTGAATAATAAAAGATACAGCCCCTTCAAGGGTTGCTCTAATTTTGCCGCCGGTGCCGGGTAGTTTGCTTGCCAGACCATACCAATAATGATAGAAAATGGTATGAGACACATGGCCAGCTCGCCTGCCCAGGGAATAAATGTCTCTGGCTTAAACCAGGTGATAATGCCAAAGGCAATGAAAAATACAACCACTGTTCCCAAAATCCCTAATAAAGGCTGTTTGATTTCTCCTTTTTGATTCATATAGTGTCCCCCCTTTTTATTTTCGATGGAACTTCATACTGAAATGCCATCGCAATAGTGACGATAATTCCTCTAATACACCAGGGGTACTGATATTGTACCCCCGGTAAATTCAATCTTTAAGCCTATGCCCTCTTCACGATAGTCACCGTACCCGCAGCACCATCTACCCTGATGATATCACCTGTCTTTATGACGGATGTGGCAACACCGGTGCCTGTGACCGCAGGTAGACCATATTCCCTCGACACAATTGCCGCATGGGACGTGAGGCCTCCGATATCCGTCACAGCAGCCTTTATCTTTGTAAACACAGGAGCCCACGATGGATTTGTACAGGGACACACTACTATCTCGCCTTCCTGCAGCTTGACGATGTCTTCGAGTAGCTTCAACACCCTCGCTGGTCCTTCAACAACCCCTGCTGATGAGGCAAACCCTTTAAGCTCGTTGATATCACCCGCTTCAACGGTCCCGCCTTTCAACCATTGTTGCACTGAATCTGTTGTTACACCCCACAGCATAACGGTAAAGGGCTCAGATATCTCTTCAGGCGGCACTCCGAGCGCAGGCACAGGAACCCAGTCTTTCGCTGCGTTGAGTATTTTCTGCCGCTTCGCAGCCTTTTCCTGCCAGTACTTCCCTCTTGTTGGCGCGCCTTCGCCCAACGCCCAAGCAGTTGCCAGGTCTTCAATCAGCATAGGCACTTCGAATCTGTTGAAAAGGAAAATATCATCTGTTTTTCCGAGAACACCGTATTTTGTGAGTATATTTCCAAATTCCCTAATCTTTTCAAACCATATGGTGTGGAGCCAGTGCTCAACCCAGAAAAGATGGTCTTCGGCATATCTATATATGGACCTCACAACGTTGTAGGCATCGCTAAAGGACTTCTGGTCATCTTCCGTCTTAATAAGAGCCTTATACTCAGCAACAATCCTATCCCTCTCTTCCGAAATTGCTGTAAGCGACCTCTCTATCTTTTCCCCTTTCTCAAGCCTTTCCACGTAGCTCTTCATATAACTGAAGGGCACGTCCATCTTGGTTACCCAGCTCCCCTCGTAGTGGAACCACCCACTCCCGCAGGATACAAAAAACCATGGATCCTTTATCCTCTCAAGCTCTTCAAGCCATGTCCTGCCAGCCTCTGTGCTCTTCAATTCTTTCATCTTCTCGTCAGCAGATATATTCTTTTTAAGAATATCACCAACAGGCCGTTGTGCCACAGCCAATCTACTTAGCCTGCATAACTCTTCTTCCGGGCGGAACATAGATACCTCAGCCCCTGCAACCATCTTACCGATAGTGCTTTCTTTAATCCCCGGGAATAACTTTTTTGCGGTGTCCACAAACATGAGATAGGCAAGGTAAGCCAGGTTCAAATACTCGAAGTGGAACTGCCACGCCTTAAACATTTGGCTTACGATGGTATTGAATGCCTCGATCAACTCGTATGCTTGAGTGTATCCTCTCGGTGCGGGAAAAACCTGCTCATCCGGCACATACTTATCAAATTCCTGAGGGATTTTGAGCGCTTCCATCTCCTTCCCCAGGGCTCTGAACTTCTCATACCATGCGGGCCAGAGCTTCCCTTCGTAGTTCTGAAAGACATAGGGTACCCTTTTTCCAAATAATGCTGCCTTTTCCCCGATTATCTCTGGAGGTGGCGGCTCTAACGGCGTGATATACATGTAGCAACCCAGCATCCTCTGGGCTATGCCCTGGGCCGGAGGGATGCAAAAAACCCTCGTCGTATACCCGGAAAGAGCGATCTGCCAGGCCTCCTGGAATATATCGTCGAGGGGATACATAGGCTCAGGTGCGTGGATTTTGTCCTGAAACCAGAAATGCCCCTTATCCCACTCAGATCTATCCTCACTGAACAGACGCTGGGGTGCATACATCTCCTCCCAGCCTGCCAATTCCGGTGGTAACTTTACTTCTTCTGCATAAGGAAACTTTTTTGCTTCTGCCATAATAACCCCCTCTTCATAATAAGATTTTTTTAACTAAAAAAATACCACCCCCTTTCGAATATATTCTAAGGCCTGAACCATTCATGTTCATCAAACACCTTTTATACAATAATATACACCAATTACTTAAACAATTCCAAACTTGCATTTACAATTGCCTGTGCGAATTGAGGCTCTTCCATATTGGCGTCTACCTCTATAATTTCATATTCAGGCTTTAGACCTTTTCTTAATTCCTTTATAAATATCCTGTCTTCCTCTGGATCATGCGTTATGCTCCCAGGTGTATCAACAGATGACCAGCCCTTCAGAGGAATTATCGCTTTTACAGGTGCTTCTGACTTATTCAACTTTTCAACAAAGACATTTGCTGCCATTTTAAGTTCCTCAGGGGATGCCCTAAGCCAAGTACGAAATTTATCAAGGTCATATTTTCTACGCATTTTATGGTCATCTGTATACTTAGACTTCGGGGGTGTAATATGATTTACACCGCACGTAGAAACAATCTGAGGGATACCTGCCTTTCCCGCTGCCTCCAGTCTGTTAGGCCCGGCATCTCTCATCCCGCCTACTATATGCTCAATAACAGCCCCGGGGGCAAGGTCGATTACTCCATCAAAAAACCCTTGCTCGATCATTGCCTCCATTGCCCTGTCCCCTATCCCTGCTGCAGAAAAACCTATAACCTGATACCCATTTTTCTCGAGCATCTCCCTTACAGTGCTTGCACATTTCTCACAAGGCCCCAACATAGTAAGGGCAATAGCCTTTTTCTTCCCCTTTCCTTTTTTTGTTTTAAGACCCACTACTTCTGCCATACCACATATCGCATAAGCTCCCCTGTCTATAACATTTTTAAGAACATCACTCAGCCCCGATATTTCTACAACAGAATGTATAAGTGCTATGTCACCTGTATCGATATATCTGGTAGACATACCGGGTAAGGCTGCTGTTGAAGAGATCATAACCTTAGGAACTCCGAACGGAAGCGCTCTCATTACATCTGTTGCCATGAGAGAGCCTGTAGAACCACCAATACCGATGATTCCGT
>Ga0209610_1001532_pt1 | contig 11871 bp, 9 predicted proteins | sample LakKivw275mmetaG_FD_184137 | JGI IMG/M metagenome (GOLD analysis project Ga0209610, IMG submission 184137) | Anoxic lake water microbial communities from Lake Kivu, Rwanda to study Microbial Dark Matter (Phase II) - Lake Kivu water 275m metaG... | ecosystem: Environmental > Aquatic > Freshwater >...
CCAATGGACCAGGCCGGTAGGATACAATAAACAGAAACTCGGGCACAGCAGTACCTGGGCTTCGCGAAACATGTTCATCCTCGGTTCGCTGGTCCTCATCTTTCTGGTGATCCATATCTCCAATTTCTTCTGGAAGATGAAGTTCACGGGTGATGAACTGCTGGACCAGACCACCCCGGAGGGCGTTGAAAACGCTTATCTGTTGGTTACTTCCTACTTCATAGATTGGTGGTGGATCGGCCTGATCTATGTGATCGGTGCCGTGGCCCTGGGCCTTCACCTCACGCACGCTTTCTGGGCTGCTTTCCAAACACTTGGATGGAGCAATACCAAGTGGCGGAAAAGGCTTGATATTATTGGGCTCCTTTATACGATAATCGTCGCCGGAGGTTTCGGGCTCATACCGATTTGGGTCAAAATCGCCTCCCTGTTACACTAACTAAATCACTCTTCCACTTTTCCACTTTTCCACTCTTACACTATTACACATTTACACTCTAACACTCCCTCAACCTCCCTCCCATGAACCTCAACGCAAAGATCCCCGCCGGCCCGCTGGCCGAAAAATGGACAAAATATAAATCTGCACAGGCTTTGGTCAATCCCGCCAATAAGCGGAAATTCGATATCATCGTTGTCGGTACCGGCCTGGCCGGCGCATCCGCAGCCGCATCCCTGGGCGAGCTGGGATTTACGGTCAAGAATTTCTGCTACCAGGACAGCGCCCGCCGGGCTCACTCGATCGCCGCCCAGGGCGGGATCAATGCCGCCAAGAATTATCAGAACGACGGGGACAGCATTTACCGCCTATTCTATGATACGATCAAAGGAGGCGATTACCGCTCCCGCGAAGCCAATGTTTACAGGCTGGCCGAAGTGAGCAACGCGATCATTGACCAATGCGTCGGACAGGGTGTTCCGTTTGCCCGGGATTACGGCGGGTATCTCGATAACCGTTCCTTCGGCGGAGCCCTTGTTTCCCGCACTTTTTATGCGCGGGGCCAGACCGGGCAGCAACTGCTGCTTGGAGCTTACGGGGCGTTGAACCGTCAGATCGCGGCAGGAACCGTCAAGCTTTACACCCGCACTGAGATGATGGATATCGTCCTGGTGGATGGCATAGCCCGTGGGATCATCACCCGCGACCTCGAGACCGGCGAACTTAAAGCTCATTTCGGACATGCCGTGGTACTGGCAACCGGCGGTTACGGAAACGTCTATTTTCTCTCCACCAATGCCATGGGATCGAACGGGAGCGCCATCTGGAAAGCTTACAAAAAGGGAGCGCTTTTCGCCAATCCTGCATTTGTCCAGATCCATCCCACCTGCATACCCGTTCACGGCGAAGCTCAGAGCAAACTGACCCTGATGAGCGAAAGCCTCCGGAACGACGGGCGTATCTGGGTACCCAAAGAAAAAGAGGATGCCGAAAAGATCAGAAGTGGCAAATTGAAACCGACTGACCTGCCCGAAGAAAAGCGGGACTATTACCTCGAGCGGCGTTATCCGGCTTTCGGAAACCTGGTGCCCCGCGATGTAGCTTCACGGGCCGCCAAGGAACGGTGCGACGCAGGCTTCGGAGTGGGATCCGGGCAGGCTGTGTATCTCGATTTCAAGGATCCCATCAAGCGACTGGGCAAAAAGGTGATCGAAGAACGCTATGGCAACCTGTTCCAGATGTATGAGAAAATTGTAGATGAAAACCCGTATGAAACCCCGATGATGATCTACCCCGCCATCCATTATACCATGGGCGGACTGTGGGTTGATTATGAACTGCAAACCACCATACCCGGCCTGTTTGCCATCGGCGAAGCCAATTTCTCCGATCACGGGGCCAACCGCCTGGGTGCCTCGGCCCTGATGCAGGGGCTGGCCGACGGCTATTTTGTTCTCCCGTACACGATCCAGAACTTCCTGGCCACGCAGCTCACGGTTCCTCGCATGGATCCGGCTGCCAGGCCGGAATTCAGGGAAACCCTGGAGGAGGTCCGCGCCGGAATTAATAAGCTGTTGAGCATCAAGGGGAAAAGGACCGTTGATTCGCTCCATAAAGACCTGGGTCAGGTGATGTGGGAAAATGTCGGGATGGGACGGAAAAAAGAGGATCTGGAAAAAGGCATCAGAAAGGTTGCGGAAGTCAGGGAGACTTTCTGGAAGGACGTCAAGGTTCCCGGCCGTGCCGACGCCATGAATGTCGAACTCGAGAAAGCCTCACGTGTGGCCGATTTTCTGGAGCTCGGTGAGCTGATCGCCCGGGACGCCCTTGTTCGGGAAGAATCCTGCGGCGGGCATTTCCGCGAAGAGCACCAGATGTCGGACGGCGAAGCTAAACGGAACGATGAAGAATTCAAGTACGTGGGAGCCTGGGAGTACAAGGGACCTGACAAGGTAGCCGAGATTCACAAGGAACCGCTTGATTATGAATTCATTGAAGTTAAAACCAGGAACTATAAACAATAAGCCATGGATCTGACACTAAAAGTATGGCGGCAGGAGAACCGCAAGGCTAAAGGACGATTTGAAACCTACTCCCTCAAAAAGATATCACCCGACAGTTCCTTCCTGGAGATGCTGGATGTTCTGAATGAACAGCTGGTTCGGGAGAATATTGAACCGGTGGCTTTCGATCATGATTGCCGGGAAGGGATCTGCGGCATGTGCAGCCTGTTCATCAACGGCCGGGCACACGGGCCGGATGAAAGCATCACTACGTGCCAGCTCCATATGCGGAAATTCAAGGATGGGGACACCATTGTCATTGAACCCTGGAGAGCGGGGGGATTCCCGGTGATCAAGGACCTCATGGTCGACCGGGAGGCTTTCGACAAGATCCTCCAGGCGGGCGGTTTTATTTCGGTTAACACGGGAAGTCCGCAGGATGCAAATGCCATCCTGATCCCGAAGAAAAAGGCCGACCAATCGATGGATGCCGCAGCCTGTATCGGCTGCGGCGCCTGCGTGGCCACCTGCAAGAACTCATCGGCCATGCTGTTCGTCGCTGCCAAGGTCTCGCAGCTGGCGCTACTTCCCCAGGGACGCCCCGAAGCCGCCCGACGGGCCAAAGCCATGGTTGCCAAAATGGATGAGCTGGGATTCGGAAGCTGTACCAACACCGGTGCCTGTGAAGCCGAATGCCCGAAAAACGTTACACTGGACCATATCGCCCGACTGAACAGGGAATTTTTGCTCGCAAACCTAAAAGGAGTATAGAGCACAAGGCTCAAGGCACAAGGCGCAAGGGCATGAGGAGCTCCTCCTCTCCCGTGGCCAACAGGAGCGCGGGAGAGAGCCTGTCCCGACTTGTCGGGAGGTTGGGGGTGAGGTGAATCGAGCAGACACCCACACCCACTCTAGCGCCCAAGTGCCCCCAGACTGAAGTCTGGGGTTAGGCATAACCTCATCATCTTCCTTTTCCTTTTTCCTGCCCTTCTGCCTTTTGCCTTATCTCACGTACGCCCTTATCGTCCCGATCTCCTTCCCTTCACTCTCTCCATACGGAGCGATGACATATTCCCCAACAGCAGCGGGTACGATAAAGGTTTCTGCATAATGGACCACAAAAGGCTCGAATTTTCCTGTGGGTGAGGTGATGATGGCCTCGCGGCCTTCAACCAGGTTTAGCACGTTGACCGTCCCGCGGGTATCATGAAGTACCGGCTTGCTGAACCAGTGGCGGCGGGTTTCGAGGAATTCAAGTTCATGTAATCCGGTTTGTTCTTCTCTCCAACCATCACCCCGAGCTACCTCCGCTACCCGGTTGACCAATTGCTTTTTCACCCAACCGGTCCTTCGCTCCCACCGTATGACTTTTGAGCCATGCCCGATATTGATGGGTCTCGGTTTTCCGTCGAGGCCCAGGCGGGCCCAATCCCAGAGCTTAAAGGTGAAAATGTAGGGCGTGGCGCTGATCTCAAGCACCATTGCATTTTTGCCCGAGCAATGAACAGTCCCAGCCGGGATCAGGAAATGATCGTGCTTTTTGGCGGGCCAGATATTGATAAACTGCTCTGTATCAAATGGTTGTCCAATGGTGTTGGCTGATTCAAGAGCGGTGATCATGCGGTCGGGATCGACCCCGTCACGAATACCGAGATATACAGTTGCATCGTCTCCCGCATCAAGCAGATAATAGCTTTCATCCTGGGTGTACTGCATCCCAAACTGATCCCGGATATAATCAGCCGTCGGATGCACCTGGAGACTCAGGTTCCCTCCGCCCATTGTGTCGAGAAAATCGAACCGGATGGGGAATTCCTGTCCGAACCGCTCCAGAACTGATCGTCCCAGCAGATTTGTACTTTCAAAGAATACCAGGTTGATGGACGGAGTTTCAAACCGGATTCCATCAACACTGAAGAGAAGACTGTTCTCCTCCGGAACGCAATCGAAACACCAACCGTAATTCTCCGGTTCCGGGTCCAGTCCGCACACCGATTTCATCCACTGGCCGCCCCAGGGTGCCGGATCAAAATAGGGCACCACCCGGAAAGGTCTCCCGGCTGTTAGTTTCAAACCTTGCCGGTAGTCGGAACCGCCCATGAGTTTGGGTTCCCGGGCCTGGTTGGTATCCAAAAAATAATCTACGCTTGCGAAGAGCTCTTCTTTCAACCGGTCGCAGACCCGCCAGTCGACAAAATATCCCCGTTTAAATTGCTCACTGAAATCCAGACCGTGATCATCGACGCCCAGCCCGGTAACAGCGCCCCTTCTCATGCGTTGCTGGATCTCCCAGCGTGCCATGTCGGCATATACTAGCAAGTCGCACTTTCGCGCAATGATCGAAGCACCCGGACCAAAAACCACCACGATCCCTGATCCCGAATCCAACATCCGATATCCAGCATCCGACATCCGATATCTGATATCCGATAGCTTATCCCGATCCATGAAATCCGCGATGTCCATCCGCGTCATCCGGCCGAAAATCGGATCATTGGTAACATCGGGATAGGTCAGATCCCGGATTTCGGATTCGGGTTTAAAGGCCAGGCGCGAATCAATGAGCAGATCGGGTTTAAGAAAAGAAAGGCCAGCCAGCAGATCGTCATACAGGATGCCCGTATAACATTCGATAACAATTACTTTCCTTTTGTTGTCCCTGATTTTGGCATCCGACAGGAGATGTTCAGCAATGGCTGGCCAGCCCGACCAGATCTGTGTATCTGTGAGGTTGATTGAGGGATACAGGTTGTAGTTAGATTGTTTCATTAAGTAATGTCTGAATAAGGCAGAGGGCAAAGGGCAGAAGGCAAAAATTAGTAATAAGTAATTAAGGAATAGGTGTTTATGACTATCCCCAGACTTCAGTCTGGGGTGTAACAACGATAAATAATAGAAGTCCTTCTTTCTTATCTCTTATTCCTATTTTTTGCCTTCTGCCCTCTGCCTTCTGCCTTCAGGTTCACGTTCCCATCACTGTTTCCACCTCGCTAACGCTTTTCGGCACCGGCTTTCCGAGCACCCGGCAGCCGGATGCGGTAACGAGCAGGTCGTCTTCGATGCGGATGCCCCCGAAGTTCTTGTATTTCTCCACTTCTGGGTAGTTGATGAATTCAGCGTGCAGCTTCGCGGCTTTCCACTGATCGATGAGAGCAGGAATGAAATAACATCCGGGTTCGTCGGTGATGACGAATCCGGGTTCGAGCTTCCGTCCCATGCGCAGGAAGGCCAGGCCGAACTGTTTCGATGGCCTCACTTCGTCATCATAACCGACATGAATCTGCCCCAGATTTTCCATATCGTGCACATCGAGCCCCATCATGTGCCCCAGTCCATGCGGCAGGAAAAGGGCGTGGGCACCGGCTGCCACTGCCTCTGCCATGTCACCTTTCATGAGCCCGATGGCTTTCAGGCCTTCGGCCAGTGTCTGGCAGGCCATCAGGTGCACATCCCGGTAAAGTACTCCCGGGCGGGTTGCCTCGATGGCTTTCAGGTTTGCTGCCAGCACCGCTTCGTAAACCGGTTTCTGCCGGGTGTCGAATTTCCCTCCGACCGGCATGGTGCGGGTCAGGTCAGCAGCGTAATGCAGCTCTGTCTCACATCCGGCATCCACCACCAAAAGACGTCCTTTTTCAAGTATCTGGCTATGATCGTGATTGTGCAGGGTTTGCCCGTTCATGCTCAGGATCACGGGGAAAGAGACCGGGCCACCGTTAGCCAGTGAGATTCCTTCAATGGTACCGGCAATCTCCTGTTCCCAAACTCCCGGCCGGGCCATTCGCATGGCGGTGGTATGCATGATATAGGCTGTACCGAGGGCCTTTTCGATTTCGGCGATCTCGCCCGCATCCTTGACGGAACGCTGCGCCACAACGGCTTTTGTCAGGGTTAATGAAGCCCGGGTTTTTTGATCGGCCAGAGGGATCTTCAGCAACCGCTCAAGTTCGATGCTTGTCTCCCCCCTGTATGGAGGCAGGTAATGTACCTTCCGGCCCTGGGCCAGCGCCCTGTCTATCACCTTTGCGAGCTCCGAATAGGGAGCCGTATGTTTTACCCCAACCAGCGCGGCCAACTCCCGGATGGTGGGAAGGGTGCCCATCCAGATGATATCATCCATATCCACGTCATTCCCGAAGATCCAGTCCTCCCCCGAATCCAGATCGATCACCCCGGCCAGCCCGGCATGATCGAGACCGAAATAGTAGAGGAAGGTGCTGTCCTGCCTGAAATGATAGGGGTTGGCCGGATAATTGAATGCCGCATCAACGTTTCCGGGGAGCAGGACGATGCCTTTCCCGGCAAAACGCTTCAGATGAGCCCTGCGGTTGCTGTATACTGTTGATTCAAACATCTCGTATAAATTTACGTTCGGACTAAGATACATTTTTCCTATATTAATCCTGATATTCAGCCATGCCCTACCGACGATTGCCCACGACCGATGTAGCCCGGCTCGCAGCGCTCCATTCTGCTGTCCGGATGGCTGAAATCACTGAACCAGACAAGCTGGCCTATTCCATTGTCCACCTGCATCCGATGCGTAACATCATTGCCAGGCTGGAGGGGGCCAAGCACCTGCAAAACCAGGCCCGGAGCAACCGGATTGCCCTGAACAGGGAGTTTCAGCCAAAAATCGTCAAGACACGGCTCTATCTGTCGCATTTCATCCAGGTGCTGAACCTCGCGATCCAGCGGGAAGAGATCCCCGAGAGTGCCCGCGAGTTTTACGGACTGGAACCTTATGGAAACCGGATTCCCGATATGCGCAGTGAAAGGGAGGTGCTTGACTGGGGGAAGCTTATCGTGGAAGGGGAAGCCCGGCGGATCAAGACGGGAGGCATCCCGGTCATGATGCCCAATATCAACCGGGTGCGTGTATGGTTTGATCCTTTCCGCGACAGCTACTATGCCCAGATCACCGCTATCAAGTCAAGCCGCCGGGCCGACGAGAATATTGCTGGGATCCGCAAAGAGGTGAATTCCTTACTGGCAACTGTATGGGACGAAATCGAAAACCGTTTCCGAAGCCTGCCGGAAGAAGAAAGGCGAAAACGGTCGGAGGAATATGGAATAGTCTATGTACTGAGATCAGGAGAAAAAACCACTTAAGGCAGAGGGCAGAAGGGCAGGAGGGCAGGAAGGAAAGGCATAGGGCAGAAGGCAAAGGGCAAGAATTAGTAATAAGTGATTAAGAAAGAAGTTATTATGACTATCCCCAGACTTCAGTCTGGGGCCCTGCCTCCCGACTTATGTCTAACCCCAGACTTCAGTCTGGGGGCACGAGGTTACAAGGGCACAAGGGCATGAGGCATTAAGGAAGTATCATCACCTCTTCACATCTTCACACCTTCACATCCTAACATTAGCACATTAGCAAATTAGCACATCAACCTCTACTGCTTCAGCAACCCGCCCAGCTCCTTTTGCAGCGTCTCGAAATCTTCCCTGTTGTACCCTTTCGAAACCAGCATCAGCCGGCTCTCCTTGTCGAACAGGTAGTTGCGTGGTATGTACTTGGTTGCAAACTTGCCGTAGACTTCGCGCCTGGGATCGAGATAAAAGGGCATGGTGAATTGCTTCTTTTTAACGAACGAAGCAACCTTGTCCTGGGTTTCTTCGCGGTCGATCACCAGGAGCATAAAATCCCGGTTCTCTTTGTACCGGGCCCAGATCTCCTTCTCAACCAGCGGTAGTTCCTGGTTGCAGGGAAGGCACCAGGTGGCAAAGAAGTTGATCAGCACAACCTTGCCGTACAGGTCATCGGAAGTGACGGTCTTCCCGTCAAGGGTCACCAGGGAAAACTCGGGCATGTCACTGCCCACATTCAGCAAATTGGTGGAATCCACATCCTGGCCATACACAGGAAGCATCATCAGGGACAGGAACAGGGTAAGGAATGCTAAGTATTTCATGGTTAACAATTTATGATATCCCTCGGACTTCGGCCCGGTGTTACTAATCACGATTCACGAGTCACGAATCACGAGTCACGAGTCACGAGTCACGAGTCACGAGTCACGAGTCACGAGTCACGAGTCACGAGTCACGAGTCACGAGTCACGGGTCACGAGTCACGAGTCACGAGTCACTGCTTTGCGTTGCTATTGCCATCTTTTTGTAAAAGTAATAAATCCCCCCAATCGCAAGGATCGTGGCCGGGATTACCCAGATCCATTCATACGGTCCGGTGACGGGTGGTTCCAGCTGGCCGGATGCGAATTTTGAAGGAGCCAGGTAACTGAGTGTGACCGGGATCAGGTTATTTACGAAATGAGGTATGATGGCGTACCAGAGGTTGCCTGACCAGTAAAAGAGGTAACCGAAGAAGAGCCCCAGTACAAAGCGGGGAAGGAACCCGTAAAACTGCAGGTGAAAAGCCGCAAAGATCAGCGAAGCCACCAGAATGGCCCCGTGAGGGTTCCGGAACCAGCGTTGCAGTAATTTTTGGAGGACACCCCTGAAAAAAAACTCCTCCCCGAATGCGGCCAGTACGACCACCATCAGCACATTGATGAGGTAACCGCCCAGGGTCTCGACATCCAGAAAGGCTTCCGTCAGGCCCCCCATCTGTTCCTCGGTCCGCATCATCCATTCTTCCAGCCAGGCGAGGAAGCGCGGCAGTTGCATGCCTTCGTTAAGCCAGCCCAGGAAAGTGATCAGGGGAACTGCCAAAATCAGGATGCCTATTGAAACCCATGAAAGGCGAGACCCGGGATTCCGGTCGATTTGCAGGAACTTCAGCGGATTGCGGCAATCAAACCAGCCGATGATCAGGGGAGGCAGTATGAACAGGGCGAACGCCTGGGTGATCTGAAGGTATTTGAGGAACGGGACCTGATCCGGGTTGCCCGGATCGAGGCCGCCGGCCCAGTCGCCCAGGGATACCCCGAAAAGAAGCATCCCGGGAACGAGGGAGAGGAGGGTGACGGCCAGATAAGTGACCAGGATGATGAGCGCTGCGAACAGCAGCTGCACAAGCGGATGCCTGGATGCAAAATAGCTCGGTTCCATGGCCGCCAAAATAGTAAAAAAAGTTCAAGCCGGCCGGGATGCTATCCATCACCGGCCGGACAGGAACAATAAAACCGGCCGGCAGGAATCAGATTCCTCCGGCCGGCAGGTTTTTCGTTATTGGGGAAAGTCCTTCGGAGGTCATGATCCATTCCCTGCCTACCAGATCACTCGACCAGGTATCCTCGGTGTTGCGAACTGCATACAGCAGGTCTTCGAGGTTCTTATCGAGGTAAATCCGGGTTCCTTCCGGCAGGTTGATATTGACTTCGACCTGTTGAACATGGAAACGCTGCTTCTGGCCTACCCGGTAAAAGGGATCGATGGCCAGAACGGTATCGGCCACCTGGCAGGTATACGGGATCTCTTCGGCATTCCTGAGGGCCGCGCTATAATTCGGACCATGCGCCCTGCGGACGATCCGGATGCCGGCAGCCGTGTCCCGGGTAAAATCCAGGTGCACTTTCGGACGGATCAGCAGGCTGATCGAATCCCTGGTTTTGGATATCCGGAAATCATCATCGTCGTTAAATCCCGTCATGGTGGAATAAACATCCGACGGTTCAGGCAATGATTTGATGTATAAAACTTTGCCTTCAGGAACAAGAAGCTCTGTTTCCTGATCGCTCGTGGCCCGGTTGGAGTATTGCATACCCTCGCTGATCCCTATGACCAGCAGGACGATCAGGGCAATGATCCATACTCCGAAGGAACTGAAGCCGACTGCCCGGTCGTTGGCCCTGAAACGGAATATCAGCTTGCCCAATCCGTATATCAGGCCTAAAACCGGAATGGCGACGAGCAGGATGAGGGCGATGAATCCCAGCGTTCCCCCGACGGGTGAAATGAACAGTTCCATGGCGTCACGGAACCTGAACATATTATCACTCCAGCCGGAATCGATGAACCAGGCATTGGCGCCGAAAGCAGCGGCAATGAGGGCAGCCAGGACGGCAACACCCGCGATGGCCAGGGAACCCAGGACAATGAAACCGATTATCTTGAAAAACACCAGGATGACTTTCCCAATTCCGCGGACCAGATTGCCGATGAAATTGCGCCTCCTCCTGGGCACCCTTTCGCCCTGGACCCCGGATGTTTGCCGGTACTCCTGGCGAACCTTGCGCTCAAGGTTGAAAACGTTTACCTCTTCACCTGACATTTCCAGCTTTTCGGCTGCCGTCCGGGCTTCGGGCACTACGGCCCAGAGCAGGAAATAGAACAGAAGGCCGATACCATAAGCCAGCGTGAACAACACAAACAGGATCCGGATAAAAACCGGATCAATGTTCAGATAAGCCCCAATGCCGGAGCACACCCCTCCAATGACCTGGTTATCGGGATCGCGGAACATCCGCCGTCCCCTCCGGCCTCTCTGGCGGGTGAAAGTAACCGGTTCTTCATCCTGCGTTTCCTCCCCGATCTCTTCAGGCTCACCCATAATGTCGATCACCTCGCGGGTGTCAGCCAGGGTAAGCACCTGCTTGTCGGTGGAAATCTTGGCCTGGAAAAGTTCCGCCATCCGGGTTTCAATATCAGCGAGGATCTCCTTCCGGCCCGGCTCGGCCATGAACCGGGCATCAAGTTGATCGAGATAGTTTCTCAGGAGGTCGTAGGCATCTTCGTCAACATGGAAGACCACTGCGCCCAGATTGATTTTGATAGTCTTTTTCATTTTATATCGATCAGGCTTGTTGATGAATGAGCTCCACCGCTTTGACCAGGTCATCCCAGGAAGTATCGAGTTCTTTCAGGAAGTCGCGGCCTTTGTCAGTCAGCTTGTAATATTTCCTGGGAGGGCCCTGCGGCGATTCCTCCCAACGGTAACTCAGCAATCCGGCATTTTTCTGCCGGGTAAGCAGAGGGTAAAGAGTTCCCTCCACAACGATCAGCCTGGCATCCTTCAGCTTCCGGAGAATATCGCTGGCATAGCAATCCTGCTGGTTCAGCACCGTCAGGATACAGTATTCCAGTACCCCCTTCCTCATTTGCGCCTTGGCGTTTTCTATTTTTTCGGTTTCCATAACAATTGGTTTAATAATCTCTTTTTAATGATCCTATTCCCGATATATGCTTATGCACTTCAGGATCACCCCGGTATTTCACGGAACCGGCCCCTGAAATCGAAACATCCAGTTGCTGCGTTGCATACACCCTTGCGCTGCCGGCTCCGCTCATGTCGATCTCCACATCCGATGCAACCAAGTCAAAAGCATCAAAGTCCCCGGCTCCCGAGATCTGGGTCCTCAACTCGCTGACCTTGCCGCAGATGTCACAATCGGAAGCCCCGGCCAGATCCAGCTTGAGCTGCCTGGCCTCAACAGTCATGTCCAGCCTGACCGCCCCCGAAGCCTGTATCCCGAGTGATTCGACCCTGAGGATGGAGTCCGTATTCAGCTTGATGGCACCGTTGACTTC
>Ga0209610_1001533_pt1 | contig 11863 bp, 13 predicted proteins | sample LakKivw275mmetaG_FD_184137 | JGI IMG/M metagenome (GOLD analysis project Ga0209610, IMG submission 184137) | Anoxic lake water microbial communities from Lake Kivu, Rwanda to study Microbial Dark Matter (Phase II) - Lake Kivu water 275m metaG... | ecosystem: Environmental > Aquatic > Freshwater...
GCCTTGGCGTTTGCTTCATTCTCTCGATGGACGTGGCGAGAGCGATGCGCCTAGACAAAAAGGCAAGCACAGCAATCGTCCTTAACGCCTCATTTATGAACGTTACTTACCTCGGCCTTCCCATCGTTTACGCTTTAGGAGGTGATCTCGGGCCTGCCAGTTTGTATGCGATGGCAATAGGGATCACACACCTAACGTTCGGTGTTGCGATGGCAACCTCTGCCGCTGGTAAAAAAGTGAGCTTACGTTCAATCGTGCTCGGGGTTCTCACGTTCCCCGCCGCCTTCACTCTAATCGTTGCGCTGCTTTTTGTGGGATTTAGAGCGCTCCCCCCAACTGATATGAAAATCGCTCTCGACTATCTCGCCAAACCGTCGTTCTTCCTCATGTTGTTGTTTGTTGGGTACAAGATACCGCCAATCAATCCACGCAAATACCTGTCCTCTCTTGCCACGGTGGGCATCATCCGTTCGTTGATATGTCCGATAGTCACCTACCTTTGCATCATGGCTCTGCCCGGGATAGAAATTGGGGGTCCAACGGCGAAAGCGGCCCTCATCATGGCCGCCATGCCTCCTGCAGTTTTCAACATGGTCATAGCCAACAAATTCAAGCTGAACCTCAAACTCTATGGAGCACTTGTGTTCTACCTGACTCTGGTGTCACTCTTCCTCGCTCTTCCGCTTATGGTATTCCTACTCGGTTTTTAACGGGCTGTGACGGCGGTTCCGGCATCCTTGAATTCTATCTCACCACAGAGTAATGAATGTAAAACACTTGGGAGTTCCGCTAGCTTCGTCCTAATTTGTGCCGTTGTGTCTCGGTCTCTAATTGTCACCGTATCGTCTTTTAGAGTTTGATGGTCGACCGTCACACAGTAGGGGGCACCTATCTCATCCGCTCGCGCGTATCTGCGCCCGATTGAACCGGAATCGTCGTGTTCTGCCGCGACTCCTTTTTTCCTCAAATTTTCGTATACCTCTTGCGCCTTCTCTGGCAAACCATCGCGGTTGAGCAGCGGGAAAACTCCAACCTCTACCGGAGCCATAGCAGTCTCCAATCGCAAGTACGTGCGCTTCTTTTCCTCAGTGTAAGCGTGCTCAAGCAAGCAGTAGAGTGGGCGATCGATACCATAGGACGGTTCTACGACATGGCAGAGCACCTTTCGCTTGTTGTCTGCGGAGAATATCGTGAGATCTTGACCGCTGAACTTGGCGTGGCTAGAGAGATCGTAATCCGTGCGGTAAGCTAGCCCAGCGACTTCCACCCAACCGAACCGCTCGGTATATACTTCGGCATCCCATGTTTCCGAGGAATAATGCGCCCTTTGGCCCTTCGTCTGCTCTCTGAATCGAATGGCGTCGGCTGGGATCCCTATGTCGCGCAGGAAACGTTTGGTGAGCGCAAGGTAGTAGGCCATCAACTCGTTGCACACTATTTTTTTCTTCACCGCCTGTTCAGCCGTGACCTCGGTTATATGTTCCTTTCCTTTCTCTTGATCGCTCGCCAGCCACAGCCTGAGCCTTTCATTTGCAGCATCCACAAATTTGGGATGGTGGGGGTTCTCTGGATCAAAAAATACTTCTGCCTCTGCCATCGTGAACTCCCGCAACCTTATTATTCCCTGTCTGGGTGAAATCTCGTTCCGGTAGCCGCGACCTATCTGCACGACACCAAACGGCAGCCGCCCGCGCGCGTGACGCTGCAGCCTCTTGAAATCCACGAAGATGCCCTGCGCGGTTTCAGGTCTCAGATAGCCGACCCTCTGGCTTCCCGGCCCAATGGTCGTTCGAAACATCGCGTTGAAATCAAAGACTTTGCCAAACTCTCCGCCGCAATCCGGGCAAAGCACTTTGTAGCTTTTTATGAACTTTTCTATCTCCTCTTTTGTCACGCCTTCGATATCTTTGCCGGAGGCCTCGCGAACCACGTCCGCCACTCTGAAAGCAGTACCGCACTTTTGACATTCCACCATCGCATCGACGAAATGATCTACGTGCCCGCTGGCCTTCAACACTTCCTCGGGCATCACGCTCGGCGAATCTATTTCAAAGAATCCTTCCTCGTACACATACAACTCGCGCCACTTCTGGATTATTTTATTCTTCAAAAGTGAACCGAGGGGCCCGAAATCGTAGAAACCGCCGACTCCACCGTATATCTCAAAAGACGGCCAGATGAACCCGCGCCTCTTGGCAAGGTCCATCACCTTCTCGCTTTTCTTTGGCGGCATCAGCTCACAGACTTCAAGAAGGCACCCGAACCTAAAAAGTTACTCGTTGGCTAGATTACCGCGCGCAACAAATCGATGTCCCTGATTATCCCTATGAGCTCATCCTCGGCAGACATGACCGGGGTCTGCTCGATTTTATGCTGCTTCATCACCTCGGCGCATTTGCTCACGGAAGTGCGCTTAGTGACCGTGACGAGCTCTTTGTCCATGACGTCCTTCACGGGTTTGTCCGGAAGCTTGATCTTCTTCTTCGTGATGTACATCCTGTCCTCGCTGTCCCAAGTCCAGCTGTCGCCCTCGCTTCGCCCGGCCATTTGGCTCATCCTCGACTCGGTCTCTACTTCGCTCAACCCGATTATGTCAGCATCATCGACGATTCCCACGAGTTTGCCCTCTGCATTGATTACAGGCAACGCGCGGAGTCCTGCTAGCGCCATTATCTCCATCGCGGCTCGAATTGGCGTCCCCTCCCATATCGCTGCGATTCTGCGCCGCATGTAATCGGAGGCTGGCTTTTCTGCATCCATCCCGGCGACCGCGCGATACACTATGTCTCTAACCGTGACTATCCCCACGAGTTTTCCATCTTTGACGACTGGCAACCTTCTCGCCCCCGTCTTGAAAATCAAACGCGCAGTATCTTCTATAGAATCCTCTGGGGCGGCGGTTGGAACGTCACGATCAACGAGCATTCCCAGCTGTTCCTCATCCGGGTGGTCAAACAGGTTCCTAAGCGTCACTGTCCCCACGAGTTCTTTGGTATCTCTCTTGACCACCGGGGTCGAACTTATGTTAATCTTTCTCAATAGCTCCAGCGCCTCTGCCCTAGTGCCGGGAACCTCAACATACTTGACTTCCGCAGTCATCACGTCTTTTACCCGCATATTCACCCTCCGATATCCTCCTCAGAGTAACTACACAAAATCTTCAAAAAATCTTCAACTGCTCAGCTTAAATCTTTTACCATTTGCAAAAATCATGCTTACATTATCGGCTCGCGCTCGATTCACCAGCCCCGCGTGCACATTTTTCAACCCGGCCAAGTTATGCTCCCTTGCCAATACTAAAAAAGTCGCTGGGGCACCCTCCCGCAGCGGCCCCCAAGGTAGATCAAAAATGTTGAGGGGTTCGGCAGTCGCTGCACGCAGGAGTTCTCGCGCTTCGTCTCCTCCAACTTTGCTATCCGCACGACGCATACACGCCCAAGCGAACGAAAGCTCGCCAAACATGTCGGGCTGGCAGACCGCTGCATTGTCGGTGCCGAGGCAAAACCTAACCCCCAACTCCAGTGCACGTTGGATGGGTGGCACGCCGACGCCGAGCAAGCTGTTCGCCCGGGCGCAAAAGACAACAGGAACACGGGCCCGAGCGAGCGAGCGCAAATCTTCATCGCCCGCCCAAGTGGAGTGCACAACAAACGATGGGTGCAACCGCAGCGCGCGTTTTATCTCGGTCGCCCCGGTTTTTTTTATTGAAAGTTTCTGGGCTTCCTCCGTTTCCGCAACGTGCGCCGAGAGGATTTTGTCGGCTTCGCGAACTTTTCTCGCAATTTCCGCGAGCGTCCGCGGTTCAAACGCGTCCAGGGATGGCAGGCCTATCCCATCGCACACACGAAGTAACCCGCCCAGCTCCGATAATCTTGATGGTCGCCCGAGGACCACGCTCTTGACCAGCGGAGTAGAAGCCCGCCGGATGGTTCTTACCCCCACCAACCCTCCTTCTCGAAAGTCGCAGTGAGCCAACGTGCCGCTTTTGAACATGTCATGAAGGGTGGTGTGAATCGTTCTGATGAGTCCGTGGCCTGTTTTTTTAAGCTCACGAAACTTGGCACCCTGCGGCCCGACGACCTGAGGTTGAGATTTCCCCAGATAAAGTTCCTTTGCGACTGCGTCTGCCAGATGAGTGTGGGCGTTGACGAAAGGTGGAATCACAAAACCACGTTTGATGTCCATGCCTCTAGTGCGTGGCATTCCCTCGCCGATTTTTTCTATTCTGCTGCCTTCTACCATGATGTAGCCGTGCGAAACATCTAGATCCTCGCCCTCCAACAAGGTCGCATTGTAGAGAACCTGCCTAGCCACTTGCCCACCTATTTTAGCTTAAAGTCTGCTCAAATATAACTGAGAGCATGCGACTCCTTGTGTTCAACGCCCGCGAGTGCGACCCAAAGCGGTGCACCGCAGTACGATTGCATCGTGCTGGGAAAATTCAAATTGTCGACGGGTTGGAAAAACTGCCATCCGGCGCCATCCTACTTGACCCATTCGCACAAAAAGCACTCTCCAGAGCAGATGCCGCTATCGCCGAAAAACATGGACTGACGGCTCTCGACTGCTCGTGGAAAAAAATCAAAAAAATCGAGGGGCTCCGAAGGCGGACGGTGCCACGAAGTTTGCCCTATCTAATAGCGGCTAATCCAACTTACTACGGGAGGCCAACCACCTTGAGCACCGCCGAAGCGCTCGCTGCTGCACTTTTCATTCTCGGCCACCGTGACTTGGCAAAAGCGATTCTCTCCGGGTTCAAGTGGGGACCGACTTTCTTTGATCTAAATCACGACCCGCTAGAAGCCTACGCTGGCGCGAGCGACAGCGCCGAGGTAATCGCCGTTCAATCAGAGTTCCTACCGTAGAAAAGTTTTAACCCATGAAAAATTAGTAAAAAATGGTGTCAATATGCGCAGGCGAGAAGGTGAGATGCCCGCGACAGGGGCCGGCTTGATACGTTACTTCAAGGAGGAGGCCCATGGGTACAAGATCTCGCCGAAACTCGTAGTCGGCGTAGCCATCGGCCTAATAGTTTTCGAAGCGATTCTGCGGATGGGTCTCGGCGAAGCCCTCTTCGGATTTTAGAAATTGCCGCTCGCTGCCATTTCCTCTAGCCGTCTGATCCGCTCTTCTGTTGACGGGTGGGTCGAGAAAAGCTCCTTCCTGAACGGGTTCACGATAAAAAGGTGAGAGGTCGACGGATTTCCCCTCTCCATCGGCTTGTTCTTCGCTGCCGATTGCAGGCTCCGCAAGGCACTTGCCAGCGAGCGCGGCTTCCGCGAGATGCTTGCCCCGTCTCGGTCCGCCCCGTACTCACGGCCGCGGGATATCGAAAGCCTGACCAACATCGCCGCGAATGGGATCAGCACTATCCCCAGAATCGCCAGTGCCGAGCCACCGCCACCGCGGTCCCTGCGCCCGCCGGCAAAGATCGAGAAATACATCACGTATGAAATCACGGCCCCGATTATTGCCGCCATCGTGTTGATCAACATGTCGCGGTTTTTGATGTGGGCGAACTCATGCCCCAATACACCCTCGAGCTCATCGTCATTCAGCAATTTCATCGCACCGTCTGTCACGGCTACGACCGCGTGGGAGGGTGAACGACCAGTTGCGAATGCGTTCGGTGTGTCAATTGGAACGACCGCAACCTTGGGCTTCGGCAAGCGTGCGCTCGACGCCAAGCGAGCGACCATCTGGTGAAGCTTGGGCTGCTCGGCCTCGCTGACAACTTTCGCGCGGTAAAGCTTCAGCACCCACTTGTCAGCGTACCAATAGATGAGGAGATTCATCAACACAGCGATGGTAAGGAAGATGCCGAGGGTGTAGGCCACATTGATGCCCGTGAGGTAACCAGCCGCCAGGCCTATCAACATCAAAAGGCCTGTGAGCATGCCCATCATTAGCGCTGTTCGCGCGGTTCCGCCCATTTTATCGCCAAATTAATTTAATTGTCGTTTGTTAAAAGACTTCCTCAAGCCAATCGATTTTCCCGGGTCTTGGTGAAACCTTTTCTGCAAGCGCGTTCAAAAACAATTTCACCGCTGACTGTGCTTTCAACTTCGTCATGTCGATCTCGTAAACTTTTTTCATACCATGATTTTTGACGGCTTCCCACAAAATTATGCTTAGCGCCTCGGACTCAACGTTGTCCTTGATCTTTTTTGCGGAATACCCTCGCTTGCGAAGGCGCTTCTCCAGCACGCCCGGCTTTGCGCGAAGAACGACGACGTGAGTCACACGTTTTGGCTGCAGGAGGTGGGCTAGAAGCCCCTCAACGACGAGAGAGCCGTGCAAACTTTTAATCAAACGTGCGAACTCCACTCGTAACTTCTTTGGATCCACAACAAAGGTGCCATCAACATCTTTCTTGTAAATTTTTCTTTTCTTGATCAACGCGTTGAGGTCGACGAGCCGAGCGTTGAGTTTTTTAGCCAAGGCACGAGCGAAGACGGATTTCCCAGTCCCGGGGGTGCCGCTGACCGCCACGACGAGCCTCATAAAATCAGCTAAAGTTTCTCGGAGCGCATGTCTATTACATCATCTATTCCTTGACCAACCGAAACGATTGTGACGGGCACGCCGAGTTCTCTCTCCACCCGCCCGACAAATTCCTTCGCGTCATCCGAAAGCTGTTCAAACTTCTTCGCGCCAGCACAGCCCTTGAAGAGCCTGTCCAAGCACGTTATCGTGATTTGGGTCGCGCCGTTTATCATCGCCGCGCGCTTCGCAAACTCAAAGTCAAATGTCCCTATCCGCCTGCGCCTGCCCGTGACCGTGCCGAACTCCACGATGCCGAGCTCCTCCGCTTTTTCCTGAGGTATCTCTGTGGCGAACGGCCCGGCGCCAACCCTGCTAACGTATGCCTTGAACACGAGCATGACATCGTCCACTTTCGTCGGCCCCACACCGACATCGGAAGCGATAGCGCTCGCGCCGGTGTCTTTGCTCGTCACGTATGGGTAGGTGCCGTGGAAAAGTGATAGGCCGAAACCCTGAGATCCCTCGAGCATGACGTTTTCTCCCCGGCCCAATGCGTCGTTGACCTCTTGGGGAACATTCGTTATGAACTGCCTCAACCCCTGCACGCTCTCCGCCAGCCTCGCCACGCGGTTCACCCTCGCGACGTTGGCAGGGCCGCACCCTGTGCCGGTGGTGCCGATTATCTCCTTCAAGTGAGAGGAGGTTCGATCCTGCGCGATGTGATCCGGCTCGATTATCGCGCAGTGGCCGTCTACGCCAAGCCTGTCGCCGACGCCAGTTTCTGCGACTTCTTTCAGCAACACCTCCGGGTTCACGAGGACCCCGGGGCCGATCAGCATCCGCGCCCCCTCGTAGACGAAGCCGCACGGTATCTGCCTCAGGCCAAATTTCTTTCCCCTGAAATGTACCGTGTGTCCCGCGTTCGGTCCAACTCCGGCGCGCGCCACGATCTTCGGTTTATCGTGTAGTGCAAGATAGGCGACTATTTTTCCTTTTCCCTCATCGCCAAATTGACCGCCCGCAACAATCATGCACGGCAAACAATCACCTCTGCTCATTATGCCGCTATGACTTAAATCATTTCCCGAGAAATTCTGGTTTCCACACGCTCCAGAGGAAACCTAGCTTTGGATGAAAAGGCTCAAAAAAGTTATTTTTTGCTGATTGGAGGATAATACAAGCTTCTCTAAAAGAAAGGTTTAAATAGGCGCCTCCTAAAAGAAAAATCTGCTTGAATAATGCTGGCTGGAAAGTGGAGGAGGTAGGTATATGGTTGAATTACCAGTGGCGGCTGTAGACCGCATAATCCGGAAATCCGGCGCTAAACGTGTCAGCGAGGATGCTGCTATTGCCCTATCTGAGGTGCTCGAGGAGCGCGCACTCGTTATCGCTAGTGAGGCTGCAAAACTCGCTGAGCATGCGGGGCGACGGACAGTCCGCGATGTTGACATCAGACTGGCGTCAAAGAGAATCTAAATCGCCCTGCTTCTTTTTTAAATTGTAAAAAGCAAGGCTTAAAGTTCTGCAGATATTGTCTATCTTAAGGTATAACATGCATCCTTCACACGATATTCGCGGCTCCAAGGGCAGCGAGCTAGCGAACCAGAAGATTGCTCTCTGCATCACCGGTAGCGTCGCTGCCGTGAAGTGCCCAGAGCTGGCGCGAGAGCTGATGCGCCACGGCGCGGATGTCCGGGCGGTGATGACGTCACGGGCAGCGCAGCTGATCACCCCGCAGCTCATGCACTGGGCCACCGGCAACCCCGCCATCTCAGAGCTGACGGGAGAGCTGGAACACGTGAAGCTCGCGACTTGGGCCGACCTAGTGTTGGTGGCCCCAGCGACTGCAAACACCCTGAGTAAAATAGCGTGTGCAATCGACGATACGCCAGTCACCTCGGTCGTCTCCGTCGCGCTTGGCCTCGGCAAGCCTGTCGTCGTCGTGCCTGCGATGCACGGGTCGATGTACTCGCACAAGCTGCTCCAAGAAAATCTCGCGAGGTTGAAGACTGCCGGCATCAATGTGCTAGAACCAAAGTTGGAAGAAGGCAAGGCCAAGCTGCCGAGCGTTGAGGAAATAGCCGGCTTCGTGGCCGGGCTACTGGGTCCAAAGGACATGGCCGGGATGCGGGTGCTCGTCACAGCCGGCCCCACAATTGAACACATCGACCCGATCAAACTCATAACTAACCGAAGCTCGGGAAAGATGGGCATAGCGATAGCGCGCGCAGCAGCCGCTCGCGGGGCAGACGCGACTTTGATATACGGGCCCGGCTCGGAGGAACCGCCCGCAGATGTCAAGCTGATTCGCGTGCAAACAACCGCTGAGATGCGTGGAGCCCTCGTGGGCGAGCTGAAAAAACAGCGCTGCAACATCATAGTTTCCACGGCGGCTGCGCAGGATTTCGTCGTGGAGAAACCGGCCGAAGAGAAACTCCGGCATTCCCAGCCTGCGAGCTTAAAGCTGGTCCCTGCACCCCGCGTCCTCGATGACGCGCGCGAGCTTGCTCCGAATGCATTCATAGTCGGATTCAAGGCAGAGTATGGAGTCAGCGATGCGCAGCTGAAGGAGGCTGCCTCGAGGAAACTGCGCGAGGGGAAGCTCGACATGGTCGTTGCGAACGATGTTTCGAGACCGGAAGCTGGATTCGGAGCTGACACAAACGATGTTGAAATCGTCGCCTCATCTGACTCCCGGCACGTTAAGGCGGGCAAGACTGAGATAGCAAGAATCATTTTAGATGCTGCCATAGCTAAACTCCGGGGAAGTTGAAGATGAAGAAAGCGACGGCCTTTGTGCCTAGCCACATCTCAGGATTTTTCCAAGTTTGTGAAGCCAGCGACCCGGAGCGCAAGGGCTCCCGCAACTGCGGCCCGTGCATCGACGCGGGTGTGCTAACAAGCGTTGAAGTGCAGCCAGGTAGCAGAGCGAGTATTGAAACATTCGTCAACGGAAAAAAGGCGCCAGAAGCTCGGACGAGTCTCTTCGCAGCTGAACAAGTGTTGCGCGGCACGCCTGCGCCATTGAAGGTGACAGTCAAACACGATTCCCAAATTCCTATTGGCGCTGGGTACGGTGCGAGCGGTGCCGGTGCGCTTGGCGTGGCTCTAGCCCTGCCGAAAGCCCTTGACATAGCTATGTCACGTCCCCAAGCCGCGAAAATTGCACATATAGCTGAGGTTAAATGTAACACTGGGCTCGGCGATGTCGGGGCACAGCTGATGGGTGGCTTGGTGATTGGGGTTGAGCCTGGAGCTTCCCCATACGGAAAATGGCGGCGCATCGAGGTGCCAGCCGATGTGAAAATAGTGTGTGGTACCTTTGGCCAGATTCCAACGAAGGATTTTCTTGGAGACAAAGAGATGTATAGCAAATCTGAAAAACTCGGAGAACTCGCAATCAAAAAATTGCTGAACGCTCAATCACTTCGAAATTTTATGGAAGTTTCGCGCAAGTTCGCGGAGGGACTGGGACTTCTGGACGACGAGCTCCGCAGCCTCATCAAAGCCGCGACATCTGCCGGGGCGATTGGAGCAAGCCAGATGATGCTCGGGCGGGCTGTTTTTGCACCAGTTGAAAAGAAAAAACTCGGGGCGGTGAAAAAAGCCTTCCTTGAATTACTTGAGCCAGACTCTGTGATCGTCGCGAGCATCGACAACCTCGGCGCTAGGCTGGTTTAGAAGCTTTCCTCGTGCGATATTTTTTCCAACTGCACGCGCCGGGGCGGGCTAGGTTTTTCCGCTGGCTTTCCGAGGGGAATCATCGCCACCGGCCTGATACCTGCAGGCGCCTTGACGACCTTCGCTGTCTGGGCCTCATCGAACGCCCCTACCCAGCAAGTGGCGTAGCCCAAAGCGTACGCCGCCAAGTGGATATTCTGGATCGCGGCTGCGGTGTCTTGGATGCAATACAAATTAGCCCCGCGCTCACCGTAGCGGCTTGAGCTGCGTTCCACGTTCGCACACACGACGATCACCACCGGCGCCTCCGCGATGAAACTCTGCCCCAGCGCCGCTTGCACCAAACGCTCTTTTTGCGATTGATTCTTCACGACTATGAGTTCCATCGGCTGGCGATGTCCCGCCGAAGGTGCCCACTGCGCGGCATCGAGGATTTTTTGCAGGTCTTCCTCCTTGATCAGCGTCGGCTCGAAAGCACGCACGCTTCTGCGGCCCTTTATCGCGTCAAAAACATCCATGTTACCACTAAAGAGTTAAGCGCACACCTGCTAAAAATATTGGGATGAGATGACGCGGGAGCTTGAGTGGATAGCCCAAAAAGCGGCCGAGTTGCTCCAAGACAAAGTGAAGGAGGCCCCGCTCACGAAGCGGGACGTAGAACTCGCACTCGATGTTTTCGCAATCCCGCGCTTGAGGAAACTATCGAATGAACTCAACACCGAGAAAAAATTCAAAGATGCTGTTGAGGAAATAAGAAAAGAGCTGCGGGAGCAGGCGGTCAAACTCAACTTGGAACGCTGGCAAAAGGAAGAGCTTCTCTGACTACCGCCACAGGAAAAATATCAGCCAGACGAAGGCCGCGATGCTAGCAGCTGTAACCGCGAAGCAACCCGCACCCCAGCTCTTTGCCTGAGCTTTCGTGCATATGTAGCCGAAGAGGGCGCTGCCCGCCGCGACTAGGAGTAGAATTAACCCTAGCACGATCTTGATGATCCACTGCCACCACTCCATCGTCTCACAATCTGAGATGAGCATCGAGAATATATAAACTTAAAGAAGATGCGGGTCGATTTGATTGTATGCCACGGATAGCCATTCTAGATCGCGACAAATGTCATCCCAAGAAATGCGCGCTCGAGTGCCAGCGCTATTGCCCCGGAGTGCGCACAGGAGACGAGACAATCCTCATCGATGAGCGAACGCTCCGCCTGACAATCTCCGAAGAGTTGTGCAGCGGGTGTGGGATTTGCGTTCACAAGTGCCCTTTCAAAGCGATATACATCATCAACCTGCCTCAAGAACTCGAGGGTAGATGTGTACACCGTCACGGTCCCAACGGCTTCGCCCTCTACGGGTTGCCCATCCCGCGGACGGGCAGGGTCACCGGCATCGTGGGGCAAAACGGGATAGGCAAGACCACGGCGCTCGAAATCCTGTCGGGCAAACTCAAACCTAACCTAGGACGGCACGCACATGCATCCGCGCGAGAACTGAACGAATTTTTCAAGGGATCCGAGCTTCAGGCATATTTCGCGAAAATTGGCGAAATCAAAGTCGTGTACAAGCCACAGGCTGTTGACAAACTGCCGACCGCTGTGAAGGGGAAAGTCGGAAAATTGCTCGAAAAAGTGGATGAGCGAGGAGCGGCGAAGAAATTGGTGGGCGAGCTGCGGCTTGATGAAGTGCTCGACCGCGA
>Ga0209610_1001535_pt1 | contig 11860 bp, 7 predicted proteins | sample LakKivw275mmetaG_FD_184137 | JGI IMG/M metagenome (GOLD analysis project Ga0209610, IMG submission 184137) | Anoxic lake water microbial communities from Lake Kivu, Rwanda to study Microbial Dark Matter (Phase II) - Lake Kivu water 275m metaG... | ecosystem: Environmental > Aquatic > Freshwater >...
CCAATATAGATGATGATACTAACAACGCAAGGATAGTAAACAGGGTCTATGAGATAGCCCTAAAGTCAATACTCTCGGAGTGCAAGTGGAATTTCGCTACCAAGAGGGCGCTCTTAGCACAGGTCTCAACGACTATGCCCTGGTATTATACAAACGAAGCCTATGTCTATGACCGTCCTTCAGATGTGATAAGGATATTCGGCTCTAACGATGACGACGCAACCTGGAGAGAGGAAGGGGATTATATTATATCTGATACTTACGGGTTAGGGATTATTTATGTTGCTTATACCGACAATCCTGATAAATACCCAGCGTCTTTTACAGAAGCCTTTATAGACAAGTTATGTTCGGATATATGTTTTATGATATTAAACTCCGCTCCTAAAGCAGAGAGTTTCTTACAGAAGTATGAAGGCGTTTCTTTGCCAAAGGCAAGGTCGGAGAACGCACAGATAGGCAAACAACAATATCCATTAGACTCCGCCTGGTTAAATGCCAAATACGGCAACGGGCTGATTGACGCATAATGGCAACCGTAGATTATATTCAGACCTCCTTTGCCGGCGGGGAGATAGGGTCATCATTATACGGCAGGACAGACATAGCCCAATACGCCGCAGCCTGCCAGATTGTAGAGAATATGCTTGTCCGTCCTTACGGCTCGGCTATCTCTACTCCCGGAACCCGTTATATAGCAACCGCCTCTTCTTCAACCGTCAAGATAAGACTTATACCTTTTGTCTTTAACAGGGACGACGCTACTATAATTGAGATGTCCCCCGGACTATTTAGATTTTATACCAACAGGGGAATTATATTAACCGGAAGCACTATTTATACCGTCGCTCATACCTACACAGAAGACCAACTCTTTGATATACAATTCGCCCAGTTAAATGATATTATATGGCTTACTCATAAAGACCACCCTCCAAGACGACTTGTCCGTTATGGTGCAACTGACTGGGAATTAGAAGACTTTGCTTTCATAGGGGGGCCTTTCTTAGATGATAATACTTCTGATATTACTATTACAGCATCCGCAACAGCCGGGACTGTTAATTTAACTTTATCAGCAACATCAAGCACTATATACTTTACTCCTTCTACCTCTGCGACTGTCTTAGGTTCGGTCAATAGTTATTGGAAGATAGGGGGGACAAGGACAAGTTCAACCACAGGGATAGAAGTCCAGGGATATGTAAAGATAGCAACCGTAACATCTCCTTCCACCGGGACAGCGACAGTTATGAAGACCTTAACGACTTCAGCGGCAACAAAAGACTTTGCTGAAGGCGCCTGGTCTTCTCACAGGGGCTGGCCTGCAAGGGTAGTATTCCACGAACAAAGATTATTCTTTGCCCGAACAGATTACGAGCCTCAAAAGATATGGGGTTCTAAGTCTTTTGTCTATGATGACTTTGCTTTAGACGGACAGGTAGATGACGACGCTATTAACATACAGTTAGCTTCAAACGAAGCCAACGCTATCCAATGGTTAGCCTCCGGGACTGACTTAATTGCAGGGACTTATGGTGGTGAGTTTACCATATCAGGAGGAGACAATCCTATCACTCCGGACAATGTAAAAGCCAAGAAGCAATCCACTTGGGGTTCTGAAGACATTGTTCCTAAGAGAGTAGGGAACTTCTTTTATTACATACAACGCTTCGGCAGGAAGTTAAGGGAGTTATTTTATTTCTGGGATTTGGATAGTTACAAGGCGGTTGACAAGACTATCTTACATCCTCAAGTCTTAGGGGACGGAGTGATAGATATGGCTTACCAGCAAGTCCCTGACACGATACTTTACTGCGTTTTAACTAACGGGACTATCTCTACTCTCACAAGAGAAGTTGACCAGGAAGTCCAGGCGTGGTCAAGGCAAACTACCGACGGGACTTATGGTTCTATTGCAGTCATACCTTCCAAAACCCAACCTTATGATGAGGTATGGGTGGTAGTCCAAAGAAATGTAACCGACACAGTAGGAACAACAGTTACAAGAAAGTTCATAGAAGTCTTTGAGAATATAGAAATCCCAGACAGACAGGACGACTGTTTCTATGTCCACTCCGGGTTAGACTACTCATCTTATGAACAAACGACAGGCTCTACACTTACGCTTTCTGCTACCAACGGAACGATTATATTCTCTATCACAGCAACCACCGCTACAACAGCCTTTACTTCTGCGGACATCGGAAGAAGGATAAGGGCGATAAACGCAGATGGAGATACTTTAGGGGAAGCCGAGATAACTACTCTATCACAATCAACCATAGTCATAGGGACTGCATCAACTTCTTTCTCTACAACTTCTTTCTCCGGGACACGCTGGGGCAAGTCTATAGTAAGTCTTTCGGGTATGGACCACCTTGAGGGAAAGACAGTAGTCGTATTAGCCGACGGGGGAACTGACAAACCTAACAAGACAGTCTCTTTGGGGACAATTTCTTTAGCATATAACTATTTCAAGGTTAAAGTAGGTTTACCTTATACACAAACTCTTTATACTTTACCGATTGAGACCGGGACAAACAAAGGCACAGCGCAGGGGAAGAAACAGAAGATAAACGAGATAGCCTTTAAGGTCAACAAGTCTCACAAAGGTTTCAAGACAGGCGGAAGTGAAGAGTTTGTAGAAAGAATAAACTGGAGAGACCCCTCAACTTTGATGGGGACACCGGAGACTTTATACACAGGGATTATGTCAAACATAACTTTCAGGGACGATGTGAACTACGGCTCAAGGGTGATGATAGTAAACGACGACCCCCTTCCGATAGAGATACTTAACATTATACCAACAATAACAACTTACGAGAAATAACTATGGGACTAATGACGACAGCTATGGTTGGGTTAGGGGTTTCACAGGCGGCGACCTCTATTGCCTCCGGTTATGCCGCTTCCACAGAAGCAAAGTATAACGCCAAGATAAAAGAACAGCAAGCCTCTATGATACAAGCCGGCGCAGATATGGCCGCTTACCAGGCTGACAGGGCTATGGGTAAGGTAGCAGGCACGACAAGGGCAAGGGTGGCAAAGTCAGGTTTAACGATGTCAGGCTCGCCTATGGCTGTTTTATTAGACACCCAAACACAGATGGAGTTAGACAAATCCATAGAACAGTATAACTATCAAATGCAGAAGAACTTCGCCACCTCACAGGCAGAGGCTTACAAACGAGAAGGCAAGAGGGCTTTATTCGGTGGGTATGCAGGAGCTTTTCAACAGATGATGATGACCGGGTTAAATGTCGGGATGATGAGGATGAACCCAAGCTTACAGTCAACCGCCAAAACAACTAATAACTACAGGGTAAACAGCGCAAACTACCCGTCTTACATAAAAAGATAAGAGGTTAAGATGCCACAACTACCAAGATATGACTCACAAGGAAAACTATACGGCGACCAGCCCGAAGCCATACAAACAGGCGCAACCAAGAACTTAGAGGCAGTAGGCAAGACTTTAGGCGTTATGGAAGATGTTGCTGTGAAGTGGAAGAACGCTATGGACACTATGCAGTCAACCGTAGTCAAAGCCACTATGGAAGAGTCTATGGCATTAAGGATGGCAGAAGCCGCTAAAGACACGGATATAAACGGCGAAGACAGGATGATTAAGCAGTTAGAACAGGATAAAGAAACTGCGATGAAGGGTGTTAAAGACCCGCTTTTACAAAAGAAACTTGGCTTTGAGATTGACCACGCTAACAACCTTGCGGCTATAAAACTAAGAAACATATACGGAAAAAAGAAGATTGCCGTCGGAGAAGAAGCTGCTTATAGAAGGATAGACACCCAAGTAAACAATATAGTCTATGCCGAGAACGACGAACAAAGACTTGCGGCTAAACAACAGATAGAAGCGATTGTAGATGAACAGATAGCCGGGGGGATTTTTGCTCTCGGTGATAAAGACAAGATAGTCAACAAGGCAGTCAAGGACGCTGAAGAGATTATTAAAGACAAGGCCGCCCTAAAGAGAGTTCAGGACAAGCAGATACTTGAAGCACAGAAACTTGCTGTCAACGAGAACGAAAAGAATTATGTCAGGATGAAGATTAACGGCAAGGATAAACTCGGCGGGGATGTAACCAGGGAAGACCTTTTGTCAATGGTAAAAAAAGACATGGACGCAGGGTTAGTCAGCCCGGAGTTTGCCGATAGTTATATTAAGTCGTTGAAATCACCGAAGGCGGTAAGGGCGAAAGGTGTGGATAAGAACTTCTCCGAAATTATGGAAAAGATAAATAAAGGCATTGTTTCATTTGACAGGATAAGAACAGACATATTAAACAGAAGGTCTTCTGGGGCGTTAAGCGAGGAAGATGAAGAAAACCTTACAACTTATTTAGAACTTCTTGACCAAAAGGGGATAGAAGATTTTGCAAAGTTTGAGACCCGTAACGCATGGTTTGGTTTAGGTGGCCCTATTTACATAGAGGATGATAAACTTCGTGAGGCTTCAAGAAGGAGGATGTCTATTGATTTTATTGATAAACTTAAGAATGGAATAGACCCACAAACTGCGGTATTAGAGGCAACAAGGAAAGAAACACTTTCTCTACAACCATCTGCAGTTAATTACCCCGAGGGAATGGAAGTAATGACCAGCAAGGGAGTGTTGAAGAAGATTATGCCTAACGGTGATATTGTGAATGTAGAAAGCAAACAGAAACCCAAAGAAAGTCCTAAAGAGAAGAAATGAGTTTTGACCTAACCACAGCCATACCAGTAAGAGAAAGAGAAGACGGCCTTTATGAGAAGGACACCTTTGACTTATCTACCGCTGTGCCTGTGGAAACTATTCCTGAACCAGCTAAACAGAACTGGGAACTTCTTAAAGACCCTTCGTTTCAAGCAGACTTTGAGTTGTTTAAGAAGAAGGCGGTTGGTCAAGCAAAGGATATTTATAACCTTTTGATAGGAAGACCCTGGGCTTCTGTTACTGGACAACCTGTCCCAGAGTTAGAGGCTTTACCTGAAGTTTTACCAAGTTTAGTCCAAGTGTTAGATAGGAATATTCCTATTCCTCCGCTGACAAAACAGAACATAGAAAGTGTCCTTAAGGGTAAGGGTATTACAGAGAAATACGAAGAAGGTTTAGAGGGCAACCTCAATGTGTTAGGCGGACTTCTGATGGTATGGAGTGGGGTATCGGCTTTTAAGTCCTTTACCGGTGCGTTACAATATAACAAAAGCCTTAGCGAGTTAGCCAAAAGTCAGTTAGTTACCCCAGAACAGGCGATAGCGCAGAGTATCTCTCAAGACTACTCTAAATACGAAGAGATTTTCTATGGGACGGGAAAGTCAAGGTTTCCTGTAGGAACTCCTAAAGAGATTAAAGTAAAGACCATAATGGAAGCAATGAAAGACAACCCTAAACTAAAAGCAGAGGTTATGGCTGACGCCTGTTTAAGATGGCGAGGAGTTGACCCTAATTCTATAGTAGAAACTACACTTGTTCCCGGAGAACCGCCTACTAACATAGTTGGAAAACTTAAAAGATTAAACCAAATCATAGGAGAAACCGGCTCAATACCTATCACAAGAGCAAAACCCGGACAAAAGATAGTCTTTGAAGGCAGGCCAGGAAAGATAGTGTCAGTTGACGGAGAACGGATAAGCGTAGAACTCTTAGGCGACAGAGGAAGGATTGCAATCGCCACCCTCTCCCAACTAAGCCTCCCGGAAGCACCCAAGCCTGCTGAAGCCCCGAAAGTGCCAACAGAGGGCTTAGAAACGCAAAAGAAGGGCATTGTAGAACCACAGGGGGAGGGGATATTCAAATATTATGAGAAGAAACCCCATTGGACAGAATTATCTTCTGCCGACCTGCCTCGTTCTTGGGAAAATCAACCTATAACACAAATAGACCATTTTTCCGTTCCACCCGAAAAACAAAGACAGGGAATTGGGACGAAAATGTTAACTAATATAGAAAATGAGGCAAGACAAAAGGGGCATAAAGGAGTAATAATTACCCTGCCAACAAGTGAGGGATTGGCTTTCTATAAGAAGATGGGATATAAGCAAAGCTCAGAATTAGGTGCTGTCGTTTATAAGGAGTTACATACTTTTGAAAAGGGTCAAAAGGTTATTTATAAAACTGGGAACGAGGAACGAGAAGTAACAATATCAAGTCAAGAGCCATCTGACCTTGCTTATGGAAACGGAAAGGGTTGGAAAATAAAACTCCCAGACGGACAGAATATATGGGTGTCTGAAAAGCAACTCTCCAAACTCTCCCAACCACAGGGAGGTGCAGGAAAGCCTCCAATAGAGCCTCCTAAGACTGCGGTGAGCGGCGCACCAGAGGAACCGGGCAAGGAACCTATCAAAATTAACAACCTTAACCTTTCACCCGAAGCCAGAGCTAAACTTGACGCAGCCATAGAGAGCATACGCTCTGAACTTGAAAAGATAAAAGGCAAACCTCTTACCCACGATGAGGTATTAGAAGCAGCCAAAACCTCTGACATACTGACTTCTGCAACATCCAGAGAAGCAACAAAAGACTTTGAAGCCAAACTATTAAGGACAAGACAGAATATAGCGGCTATGGCAGAAGAAAAGGGTATAAGTGAAGAATTTATAAAACAACTGAAAGAAGTAAGGGCGGCGGGGACTAATCTTGGCCGTGCTTTAGGTTCTTTAAGGATAGAGGCTGACCCAGAAAGTTATAACATAAAGACTAAGATAGTAAACCAATTAAACGACCTCGGCGTAGAAACCGATAAGATAATAGCAGCAGCAGAGGGAGTTGACTTCACTAACCAGGAACAGGTAACCGAGTTTTACCGGAAGTTTGTCAAACCAAGCCTGTGGGATTTGATAAACGAATACCGTTATATCAACTTGCTTTCAAGCCCGAAGACACATATAGTCAATACTTTCTCTAACATCATACAATCTACATTACTTGCTCCCGGGACAAAGTTATTTATGGGTGATATAAAGGGTGTCAGCGATTATTCAAAGGGCGCTTTCTCAGCCATAGGTGAAGCGTGGGTAAAAGCCCTTGACGCACTAAAAGGAAAAACATTTGTAGAAAGACCTGATGTTGCACATATACCAACCGGGTCTAAACTATTAAAGTGGGGAAGGTATATCCCACAGGCCCTTGAGGCTTCTGATGTTTTCTTCAGAACAATAGGTTATGAGGGAGAGTTAGCTGCACAACTTGGTAAAGGAGTTGACCCTAAAGAAGCTGAAAAGATAGCTAAAGAAAAGGCATCGTATTATGTATTTAGAAAAGCCCTTGACCCAAAGAATAAAACAGAACAAGGGTATCTATTAAGTGCTATTGATAAATTAACCAGCTTAGCTTATGAAGCCAGGAAAATACCAATTCTCGGCAGGGCTGTGGGGTGGTATATACCCTTCGTTCAGACCCCGATGAATATAGCTAAGCAAATGATAGAATACTCTCCTGCGGGATTTACTACTTTACCTGGAGCAAAAGATAAGAAAGAGCAGTTAGCGAAGGCGTTATTAGGTTCCTTAATATTCGGTTTGGCGGCTTATTTAGTCAGTAAGAATGAGTCCACATGGGCAACTCCTACTAATAAAAAAGAAAAAGACTTATTCTTTGCAGCGGGCAGACAATCTTTCTCTATTAAGATAGGCAACACCTGGCTAGGTTATAGTAGACTTGGGCCGTTGGCATTTCCTATCGCAATCCCGGCTGCCATAAAATATTATACTACCCAAAACCCCAATTCGGTTACCGATAATAGTATGCAGAAAACAGCAAAGGTTATAGGCAGTTTAGGAGAATTTTTCGCAAGTATGTCTTATGTAGAGGGTATTGGAAGGTTGATGAACTTAGTAAAGAACGCTCCTGGGGCATTTACTTCTTTAGTGGCAGAAGCTCCTTCTCAACTTATAGCTGTTTCAAGTTTACAGCGGTGGATAAATAACTTTATTATAGACCCTGTTTATAGGAAAACAGACAAAGATATTTCTATAGAATCAATAATAGACAATGCCAGGAAGAGTATTATCTTTGCTACTAAAGGACTTCCGGCTTATGAAACTCCAGAGGGCGAGGAGTCAAGAAGAAGCTACCCTGGATTAAACGCTTTTTCTCCGATACCTGTTTCTAAGTCTAACAAGGAATATGAAGAAGAATACAAAGAATATATCGTGGAAAGAAAAGAAACTATAAGAGAGAAAAAGGAAAAAGAAGAAGAAGACAAACCAAGCAGAAGAAGGAGATAACCATGAGCGTATCATCCACATCACGCAGCACCACTTATGTATTAAACCAGACGACATCCGCCTTTAACTTTACCTGGCGGGCGTTGACCTCTGCTTTAACCGACATAAAGTGTATCATCACAACCAACTCAACCGACCAGATACTGACTTACTCAACCGACTATACGGTTACAATCTCAACCACCGGCGTAGGGGGGACAGTAAATCTTATATCACCGGCGACTAAATCTAAGGGGACTTTGACAGTCTATCGTGAAACCACCAACACGCAGTCATCGGACTACGACGACTACAACCAGTTTCCGGCAAATACCTTAGAAGAAGACTTAGACAGGCGGACTTTGGTATCACAGGAACAAGCCGAAGCGCAGACAAGAGCCTTATTATTACCTATCACGGTTACAGGGGTTTCTGCTGAACTTCCTGTTCCGGTAGCAACAAAAGTCATCGGCTGGGACACCGCAGGGACGGCTTTACAAAATTACACCAATCCCGGCGCAGCAGCAAGCGAGGCGCAGTCTTATGCAAATATAGCGTTAGGTTATTCTAACGACGCCTCTGCTTCAGCAAGCGAGGCAGGACTTTATGCACAGACCGCTTCCCAGATTAAACTTTCCGGCGGTTCTCTTGCGTTTACTGTTTCTACCAACACAATTCTTTCCCTTCCGAGTGTAGGGACGCTTACAACCGAAACCGTATGGGCTGACTACTCTGCAACCTCTACGGTGGTGGGGTGGAGTTCGTTTACTACGAAAGCAATTTACACCAAGAAGATAGGCAAAACAGTATTCGTTATATTTAACCTTCAAGGAACAAGCAACTCTACTGCTGTTACCTTTACACTACCCTATGCTTCTGCTGTTGGATTTCCTATATATGCAAGGATGCTTAATCAAGACGCAGGTGGTGGTTATAATGCAAAAGTAGGAACTCTTGTAATTTTAGACACAGAAAACATTGTTACTTGCTATAACGAAGGTGTTTCTGGTAATTGGACAGATAATGGTGGTAAGGGATGTATCGGGGAATTTTTCTATGAGTCAGCTTAAATCAAAATGCTGTAACGCAGATGTAACTATCCTTTGGGATGAGGAAAACTTTTACAAGTGCAAAAAGTGTGGAAAAATAAATAGAGAGGTAAAAAGAGAGGTAAAAAGATGAAATACTTTAGAATGAAATCTGGGATTATGAGAGACAAAGCAGGGCAACTTTACAAGCCCTTTATAGAAACAAAAGACGGGGAAGAAATAATCAAGACCGAGATAGAATACATAATGAGAGATGAGGACAAAGCCCTAATCCCCTGCAACGAAGCCAACGCTGACTATGTAGCTTACCTTAACGACAAAGACAAGGTAGAGGACTTTGACTACGCAAAAGAGGAAGCGAGGCAGGCGAGTGCGAGTAAGGAGAAACCCCTGACCCTTGAGGAAAGAATAGAGGCATTAGAGGAGCGGATAAAAGCGAGGGAAGATAATGCCTAAGAAAGAGTGGGGAGGCCCGGACGCACAGAAGATAGTCATATACGGAAAACGGACTGACGATACAGATGTCTGCTGGCCGGTCTTTGTAAATGAAGCCGGTTATTTACAAGTCTCTGACCAGTCCGGTATGTCCATCCCTTACCACGACAGACAAGTTATTGAAGAAACGCCTACCTTAACCACTATCACTTTTTCTTTATCCGGCGCAACGGTTGCGACTAAAACGATATTAGTGGTAGGGTCAACCACAACCATAACTATTACCTAATGGAAATAAAGTTTGATAAGATTATAGGGGATGTAAGGGAGAAGGACGCCATAACTGCCGAGACCGATGCCCGCTACCTCAAACTTGACGGTGAGACTACTGATGTTACTAATGGCACTTTTGACCTCACCACCACAGGCAATATTTATAACAAAGCCGATAACTCAAAACATTACTTCGGTGCTGGAGATGATGCTTCTATTACTTATGACGGCACTAATCTTTTAATCAATCCGCAAGTAGTAGGAAGCGGAGCAACTATTTTTAGTTCTGGCAAAGTAGGTATTGGGACGACGACACCAGAATATCCTCTCACGGTTAAAGGTATTGCAGATGCAAATGTATTTGGTATGCACGATGGCACAAGGGGGGTAATGATACAAACGCTGACAAGTGGAGACGGTAATGCTGGTGTTATTGGTTATTATAACGGAAGTTTTAACGACTTGGATATTCGTGCAAAAAGTGGAGTGGGGTCTCAGTTGTACTTAACAACCAGCGGCAGAGTCGGCATAGGAACAACAAGTCCTGCATCTTTATTTCACGTTTCTAGTAATAGTTTTCCTGTGGCTACTTATGAGAGGAAAGTTGCGGCGGCAACAGGTATATATGGAACAGATAGGATAATCAGAACAAATGATACAGGATTATCAAATGGTGCTGGTATAGCAAGATATTTTGGTTTAGCAAATAGTGCAGGCGTTGTTCAACACGCTGGTGCGTTTGGCGTTAAGTGGGTAAATGCTACAGCGGGTGCGGAAACAATGCAAATGTTCTTCAGTACAAGAGATGGTGGCGGTGACCCTTCATCAGGTTATGAAAGAATGGTAATAACAGGAACGGGCAATGTAGGTATTGGAACAACAAGTCCTTCATATAAATTAGATGTAAGTGGAGATGCTATAGTTACACAAACATACTGGGGTGAAAAAGTAACGGATGGTTCATTTTCAGTAAGCGGACTTCCTAACTGGACACTTGGAGCAGGGTGGGCTGATGGAACTGGAAACGCCACAAAAAACGCAGATGGCACAGGGACTTTATCGCAATCAATATCTGGTTTGACTAGTCTAAGATGGTATAAATTAACCTACACAATTTCTTCCATTTCTGGGGGGACAATAAAAACTAATTTGGATACTGTTACTTACGGAACAGCAAGAAGCACGGCAGGTACATATACTGATTATGTCCATTCAAATTCTTCAACCAATACTCTTACATTTACTCCGTCTGCAACTGGAGTCCGATGCGTAATTGATGATGTGTCTATGACGCTTGAAAGCGTAAATGCTTTGGGGTGGATAGAGAATGGTTCTAAATATGAGTTTAGGTCAGATAGGTCTGGCTACCCAACTTGGGCTGGAATTTATAGAAATGGGGTGAAATGTTCTTTGCTTTTTGCCTCGCTTGAAGGTCCCTACTATACAATAACGACTGGTGGGTATTTGCAAGGTTATTCAGCAGCAGAATACGCCAGAACAGGAAGTTATTGGACAAAGATTATAAATAATTCATCAGGTGTAGTGAAACTTTGGGCAGAAAAGATAGGCGTAAATACAACCTCAACTGATGTAGATTTGGAAATAAATAATGCAGCAGGTGGAAAACTTAGACTCACCTATAATGACCCCAATGGAAGTGCGGCGAATTATTCAGACTTTGCAGTAACTTCTTCTGGAGATTTAACAATAACCGCAAGCGGGGGAGATATAAGTTTTGATAATGAAAATATTGGAACAACGGGGGCAGTTAAGGGAGTTCATAAATGTGCAGATGGAACAAACGCCGTCGCTGATGGAACTTATACGATGGGATTGGGAACGGCGACTAACGGAACGATTACCATAAAAGATGGAATTATCACAGCT
>Ga0209610_1001536_pt1 | contig 11846 bp, 9 predicted proteins | sample LakKivw275mmetaG_FD_184137 | JGI IMG/M metagenome (GOLD analysis project Ga0209610, IMG submission 184137) | Anoxic lake water microbial communities from Lake Kivu, Rwanda to study Microbial Dark Matter (Phase II) - Lake Kivu water 275m metaG... | ecosystem: Environmental > Aquatic > Freshwater >...
AATGAATATACAAGAATTTTTAAGTTTCATGGACAAGGTCAAAATGTACGACCTGACCCAGCGGCTGAGCATTCACACACCGCCCTGGCCGAGTTATGTGCCTTTGCAGGTGCAGTATTTCAAACGTCTGGCCGGCGCGCACATGGGACAGGGAGCAAACGGACAGATCATTACAACCAGCAACCATGTTGGCACCCATATTGACGGCGAGATCCATTTCCACGCCAGCGGCCGCACCATCGGAGACGTTCCCATGCACGAATGGGTGGGACAGGGCGTAGTGGTGGACATTTCCGATGCAGTCGGCGACTATGATCTTTACTCACCTGACCTGTTGATGAAGAAAGCCGACATCCGCAAAGGCGACATTCTCATCATCAACACCGGTTATCATAAATATGCCTGGGACCAGCCGGAAAGCGACGAAGTAAGATACTTTGTCAAGCATCCGGGACCTGATCCTGATTTCCATAAATGGGCTCTGGAGATGCAGATCAAGTGGATAGGCGTGGATTGCGGCAGTGCGGACCATCCCATGAATACCATTATCCGCAATTGGCATCCCAAGCTCTTCATCGAGGCGGAGAACAAGCTTAAAGCCACATATGGTAAGAGTTGGGACGAATATTTCCCCACCGAGGAATACTATCAGGTCATGCATCTCAAACTCTTCCCCAAAAAGCTGGTGCATGCCGAAAACCTGGGCGGGGAAATCGACAAGCTCAGCAACCAACGCTGCTGGATAGGGCTCTTCCCACTGCGCGGCATCGAATTGGAATCCTCCATGTGCCGCATCATCGCTCTGACGCCCTGATTTGCCAAAGCTCATCAGGAGTATTATTTTATTGGACAAAGAGATATTTTATCTTAAGGAGCCGAAATGGCAGTTGTGCATGAATTCCAGTACCATAAGCCAACAAGTCTGAAAGAAACCTTGCAGCTTCTGGCAAAGCAGGGCGAAAAATCCAGACTGCTGGCGGGCGGAACCGATCTGGCAGTATATATCAAAGAGGGTTTGGAGTATCCGGAATCGGTGATCGATATCAAGCGCGTACCTGAACTAAGCAAATTTGAGGTTACTAAGGACCATGTTTACATCGGGGCAAATGTGACTTTCAGCGATATTCTGGAAAATCAGAAAATCAAAAATAACTGGCAACTGCTGTGGGAATCCGCTCGCAGCGTGGCTTCGGTCGGCATCCGCAACCGCGCCACATTAGTGGGAAATATCTGCTCCGCCATCCCGTCCATGGATTCTGCACCGGCACTGCTGTGTTATGAGGCAAAGGTTCATTTGCGGAATGCCAAAGGCACAAGGCAGGTGGCGATCGATAAGTGGTGGACTGCACCGCGAAAGACAGTCCGTAAAGCTGATGAGATCGTGCTGGGAGTGAGTTTGGGCAAGCCTTCTGACAAGCATGCTGGCTGCTATATCAAACTCGGTCGCTATGGCGGAGAAGACCTGGCACAAGCGGGTTTAGGGCTTTTAGTCACAGCAAAACATGAATACAGGATCGCCTGGTGTGCAGTTGGACCAATTCCCATCAGGGCAAAAAAGACAGAAAAACTTCTGGATGGGAAAGCGCTAACACCTGCACTAATAAGCAAGGCCATGGATCTGGTCTTGAGCGAAATCACACCTATCACCGACATTCGCTCTTCCAGAGAATACCGTAATCATATCTGCAGAATTATGCTGCAACGCGGATTGGAAGTCTGTAATGACCGGCTGAAGAGCAAAAAAGTCGACACATCAAGGATTTTAGGAGGTTGAAGTGGCTAAGATCAAGTTTACTCTGAACGATGAAATCAGAACTGTTGAAGTTGAACCCAACGAAATCCTGCTGGATGTTCTGCGTGACAAACTCGGAATGAAAAGTCCCAAGTGCGGTTGTGACAGAGGAGATTGCGGTGCTTGTGCAGTTTTACTGAATGGAAAAAGCGTACGCAGTTGTCTGGTCTTTGCCATCGAAGTGGAGGGTCAGGAAGTGCGCACTCTGGAAGGTATTTCGCAGCCAAAGCTTACGCAGCTGCAGGAGGCTTTCATTGAGTTTAATTCCTTCCAGTGCGGCTACTGCGCTCCTGGGGTAATCATCTCTGCCACTGAACTGCTGGAAAAGAATCCGCATCCGAACCTGGAAGAGATCAAGGAAGCGCTGTCAGGCAACCTATGCCGCTGCACCGGCTATACGCCTATCTTTGATGCCATCCTCGATGTGACGAAGCGGAGAAAAAAATGAACAAATATAAGTACATCGGTAAAAAAGAGATTCGCATAGATGGGCGTGAAAAGGTCTCCGGAGCAGCAATTTATGGCGATGACATAGATTTCGGGGCCAATCTGCTGTATGCGGAGATCGTATCCAGCACCCAGGCGCATGCCATCATAAAAAAGATAGATACCAAAGCTGCAGAACAGGTGGAAGGAGTTTATAAAGTCTTTACGGGAAAGGATTTTCCTTATAAATTCGGTCTCTATATGAAAGACCGTTATATCTTTGCGCAGGACAAAGTGCGCTTTGTGGGAGAGCAGGTGGCGGCGGTAATTGGACGCACTCCTCAGGCTGCCAAGAAAGGCGCACAGTTGGTCAAAGTGGACTACGAGCCCCTGCCGGCTGTGACGAATCAGATGGATGCGCTCAAAAAGGATAGTGTGCTGCTGCATCCCGAGCTGGGAGAGTATCCGCATGTGCCGTGGTTCTTCCCGAAAGCGGGGACCAATATTGCACACTGGAGGAAGACCCGCAAAGGCGATCTGGAAAAGGGTTTCAGGGAAGCGGATCTGGTCTTTGAGGATGAGTATCACGTGCCCAGATATGCGCATTGCGCTATTGAGACACATGTAGCTATTGGGAAATATGACTTGTCGGGACGCTTGACAGTCTGGAGTTCTTCTCAGAGTCCGCATACGCAGAGGCATCTGTTTGCCGAAGCTTTGGCGCCGATGGGACTGACTCATAAGAACATAAGAGTTATTGCTCCGCATGTGGGTGGCGGGTTTGGTGGTAAGGCAGGCGTGACCATGGAAATACTGCCTGCAGCCCTTGCCACAAAGCTTCCGGGCTATGCCGTAAAGCTGCGCTGGACACGGGAGCAGGAATTCGTCAATACCTATCAGCGTTTAGGCGTGGTCGCCAAGCTCAAGGTCGGCGTTAAAAAGGACGGCACAATCACTGCGCTGGATCATAAGATCTATTGGGATGCGGGAGCTTATGTGGAGTATGGGGCTAATGTGGTAAATGCAGTTGGTCTGTCTGCCATCGGGCCTTACCGCATTCCCAATGTTTCCATAGACTCGGTCTGTGTTTACACTAATCTGCCGCCGGGCGGTGCGTATCGCGGGTTTGGCTATTCCGAAATGCTGTTCGGGCTAGAATCACATATGACCCGGATCGCCAAGAAACTGGGCATGGATGAAGTGAAGTTCCGCCTCAAGAATGCCATCAAGGAAGGCGACAGCACAGCTTACGGCGCCGAGATGAATCCCAGCGGTCTGATAGAATGCATAGAGAAAGTGGCGAAGGAAATTGATTGGGGTAAGTCTATCAAATCAAAAGACCCACGCAAAGCCATCGGCAAAGGCTTTGCCATCTTCTGGAAAGCGCCTGCCATGCCGCCTAACGCCTCTTCCTCGGCTTTTCTCAAGTTCAATGAAGACGGCAGCATCAACCTCATCATTTCAGGTATGGACATCGGACAGGGCTACCAGACCGTGATGGCGCAGATCGCTGCTGAAGTTTTGAGTGTTCCGCCCTCCAAGATCAGGGTGGAAACGCCTGATACGGACAGAAACCCTTATGAATGGCAGACCGTGGCTTCACACATCACCTGGGGCAGCGGCAATGCGGTCAAACGCGCGGCTCTGGATGCGCGGGAGCAGATTTTGTCTTTGGTGGAAAGGGTTTTCACCATATCCAAAGACCAGCTCTATCTCGAGGATGAAGCGGTCAAGTGCACGACCAGACAGAATTTTCATCTGCCGCTTAAGGACTTTGTCGTCAACGGCATAATGACTGAAGACGGCACTTTCAAAGGCGGTCCCATCAATGCCAGAGGCATGTTCCTGCCGGAATTTTCCTCTGCCAATAGTGACCCGGAAACCAGTCAGGGCGGGCATCCCAATGTGCATTATACAGTAGGTGCCGGCGCATTGACTTTAGAAATTGACAAGGAAACAGGCAAGATGCATGTCCTGAAAGCGGTGGAAGCTATTGATGCGGGGCAGGCGATCAATCCGGACCTGATCAACGGACAGATCACTGGAGGCCTTCTGCAGGGCCTGGCAACCGTGCTGTATGAAGACATGCGCTATGATGAAAAGGGCAAACTGCTTAATCCCAATTTCACTGATTACAAGATCCCCACTGCCATGGACGTGCCGGACGAGATCGTGCCCATCATTGTGGAAGTGCCACAACCGGATGGCCCTTTTGGAGCACGCGGGATTGGAGAACATACCATGTTGCCGGCAGCGCCCATGATTGCCAATGCAGTGGAGGACGCGCTTGGGATCAGGATCAAAAGCATGCCCATCACGGCTGAGAAAGTGGCGTTGGCGCTGATCAACAACAGTAAAAAGCGTAAAAAGTGAAGCAGCAGAATCAACTTCGCCTGTATAGCGACCTGTCCTGGCTGTGGCCGATGTGGGGTGACAGCCATGCTGGTTCTGAATATGAAAAGTACTGCAATTTCATTATTGAAAAGGTCAATAAAGTTGAACATAAAGAACTAAAATCTCTGCTCAACCTGGGTTGTGGAGGTGGAAAAAACCTCAATACGCTGAAAAAGCACTATCAATGCACCGGACTGGACATCAGCGCTGATATGCTGAAACTGGCAAAGGAACTGAATCCAGAGTGCGACTTCACGCAGGCGGATATGCGTTCCTTTGACCTGGGCAGGAAGTTTGACTTCGTCTTTATCGATGATGCGGTCACCTATATGCTCACGCGCAGGGATCTTGAACAGGTCTTCATTCAGGCCTTCAACCATCTGGAAACGGGCGGTATGATGGTTGTAACGCCGGATGCAACCACTGAGTCATTCAAGCAGAACGAAACCCAAATCTTTCATTCCATTCCATCGGAGCGTTATCCCGATACGGAAGTTGTCTATGTCACAACCAATTACTGCAGGGATGTGGCAGCCGAGCAGTCGGAAGGTGTTTTTGTCTACTTAATCAGAACTCATGGCGAACTCAGGATAGAGACAGAAGTGCACCGATTTGGCCTTTTCCCTTTGCAGGTTTGGAGGGAACTGCTACTTAAAACAGGCTTTTCCATCCAGGAAGAATCCTATGTGGAAGAGGGACAAAGCTACACGCCCTTCATCTGTCTCAAACCCTGATTAACTCAGAATGAACAACATAAATAGGTAAGTATTATGTCAAAACCTCTGGACGGAATAGTAGTTCTTGACCTGACCCGTGTCCTGGCAGGCCCTTTCTGCACCATGATCCTGAGCGATCTGGGAGCGGAGATCATCAAGGTGGAAATTCCCGGCACGGGTGATGATTCGCGTGCCTTTGGCCCTTTCATTGAGAATCGCAGCCTGTATTTCCTGAGTATCAATCGCGGCAAAAAAAGCATATCCCTGAACCTGAAAACCGGCAAAGGCAAGGACATGCTGAAAGAACTGGTCAGGAAGGTCGATGTGATTGTGGAGAACTACCGTCCCGGCACGATGGAGAAGCTGGGCCTGGGGTATGAAGCGCTGAAAGAGATCAATCCCAGACTGATCTATGCAGCGTCCAGCGGATTCGGGCACAGCGGACCTTATTCCCAAAAACCTGCCTATGACATTCTGGCGCAGGCGATGGGCGGTATGATGAGCATAACTGGCTGGCCGGGCAGCGCTCCCACCAGGGTTGGCATATCTTTGGGAGATATCACAGCTTCCCTGTTTACCGCCATTGGGATCAACGCAGCGCTCTATCAAAGAGAGAAAACAGGATTGGGACAGAAGATCGACGTTGCCATGCTGGACAGTCAGGTGGCAATTTTGGAAAACGCCCTGGTCCGATATCAGGCAGAGGGAAGAAGTCCCGAGCCTTTGGGGAACAGGCATCCGACCATTGCACCCTTCCAGGCTTATCAAGCAAGTGATGACTATTTTGTGGTGGCGGTGGGCAATGACAACCTTTGGCAGACATTCTGCACAGCTTTAGACAGAACTGACCTGCTTGCCGACAACCGGTTTACGTCAAATAAACTGAGAACTGAACACGTGGAAGAGCTGAACGCTCTCCTGGAGCAGACTTTTATTACCAGGACAGCACAGCAGTGGCTGGATCTGTTTGAGCAGGTCAGGATACCCTGCGCCCCCATCAACGATGTTGAGCGCGTGATGCACGATCCGCAGGTGCTGGCGCGCAACATGATCGTGGAGGTTGAGGATGCCGTTGCCGGCAAGGTCAAGATCGCAGGCAATCCCATCAAAATGACCAGTCTGCCGGAAGAAAAACAGCGTGCCAAAGTGCCTGAGGTCGGCGAACACAATCAGGAGATCTACATGAATTATCTTGGCCTGACAGAGCAGGAACTGGACCGACTCAAACAGGATGGAGTGATCTGATATGTTTTACAAACCCACCTCCCTGTCTTCAGTAAGCATTGCCTTGAAAAACAACCTGATGACTTTGGAGCAATACATCGAAGAAACGCTTGAGCGGATCAGCGACATTGACAGCAAGATCCATTCCCTCCTGCCTGAACGGGGCAGAATGAAACGGCTTTTGGTACAAGCAAAAGCACTTCAGGAAAAGTATCCGAAGCCCAATCAACGACCACCGCTTTATGGAGTTTTGGTTGGGATCAAGGACCTGTTCAGAGTGGATGGATTACCTACCAAAGCAGGTTCAAAGCTTCCCGCCACTGCCTTTGCAGGTCCCGAGGCATATTCTGTTAAGCTATTGAAACAAGCCGGAGCGCTGATTTTAGGCAAGACTGTGAGCACTGAATTTGCCTATTACAGTCCAGGACCTACCAAAAATCCGCGTAATACTGACTATACCCCGGGAGGTTCATCCAGTGGCTCTGCTGCCGCTGTGGCTGCGGGTTTGTGCCCTTTGGCGCTGGGCACTCAGACCATCGCTTCCATTATCCGGCCGGCTGCTTATTGCGGCATAGTCGGCTTCAAACCAAGCTTTGGCAGGATCTCCACTGAGGGAGTTTTTCCTTTTTCCCAGTCTGTTGATCACATTGGTTTCTTTACACAAGATGTTGCAAGTGCGGTTTTAGCGTCATCAGTCCTGATCGAAGACTGGGACGCCAATATACGAGTGGGCTCCAAACCCCGCATCTTTATGCCCTCGGATGCCTTTCTGGTGCAGGCCAACTACAATTCCTACAACCGCTTTTATGAGAAAGTGGATATCCTGACAGACAAGGGATATGAGATCGTGAGTTATCCGTTGTTCAAGGACATCAAAACCATCAACAAAGTCCACCGCGAGCTGATTGCGGCAGAGTTTGCCCTCAACCACAAAGACCTCCATAAAAAGTATGGGGAACTATATTCTGAGCACTCCGGAGAACTTTACGAGCAAGGCAGAAAGATCACCAAAACCGCTCTGCTGGCTGACCGCGCTCTGCAGGAGACCTACCGGCACAGCGTCAGTGAGATCATGCGTCAGGAAGGCATTGACATCTGGATCTCTCCCGCCACAACTTCCTCTGCACCCAAAGGACTGACCAGCACGGGAAGTCCGCTGATGAGCCTGCCCTGGACCTTTACAGGACTGCCTTCCGTCACCATCCCTGCCGGCAAATCCTCTCACAACATGCCTTTGGGCATGCAGATCGTGGCAGGGTTCGGCAGGGATGAATCCTTGCTTCAATACGCCACGGAGCTGAGTCAGCTGATCAGCTATTGAGCACTGGCAAGCGAAGATTTTTCTTGACAGAAATTAGCACTCAGAAATTTAGTCTGCTAAGAAATATGAAGGCAGCAGCCAGACCCCGGCTGCGCAAGATATATTATTCAAAATAAAAGAAATAATGGAGGTTCACTATGAAACTCAGACCCATTGAAGATCGTGTTGTGGTCAAACTTTCCACCGAAGCCGAAGAGAAAAAGATCGGCGGCATCATCATTCCTGACACAGCCAAGGAAAAGCCCCAGATGGCGGAAGTTATCGCTGTCGGCACTGACGAAGACCTGAAAAAAGCGGTCAAGGTCGGTGACATGGTTCTCTATGGCAAGTATGCAGGCACCGAGATCGAACTCGATGGAGTCAAATATCTGATTCTGTCCAAGAGCGACATTCTCGCTATTGTCGAGTAAATTATGGCTTTGAAAGAATTTACGCAAGATAACTTCGAAGCCGAAGTGCTCAAATCCACTCTCCCTGTGCTGGTGGATTTCTGGGCGCCCTGGTGCGGGCCCTGCAAGGCTCTGGCACCAGTGATTGAAAAGATCGCAGCCGAATTTGACGGTAAGGTCATAGTCGGCAAACTCAATGTGGACGAGGCTCCGGCTATCGCCAGCCAGTATTCCATCATGTCCATCCCCTCTCTGCTTTTCTATGTCCAGGGACAGGTAAAGGAACAGATCGTGGGCCTGACCACAGTCGAAAAGATCAGAGACAAACTGCTTAACCTCAGTTAAATCAAACCTAAAATAGCTTAAACCCGCTTTCCGCCTCACTCGAAAGCGGGTTTTTTTGTGCCCGGAAATTGGTTCACGAGCTTAATCCACGCAGGATCCACCCGGGCTCAGCCTGCGTGGACCCTGCGTGGACCCCGCGTGGTTTCTGCGCAAGTTGCGTATATGCTTAAATTCCATTGAGTTAAAAAAACAGGCGTTTATTTGTATTGACAAATATCGGGAAATTTTCAGCATCACGATATGAAAAAGTGCTTTACTGCCCGGGAGCTTGGAACCGCTCATGCCTGATTTCCGTTACATCGGGCTGGGTGAGGAGATCAACGCTGCGGTGTCGTCTGAGATCAAAGCTGACACCTGGCTGATCTATCCCACGGAAAGAAGCTGCCGGGAGGCGATTACAGCTTTCCAGGAGAGCTGGCAGCCGCTCAATGTCAGCTTTCTCAGTATGGACGAATTCAAGCAGAAAGTCATATATTCCAATCAGATACGCCTGCAGGAAGAAAAGCGCCTGGTCTGCCTCTTTCAGGCGATGACGCCGGAAGACAGGGAAGTCTTTCACATCGAAAAATATCCCGACCTGATCGATTGGGGACAGCATTTCTTTGAACTGTTTGAGGAACTGGCAGAGGAATGCGTGGATGCGGAAAACCTGCTCCAGAAGATGCTGGATAACGATTTCAGCTATCAGGAGTGGCAGTTGGAAACCTACACCCGGATGCTGGCGATCTTTCAGCAGTATCAAAGGTTCATATCTGAGAAAGGTTACACCGATGCCATCTTTGACAAACGGATAACAAATCTGCATCTGCCGCCTGAGATCAAGCGCTATGTCTTTGTGAATCAATACTATTACACCGGGCTTGAGACCTCTGTCATAAGCCAAATTGAAGCAGGAGCCAGGCAGGTTATCGTTTTTTATCAGGGCTGTGCCCAATGGCTTGACGAAGGGAGTCTGAAAAGCTCGGAGCTCTCTCTGGAAGAGGCTTTCCCAAACAAGGAACTGCCTTTCAGGGTTAAAGTTTATCAAAGCCCGAACGCCTGGCAGATGGCATTGTCCTTTTTAAGCAACTACACCCCGCAACCCGCTTCTGATAAGCAAAAGCACTTCATCATAGATAATAAATTCCTGCAGCAGCCCTATTGCAAGGTGTTCAATAATGAAGTTTTTCAGATGGCAGAGCCGCATTTCATTCACCGGACCGCTCTCTGCCATTTCTTTCAGACCCTGGCAGACGGATTGGAAAAACTGGTTCAAGCCGAAGGCAAAACTCTGATCAAACTGGACTGGCTGCTGCAAGCCATTGGCATGGGAGGCTTTATCCGATACTTCAGAGCTGATTGGGACAACCGGAAAACTGACCGGTTCATCGGATTCATTTGCTCTTTCAGTGACAGGGATGTGCTCTATCTCGATCTTAAGCTCGATATCCTCAAACTCAGAGAATTCGCTTCATCAGAAGCAGAACAGGTGGAACTGCTCGAAGAAATTCTGGCTTTACTGAGCAGATTTTCACGGGTCAGATCCATCCGCCAGATGCTTGAACTGATCGATGTCAAAGGCGGAATAGAAATTCGCAAACTGATGTCCCAAGAGGAACTGGAGTGTTCCAATCTGCCGGAAGCCTTTTATGAAGCGCTGGCAAACTTCATGTCCATGGATGAACTGGCTCTGGTGGATGATTGGCAGGCGCTGTATCCCGGCATGCAGATCAGCACGGGTATTCTGAATCTGTTCATGACTTTTATCAAACCCAAGCGCTACAGGTATTTTTATCAGGATGCCGCCAAACCCTCTGCCGGCATTACGAACCTGATGGACACACGCAATCTGAGATCGGATAAAGTGACGTTTTTAAATCTGGTGGAAGGCGAGCTGCCCGGCGGCAGGGAATCTGTCTGGCTGTTCAATGAGAAACAGCGTAAAGCCATCGGCCTCAAAACCTGGGAAGACATCCGCAATTGGGAACGCTATTATTTTTACAGACTGCTGGCAGGTTCTGAAGAGGTGGAGTTTTACACGGTTTCCAATCAGGAAAAGAATATCGAACCCAGCTCTTTCATCAATGAACTGACCCTCTATGCTGACAGCAGGACTGATGCGGAAAAAACGGATTGGCAGCCTGCAGAGCTGCCAGCGCAAATCCTGCTTATTAACTGGCTCCGGACTGATGAGGCAAACAGCTTGTCGGCTAAGGTTTCGGAAGATGTCATTAGCAGCGCCGGTTTCTTCAATCTGCCCTGTGACCCAGAAACAGACTTTGGCGATAAACAAGTCGTGAGCCTTTCCTGGTCTGCCTGCGAGCACTTCATAAGGAATCCGTTTTTATACTACCTGCAGGATTTGAAAAAGCTGAAGGAGCGCACAGTCAAACAGGAAGAAACCATGGGCAGGAAGATGTTTGGCACCATGCTGCATAAATATCTCAATGTCATCAACCAGAGACTGGCGGAGAAGCATCAGGGAGTGTTTTCCATGAAATGGGAGTGGATCAACAGAGACTTTCTGGCTGGCAACCTGAAAGCCGCTCTGGCAGAACCATTGCTCTTTTATCAGATCCCCAGAAACTACAATCAGGATTATCTGAACGAACTGATCACGCCTTTTCTGATCAAGACGGCAAGCTGGTTTTTTCACGTCGGATTAGCTCAGGATGCGGATTTCCAGAATCAGTTCATCACCCTCATCCCGGAAACCGATGACCTGACCCAGCTTGAATGGCAATACAAGCTTCTGATCGGGCCTGATCAGAATGCACACAAGCTGGGTGTGGCGATCCGCGGCAAGGCAGACCTGCGTCTGGAAACCAAAGCCAAACGCTTCATCATCGATTTCAAGACAGGCGAGGCTGACATCCTGCAACTGCTTTTTTACATGTGGTTCTATTATCTGATCGAGCAGCCGGAATTGAAGAACAGGGTCAGGGCGGCCTTTTATAAACTGATGGATAAAAAGCTCGATTGGCTGGATTACAAACCTAAGACTGATCCATCCGATTTGATCAGGAAGCTGAGCTCAGCTTTGGACGATATCGTCCGGAACGGCTTTGCTCCTGCTTCCACGGCTAAGCAGAGAAAATATCTGATCAGCGTCACAAGGGCGGATCTGATGCGCGGTGCCGCTCTGGATGAGGATTCAGAATGAACCTGCCGATCAAGAAGATCATCTCTGCCAGCGCCGGAACCGGTAAAACCTACCGTCTGTCACTTGAGTTCATTGCTCTGCTGATCAGGTATTGGAA